>JAAUXT010091737.1_pt1 | contig 23352 bp, 28 predicted proteins | sample 7278171 | NCBI WGS metagenome assembly JAAUXT01 (sample SAMN14350112, study PRJNA611818) | marine sediment metagenome | isolation source: surface marine sediment (1.8m) | place: French Polynesia: Moorea | collected 2018-08
AGAAGCGCCATTCCCACCACGCCAGACGAAAAAATTCATGACAGTTGAGTTTATGAAACTGGAGTGAATTTTTGAGTCTGAAGTGGTGGGAAGGTGCTTCTCACACAACACCGGGTGTGTGATGCCATTTCTACAATATGATGGCAGATTGTCTCAAATGTACACATGTTCAACATGCTATCATGTTCAGTTGAGTGTGAGAAGCGCCACTCGTACACTGTGTTGTAAATAGGGTCAAACAGTGAGACAAGATGCCAGTACTCGAACACACTTGAGTCCGTTGATGGACGCTTGTCAGATAATGGCTGTTCTCTTCTTGGCAATAAGATCTGACTGGAATCTTCACAAGGGGGCGCAACTCAAGACTGATTGTTGGATGTGAACAAAAGGGACAAACATAGTTGAACATCCTTTGTGAAACACAAGAAGAAGCAAAAGTCACCAATTTTCAGGGTGATTTGACATGAATGACAAGTTTGGTCTCAAAATCATTTGGAAAATACATCTCAGATGATCTGTCATTTGCAACTGAACTGATATCCTTTCTTTTGTGTGTTGACCTCCTTGACCAAGATCTTGAGGCAAACACAATTCTTTGCATTGAGAACAACAGAAGGCCTTTCAACTTTTTCAGCACCCGACCATTCAGCCAGAAGAAACTAAAATTTGATGTGGGCCAAGTTTGCCTGTGACACCAAAGCCTTTTCTCTTTGTGAGCAGATCTCAGAAAGTTGAACCAACTTTTTTCGAGGCCAGCAGATTTGTCTGAATGTGAATGGCTGAAATAGCAATGTCGAGATTTTTGTCTCGATCTTTCTGTCTGTTGGTCTTGATATTGCTATCTGGCTCTCGATCTTGCTCTCTGATAGCAATATCGAGATGATCTCTGCGTTGCTATTTCAGACGTTCAGCCATTCGGATTCAGACAAATTCGCCAAAATCCTTTTTTTCCAACGGAGGGAAGTTTTCCAAACACCTCATTGACCTCATTGACCGATGCTGGAAACTTTGTGGTCCCAATGATGAGTAATTTCGGAAAAAAGAGTGGTTGTCGTGAGCAAACCTTTGCTGGCTCTGCTGTCTGCCAGAAATAGTCATTGTCAAAAGGACACCACCTGTCCATTGAAGGAGACTTCTGTCTGAGTGGATACAATGGCAAATTCAGTGAGTATTAAATTGTGATAAGAACTTCCCAAATGTCATGGCCCATGCTTGGTCGTTGCACAAAGAAAAGGACACTACCCATTGTCCTGAGATTATGTAGTCTGTTGTCTTCTTTGAGACGATGTCCACGAAGGCTCAGTCTGATCGTGCAGCATCTTAAATTTCATTTGGAGAAGCGTGCATCCACTGACTGGTGAGTGCTCTTCAACTGTACTTGCTGAACTCTCCCACCTGATCCGGATTGAACACAACGCAATAAGCCCACAGTTCGCCGCTTAACGCGGGCTTTTTGCAGTTTCTGTCCATCTGTCTGCCTGTGCAAGTGACTTACTGAGTACCCGGCCAATTTTCAACTTTGAGTTTGATGCTGATTACTTCCCAGTGAAAAAATATTGAGTAACTTGGCTGAGTGACTTTCCCAGGGAGGTAGGTCAGTCACTCAGTTAATTTTCAGCTTGCAATTTGATGCTGATCATTTTCCAGCCTCAGTGATCCCCCCATTGCTGACCTACTCGGCTCAGTCACTCAGCCAGAATTTGATGCTGATCATTTTTTAGCAAAAACAAGTGGACATGTGTTGACCCCCGGTCTTTCTTGGTGTCTTCTTGTTGTGCATGCATTGCAAGGTTGTTCTTCAGAGCAACAAAACGAAACATCTGAATGGTGGAGTGGATTCTTGAGGCGGTTCCTGCTGCCGGTTGTTGATTATCAGCGCTTGTGAGTGCCTTTTTCTTGCTGGGACCACCGTCAGCGAATCGGCTCGAGTCGCCCAGTGGACCTGATTGTGATGAATAAAACAGTTGTTTTGAACTGAGAAATCAGAAAGTAGAAATGACAGCAGGCAAGAGCTTTTCGGTCCTCACCAAAGACAAAATTAAGTGTTTTCGACAAGGGCGTACAGCCATTTCTTCAGCTTGTAGCAAGACTTTCTGGAACGTAATGTTACGGCAGCGGTGGCTTACCTACATTTGAGCTGCCATTTTTCGGCAGCCGGATTCATCCATTTACCGCAGTTCATCAAGCAGCCCAGACAGATATATGAATGCGCTGACATGCGACTTGCCGCCTCTTCTCCGGATATTATTGCAAAAGCCTGGTCGGTTGTGTCTACAAATCAAATAGTAATGTGTTCTCTGGGAATAAATGAGAACAAAGCGTCTTCTGAAATGAGAAAACAACTCATCCATGAACAGTTCTTCTGGGGCGGACTTTCTTTCGTTCCTTGTGAGACACGTCGGTATTTGGATATTCTGGCTGTTAAATCTCGGAACCAATGAGTCTTGCTGAATTTGAACTGTCAGGATGATGTTGCCAAGAGTGCACTGGCAACAACAAACGCGCATCAATATGTGTCAGTGAATTGGTGTGCAAACTTTTGTTTTTGCGAAACTCAGAAATACACTGAGAATGCATTAAAAATGATCAAGCAATTGTGAGACACGTCGGTATTTGGATATTCTGGCTGTTAAATCTCGGAACCAAGGAGTCTCACAATTTGGCCTGTGGAATGACGCTTTCTCGTGTCGCTGTGGTGCCATCAGACGGGGCATCAAGCTGTCTGAAGGAGCAGCCTCGTGGAATTCGCTGACGTCTGTGGTGGCAGTTCAATTTTGGAGACAAACCACGAAACGAACAGAAAAAGAAGTCACGTCAATTTTCTTCTGTTGAGTTGTTCGAAAATAATTCGCAACTCTGATGTCGAGTGCTGGTTCGGCATTTTTTCAGCGGTTTCCACTGCCGTAAACATGCAGGAAGATGGAGCAGAAATCAAATTTGGGCAGACTCGTTCCACGCGCTCCATGCATAGGTGACGAGAAGCTATTTCAGTGATTTATGTTGTCTTGGGGGTGTTTTGCCTTTCGCGTTGCAAGATGTGTGCAATCCCGCGAAATTTTTGCAAGAGAATTTCTTCCCAAGGCGGAAATGAAGCTGCGAACAGATCACGACGTGTGTCGTTTGACCTGATCTTGTCTGCAGATTCGTTTGAACCTGAGGGACAAGGCATGGACGTGGATGTTATCTCTCACGTAGGTGTGCAGCAAACATTGTGCAACTGAGGGATTTACCCCGTCTCAACGTCTTGGGCTCAGTTCTGAGTTCTTTTGTGTTGTGTTTTGCTTTTGGCGGAAATCACTGAGCCACGTCCAGAACAACTGTGACGCAGGTTGCCACCTGTCCTCCTTTTTTGGGATGAAATGGAAAAAGAACGCCTCAGTCCGTCGTCGTCTGCACATGAAAGTAAGCACCACACAAACTTTGGGCTCCTTGCAAGAAAGAAAACCAGAAACAGTAAAACTTATTCTCTTTGGAATTTGGCAGCATGGAAAGGGGCCATATTCGGAATTGTGGGCACTGTCACAGGAAAAATCAAAGAACAACGATTTGTGCGAACGGGGAAATCATTCGACCCATTCGTACATGTTTTTGCCAACACACGCAAGGCCTCGGCATGTTTTGTGATCATACTTGGAAGAGATTTGGATGAACCCCCACTCCAACTCCCCTCCCCTTTTCCCTTGTGGATTTGGCAAGATTTTGAGGCTGGTGGAGGCAGCTCACCCGATGCGGTATGACCAGGGAAAAGTTGGACTCTGAACTTTGAGGCAGGTAGGACCCCGACAAAACGAGCAAATCGTGCACAATCCCAATCCAGGCACAAGAATCATGTCAGAAGGGGATCTGAGAGTTAGTTGCCTGCTTGTTTCACAAAGACCAACTTGCCGGCTCGGCGTGTGTCATCACCGCCAAGTGTTCCTGTTTTGACTCCATTTAGTGCTGACGAATGCTCTCAGCTGCTTCGAGAAATAGTTTGGGTTGACGTTTCTTCCCTTCTCTGCCTTCTCCTCATATTCCAGGCGCTATGTGTCATTCGTAAAACAGGTTCTCACCACAGCTCTTCCTTTGATTCGGTTGTGCACTTGCACCATGTCGTCGACGTGTTTCACTGAGGTCCTGGCCGCCCTGCCCACAACAGTGGGACCTCTGACTCGTAAACATCTCCACACATTGTAAAACACCGTTCTTGTGTGGCAGTGCTCTCTCGTTGTTTATCTCACCGTGTTTGCGCAGGTCAGTTGGAATGGAGCGCTGGATAATTACGTCTGTAGCTGCGTCGCGCTCGAATCGACCGGCTCCAGATGCTGACAAGTACTGTTTGCAGGTCACTCCAACATTCCACTGGGAAATGAGCTTTTTATCGACCACCGACAAGGAAAGAGGAAACAGTAAACTTCAACGCTGGTTGTAGGAGAAGTGTGCTTTTCCGTCGACAATAGGTTTCCAAACAGAAATACAGCATTTTGTGGGCCAGTCGAGGTCTTTGGTCGAGAAAAGAGTTGTGTGAACAGGAACCCTTTGGATCAAGCACCCAACAACTTTGGTGCAGATCTGGTCAGGTTTGGCGCCGCAAGTGAAACAAAAACCTCAAGTGGAAAATCGGTTGACTCCAGAGAAAGTTTGCGGGCATGGTCCTGTATCCGGTGCTCGTACGAGAAAGACAACACCAGCGAGTTTAAGTTCCACGTTTGAAATTGAAAATGTCAACATCGCATCAACTTTAGACACCCTTTACACAGAAAGATTCTGCTTAAGAAACCCTAGTTTTTGGTCAATTTTATTCAACAATATTTTAAAAATGTAGAATTACTGACAAAATGTGGAAAAGTCAAGGTATGCAAAACTTTTTTCAAAGTTCACGTTGATGTTTTCAATTTCAAACGTGGAACTTAAACTCGCTACTGAAACCTGCATGGATGCACCGCGTGTCGCTTTGTCGTGTCCGACAGACTGACAGGACTGACAGATAGCTGTCGTTGAAAGTGAAACTGGTACAATCACAGATATTATTGCATTTCTGTGTGATTTACGTCAAATTGCTGTGAGCCAACGGTTCATAAAAGTTGATTAAATGTCAAAGGTTAAAAAGTGCCCCAATTACTGTCAGCGCTGCTTCAGTTTTTCTGCCGACACGACGACCCTCTCTTGTCAACCGACATTTTCACCACGCGTTTCCAGCAAGAGAGCGAAACTCCAGAGCATTCTCCATCGTAACTGTGGACAGGTTTTGTGCAAAACCACGGCTGCGAGTCAAACACGTTGTGCTGCAAAACAACCAACAGACAAGAAGATTTCGTTCTTGTGTGCCTTCCATACTTCTGGACTCCTTTTCTCACACAAAACTTTTTTTCAATTTTTGACTTGTTCTGACTCCTCTGAAGTTGATCATTTTCTGTTCTGACCTGTCCAGAACACCATGGCTGGATCTGATCCGCGTGTCCAGAGGTCGGCTGACACATGGTTACTGCACCCTCCATGCAGCTCAAACCCATTTCCGCTTTGGTTGCTGCACGACGAAGCTCAAGGAAAGACCCATGAAGGCGATCTTCTCCGGAGGCCAGTTTTTCGAGAATGCCAGAAATGCTTTGTCATTGTAAAACAGCGCAACGATTCAAAGAGAATGAAACTGTTGGCATGTTTTCCGCCACCAAAGAGATGGTTGAGGTTAAATTACAAGCAAGATTCCCCGGGACGCCTCTTCAATAGGACTCGAGTCCTTCAAAGAAACCGGGAGACACAAATGGATCACATGATGAGGTTCGGGCCTTGAGGATCCTTCTGCGTGAAGAATATGCTGCAAGCGAGTCTTTGGCTTATTCGTGACATTTAATAATACATGGCTGGGTATTAACATTGTCGCCTAATGTACATTGACGAGAGCGATTTTCCGGGGAGAGTCGTGACTTCTCTTCCACATGGTCACCGTGGACTCCTGCAATGGACTCCTCCGTTATTTATCAGTAATGGAAATGGGCCGCGGAATTCTGTGATTCCGGATGGAATGTCATCAGTTTGAGGTTGTTTCTGCCGGAACGAACAAGAACAGTTGCATTCTCACTCCACCAGAAATTCCGTGCATCTGCATGTTTGCTTGAGATTCCTTGCGCCGTTTGCAGCGAAATACACGTGTCGCTTGTGCAAACACTGACCAACTGGAACCATGAAGGACCAAAAGCTCTGTTTGAAACAAGAACAAAGTTGCTGCTTTGTCTGGAAGTTGATTTTTGTACTTGGTCCTCGCGCCTCGAAGTCGGTCAACATGTGGATCAAGGGCGTTTCCTTGACACTCCGACTGCATTTTGAGGAACACGGAGCACCGTGGCATTCTCTGTATGCCCTCATGGGTAATATCCCCATTCACCTGCCTGATCCTTGTGGCAAGCAAGGTGATTCGTTGCGGTGGTGCTTTTGTGAACACTTGCCCCTGTGAAGCTCATCCGGTTGGTGCGCACCAGACCACTGTAAAACTGGAAACCTGGGAGACCTCATTTGCTGTGGACCCATTGACACACTTGACCCATTCACCGTGAGCATTACTTGTGTTTCCTGACTGTTTCTCACCCATGGAGTACTGGTATGGAACATATATGTTTCCAATCCACTGAGATAAATATTAATTAATCCGATGCATGTGTCGTCACGATTTGTCTACACGTCAGCGGACGCCTCTGTTGTTGACACAAGCCATGGAAGAAATGACTTGTGCAGGTTTTTGTCTGAGATCTTGAAGATCATGGCATTCTGCTGCAGAAATGTTTCCACAAGTTTTGCTCAGTTCTCCCAAATCAGATGCTAAGGAATGCGTTTTTGGATGAAAGAAAATTAAAATTTGCTGCAAGTTGCTCACCAATCCGCCCACAGTTTATGTGAACATCCCCTTTCCATCCACGTTCAAGAACCTCCCTCTGTCCTCTCTGAATGGGAAAGCGGCGGAAGAACACAGGCACAACTCCTCTTCAGACTGAATCAATTTGGCCGAAATACAAGGTACATCAACACTTAGAGTTCTGTATTTTGTCACATGGTCGGTGAACTGTGCGAGTTGGAGCTTCAAATGTCGATGAGCTGCAGCACCAAAAAAGTTTTGCAGCAAGCCTGCGTGTCTTGCAAGAGGTTTGCGACGTGAAAATGTGTTCAAAGCAAACGCAAGTCACACCCGGAGACATTTCAACTCGATTCCAAAAATTCTGTTGGGAGGACAAGTTCACATTCTGGTTGTGCGGGAAAACAGCGGAGGCAGCCTTTCTTGATGAAGGCCACTGTAGGTCAAGATTTTGACGTGAATTCCCATCCTTCAGATCTGTCTGGTGAAGACGTCAGTGCGCCACGCGCTCGTAAAGGTAGCATCGAAAGCGTGTTTCACTCAAGCACCATCATATCATACATGTAAATGAGTCCTGATGTATCGCAGTGCGCAGGCTGGTGGAGGCCAATTTACTGAATTTAACCCAATAAGCATAAATAATGCAGCACATGCTGACCCCGATGTGAGATCCGGACGTCTCCATTGATTACGCACTATGGAAATTGCATAAGTTGACTATAACTGATGCTATCCAGCGGTGCCTTTCTCGGAAGGCTTGGGCAGAAATGATCCCCCGTCTTGGCGTTTTGGTATCTTTCAAAGAAGAGCAGTTTGAAAGATATCGCGACAGTTTTGGAAGTCGCAGCAGATCTAGTTGCTACTTGTGCCCGGAAATATGATCTAAATTTGTTTCTGCGAGGTTTGAAAGAAAGAAAAGGAACGTTCGCTGACTCATCTGAGAGAAAGCTGTGCGAACACCAGATGAGAACGAGGTTCGGTCGGAAATTGGTCGTGTGTGGCAAAATAAAAGGCGAAAATGTTGTTTTCAGTTGGTGTTTCTCAGGTCAAATGTGGAAATATCAGCGGGCGTGACAATTAGAAATAATACGCTATCAAACGCTTTTAATCACACCTGGGAGCTGCAGCTGTTTCACTTCGAAGACCAACACCATCTAACCACACCAATTGAGGCAGAGAGTTTGTCGGTGGACTGACTCTAAGTACGTTCATTTGTGTGTGTGTGTGTGTGTGTGTGTGTGTGTGTGTGTGTGTGTGTGGTGTGTGTTTGACGTCCTTGAACAACAAGAACAATTTGGTTGAAAACCGTCCCCCCCCCCAAAAAAAAAAAGAAAAATGGCGCCTGGGCCAAGACAGATATTCCACGTCCCATCATCCCTGCCCCTGTTTACTGCCACTCCCAAACACGTTTTGTGCCAAACGCAGCGAGAATCCCACGGGAATCGTTCAAAATATATCGGAAAAACAGCTGAAAAAGGTTGGCCAAATTGAAAAAAAGAACAGTACAAACAGAATTATTTTTGATACTTTGTCTGAAAACGGAATAAAGAAGCATGAATGGCAGTGTTCAAGTACACTTTGAAGTAAAAGATTTGCATTTAACTTTCTGATTGCAGATTGCGAACTCATCGTTGTGTGAAAGCGCAGTTATCATGAGTGCTTGAGAGTTATTGTAATGGCAATCCAGGAAAAATAAGGTCATTGAAACACAACCTCAGCCAAGATATTCCATCCCATTGTCTCCCCCCCCCTGCCTCAGGTGCTACCAGACAAAGGGACTCGATCTTGGTGTTGGGACTGTCTTGCACGGGGGAATTTCATCCATTGTGGGGTTTACGAGGCAGGAAATTTATGTCACCGATTCTTGGGCGTTTCGCAGAGATGGTTTCTTTTCTCACCACCAAAACTATGTACAGTGAAAATATACAAATAGAGGAAGAAACATACAAGACAACACTACCCTGACTTATGCAGAAGTCAATGGAAAAAGACCATCAAAATTAGCAAATTGAACAGGGTGGCTAACAATTTCCTGAATATGAGTTGTCAAAATCAAAGGTTATTCTGTCATTGTCCTTCTCTTTCTTCAAGGGGATCTGTGGCAATATTATCCCCTTCCAATACTCCCTGTTGTAAGCCCTACAACCAGAAATAAATGTCAAATCATTCTTGACACAGCAACTATAAAAATAGCCAACCAGAGTGGAATAATACTTCTTTTCTAAGTCATTGAGGAAACTCTAGTCTTCCCTGAGATGTGACAGTGAGGGTCAGTGCAGACCAAGAACTTATGGATAATCTAAACAGTGCAATGAAAAATTCACAGCTGATCAAAAGATACCAGGGATGATCGGTCACTTAAATTTTGTGCCTCGTACTGGCCTGCTGTTCTGATGCAAATTTGGTTTGTCTTCTCTTGGACCACAGAATCACATTCTATTGTTTTACCTGTTGCTTGGAAAGTTCTCCTTTTCCTGTTGCTGTGGAAACGTTCTGTGTATATGATACGTCAGCTCATAATCGAGAGTTTCAGTCTAATTTGCGTGACAGTCATCCTGTACTGTAGTGTTCTGTTTGCCCCATTGCCTGGGAAGAATGCCGTTGCTGCGGAATCATTTTATGGATGGCATCTGAGCTCCCGAGCAACAGAAACCATACATCTGAACTTCACTGAAAATTTTGCAAATTAACATTTTGTAAGTGTATGGGTTGACAGTCGCTGTGGGCAATTGCACACAACTCGAGAAAAAGTCTGGATTTGGATCAAATCGTTGTCATGGACGAACATCTACATCTTTAACACAATGCTTTTTCGTCAAAGTGGTGTTTCTGCGCCATCACTTCTTTCTTGGTTTTACTGATCTTCAAACCCAAAAATAATGAGCAAAGAATACAGAGACAATGTTTGCGGCTTTTTTCATCGCACAAAAAGGGAGTTTTCCGCAGAGAATTGCATTGCAGTGGAAATGGAGTTTCCTCAGCTTGATTTGTTCACCAAGAGTTTTCTTCCTCAGGGAAGTGACCTGTTATCCGACCACGAATGGTGCCGGTGTAATGCAGACAAATGAACTCAGTGCAGAAACTGGACACTTAAGACTCTGAAATAGGAAACGAAAGACTCCCAGTCACGAGATCATTTTCCTTCATAATTTTGTTTGCTTGTAACACAAACTGAAAGACAAGCTGCTCGAATGGATTCGACTCAGGTTTGGTGCACTCTGTCATGGTGGCTGAAAGAAAAGGATGAAGCGAATTGATTCGAGTAACGCAATTATGATGAGACCTCGCAATCATATTTCAGCAATTTGAGCATGGGAGAAAAACCAGGCAGCTTGACTCAGAAGTAATGTATTGACTCGGTGGGACAAGTAATGGAGGAAGTTTCTCACCTTACGTTGAGTTTCCCGACTCCGACGCAGATCCTCATGTCTCTGAGGACAGGTGATTAGTCTGCACCAATTTGAAGGTATTGATATTTAATTTTCACGTACCCACGGTCTAGGAATGCTCAGCAGTCTTTTGTGAGGTGTCACGACAACCTCGGAGTACAGCCAGTATTTTGTGAATCAACAAAGGTTCACAGCCTCTGTTTCGCCTGATCAACGCCCATCGTCATGTGGTTCAGCAGAACCGAAGCGCCTCGTCAGGTGTCCAATGGTTCACAAGTGTTCGTGGTAATCTGTCTCACACTTGCAAAGAACAACGAACTGAGCTTTCCTCGTTCGTGATGTGGTTCGTGGTAATTTGTGTACTAAAACTCATTCATTAGAATCGATGGCGTTTATTTCCCCAGCTGCCATCCTTGGTCGACATGCGGAGATCATCAGTGCATGGACATATGTTTCACGTTGTTTTCTTGAAACTTTTGTTGCAACATGTGTACGTGTCATCTGACTGGATGTCCTGTTCTGTTTGGAGTTGGAAATTCGTCTGGTGTGTGTTGTTTGCATATGGCAACAAGCTGGATGTATGTTTTGCATCAGAAACGACCTGTGACATTTCCATGTGTCTTTCTTTATGGCTCTTCCGTTTCGAAATCATTGCACACGGACGATATGATTGCGCTTCCTTCACATCTGGCAAGTTCAGCATGCAACTTCAAGTGTGTACGCCACGTGAAAGTAAACCAGGGGCCCTTAAGTTTGCACATCAATGCGATTTGGGTGGCTTAGAAACAACAGTTTTTGTTATGGAGAGCTGTTTTCGGACACACTGCCTACACAGAGAGCCTACAGAGAAAGAAATACAGACAGAGAGTGACAGAGACAGAGTTGCATAAACACATGGTGAGTGAGTCAGTCAGTCAGTCAGTTAGTCAGTGTGTGAGTCAGTCAGTTAGTCATCAGCCCAAGTGGCCTTGCCATCACTCCCAGAGGAGCTTGGCAAGAATCCAAATCAAAAGTGTTTTTTCCTGAGAGGAAAATTTTACACTTCAGGGTCCGTGCGTGTTTGTTGAATTGCTGATTTCAAATTTCAAAGGGATCGGCGATTATTCCGTGCAATTTTCAGTTCATCTCCAACAGTTGTTCCTCGCGACAAGTCTGGGATTTGTTGTTGTCTGTTTTGATGTTTTGAGCTGCCTCCCAGCTCGTTTCATTCCAACTTTTTTTTTTGCGCGCGTGTGGTACAGGGTGCTGCTGTTTGCAACGCAAACGGAGCAGTGTGTTCTTTTTCGGCCTCAAGTGCCAAGCTTCCTCTACCATGCTCCGAGAGGCTGGACCTTACAGATGCGTTTGTGTCAGTTTGGGAACATTACCAGAAGCCAAGAATCGTTTGAACCAACACAAAGTCAGAAAAAGAGAATCTGTTGTGCATTGATGAGGCCAAACTCGTAAGCATGTCCGTGTTCGCGTCGTGTTTGTCAGACAAGGCACTGTTGGAGACAAAGTTTTGGAGGTTACGAGTGTGAGAAAAACACAGATGATACATATTTGGTGCTTCACAGCACATTGACAATCTCTGTCGAGTATTGAATCAAACTCGCAGTGGCATCATTGAAGCTGTTTGACCACAGCGCACACAGACATGTGAATTCGGCAATTTATAACCACAATGCAGAAAGAAATCCACCCGGTGAAGCTTCAAAAAAACTTGAAAGGACCGTCTTCGCTTTTCGTGTCTGTTGTACGCACCAGAATCAGATTTCTGACAGGACGCGTCAGATGCAGTTGCAGAAGTCTCGATCAAGATGTAGTTAGAGGCTTCAGTGCAATGGCTTGCGGGAAATCCACTGGTCCAAATTAATGGAATAAAGAATGTGGTGCTCCAGAAATGTCAAACCTGGTCGCTGTACACGTTTCATGTCAGACGGTTGCCTGGTTTGGGGGGGTTGGTTAAATCTGCGAGGTGAACAAGTTTGATTTGCTGCCATTTTAAACAACTCATCACCAAAGTTCCGTGTTGTGAATGGTTTGGCGTCTGGACGTCCAACGGACTGGGGTAGACTTGGTTTGAAAACAGAAGTCAATTTTGAGTTCAATTGTGCCTTCCGGAAAACACCCTGTCTGAGAAGTGATCGTTCATGATTGTCCAGCAGTGATTGTCTTCGGAAATGTGGCTTTGAAGATGTTTCTGTTGATAGGCAAATTTTGTGGACCAAATAACAGCCCTCACGAAGCAAGAATTACATTCGTGCATACGCTCGTATTTTTCCTTTCTAGACTGAGTACAAGAACGGTCATCACACCGGTTGGTGTTTGTTTCGTTGCGCAACTGTGTTTTATCCAGTCAAAGAGTGATCTTGTGGTTTTCTCCAGGAAAATGATGAGGCTTTATGAAACATTTATGCGACTGTATGTCAAGCTGGATTATGTCCGCCCAGTTAAATCTGTTAGGGGTCAGGGCTTGCTGCCGGAGACGGAAGCTTCTGAGTTGCATGGCTTGTTTGCGGCTCCGCTCGGTGTGCAAGGGTCGCTGCCTCTTGAGCATTGCTCAACAACGCTTGTGTGTCTTCCTCTACAGGTTGCTTTATCCGAATGCAGTCCCGACATCCCCGCGCATTTTCTGAGATTTTCAAGGAGTTCAGAGCCACTCGCGAAACGGCACAGTTGTCTCCGCAGAAGTGTTCAACTTTCTCGGGTGGGAGACACCCATGTACTTCCAAGAAGAAGTTTGCGCGACCGGAAGGGGGGGTTAAATTCAGCTGGTTGGTTTGTCTTTTGAACAGCAATGTTGACCAAGACACCAGGAAACATTTGAGCACAAAGTGTTCTGAAGCAACAAACATTTCTGTGTGGACATTTCCTGAGACATGTATGAGAACATCCTCCAGTGCAGTGAACGGCAAACTTCAGGAGTCCAGACACGCCAGTGGGATTGCCCTCATTAATGGGTCGGTCACCATTAGGTACTCCTTTCAAATCATCGAGGTTACCTGCATCGCTTAGAAATGGTGTTCTATGAAGGATGGTGTCTCCCCCGACACCGCCCCGATGTGCACCTGTGCTCCTTTTATCCAAAACCTGGGCATATTTTCAAGTTTTGTTCAAGTTTGGCCACCTTGCTACCACCGAATAAATGTAAAGGTTGTGTACCATCCCATTAGAAACAGCTTCTGTGCACATATATGTGTTACGTGTGCAGCTTCGGAATGCAGCGCTCTCGGCGTGGGCTGCGGGACACCACCGACGAGCTGCGCACGGCCCACTGGAAGCAGCTGAACAAACTTAAAACAGCGAATTAAACCGACCATCAACTTCTTCGAAAACAGTTTTTATCAATTGAAATGTGGCGCTGTTGAATGGCAATCGGTTTTGACGATCGAAATCATCGCGTTGTTTGTGGCGATGACATATTTGATATAACTTTTGTGTTCAGTTGCAGATGTGACAATGGCGCCGCAAACGTGGACGACTTGAGATTTAGCAGTTCTTGGTGGAGGAGAACGCATCCCGGATATTCAGTCAATGTGGATATCTCAGCAGACGGCGGATCAAATTAAAATGGATGTGGGATGACGGTCATCCATCGGTGAGCATTGATTACACGGTCCCCAGTCGGCCTCTTTGCCTCTTGACTTGAATTGTCAGATTCATCCTGAAACGCTAAGAACGCCACGCTGAGGTGCAGGTTTCTGAGGTCGGGGTGCAGATAAGGACTGCGATCTACATGCGCTTCTCGCTCCTCTCAATGCGCTTGTTCCAAAGCATGGACAAACGGGCGCGGTAAAGACGAGTCACCTCCGGGGGAGGCGCACGCGACATGCGGCATACCAACGAGGCGGTTCGCTCCCGCACATAATTGCTCAGCAAAAGCAACAGGCTGCCCTTACACGAATTCTAACGCCCCGATTTGGAAGAAGCCTCACCGACATGACAAAGCTTGTTTGTTTAAAGAGCTTGACTGATTTCTCCTCTGGAAATGTGAGCGCGAAAAAGAGTTCTGTGGCTGCAAGAAATCACAAGAAGATCTGAGGTGAGATGGGAAAAATGTTCCCTTGCGTCTTCATCCTTCAACGTTCTCGCTGCGCCTGGATACTGTTTTAAAGAAGGAGCTTTGAAATTGTTTTCACAGAGATGAGTTGAAGAGACAAGAAACACTTCGCGTGTGGGAAAAGCACTCGCAAACTCTTGACAACTTCAAGATTTGCTTTTACAAAAACACATAGACCTTTGGAAAGTGTCGTCCACCTTTTTTTTTTCAAAAACAATCACAAGTTTCAAATATGAAGCTACCGTTTGAGAAAACACCTGAGATATGGCTGCACGGATTGGTTTTGCTCTGGATACTGCAGTACGCCTGCATCGAGCGCCTCGAGGCGCAGGCGGCGTCGTCCCGCCTCACGGTTGGCGCCATCCTGCCCGACCACGCCTTCCACCGGCGCTACTACAAGACGGCGGTGCTCAGCGCCGTCAAGAACCTGCGGCGCGACTCCGACTTCACCGTCACCGACGTGTACGACCTGGTCGGCGAGGTGCTCTTCATGGACGACTACAGCCCGCCCGAGATCCTCGACGCCGTGTGCGCCGCCATCCTCGACAAGCAGGTCAACACCGTGCTCTACATGAGCAACGCCGACTACCTGGGCGAACACACGGCGTCGGGGCAGTACCTGCTGCAGGTGTGCAACACGCTCGGCATCCCCGTCATCGCCTGGAACGCCGACAACTCGGGCTTCTTCCAGGTAAGCGTACGTTCACTTTCTCCAATTCGGCGCCACCCAGCGACTGGTACGAGTTTCCGACGCACACAGAATTTCTGATGTTTTGTGTTTTGTTCGCATGTTGTTGGTTTGTGCAGGTTATTTTGTCGCTGAAATCGATAAATGTTGCTTTTGACTTCAGTTTGAGACTGATAAGATCAGTGTGGGACCAGTGTGAAGATGTGATCAACAGCAAGAGAATTCAGTTCACTCCCTCTGCCCTGGTTTTGTCTCGGCAAAAGGCAGACCTGAAAAGGCAATTGTTTGTTGCCTGCAGTGCTGAAAGTTGGCCCCTTTTTCACGGACACATCGTTGGTATGGCTGTGAGTGTTTTGATAGAAAAACACCTGCGTGTCAGACAGGTTGAATCAGACGCGCTTTGGATGTGGTGAAAAAAGGCAGTGAAGTCTGGACTTGGAAAGTTACTCTTTCCTCAAGGTGCTATGAAGTTGTGTGTCCTCGCCCATCGATGTGTCTCGAGAAGCGGCAAGTGTCCCCTGACAACTGATGACACTGAAAAAAATCGTATTGGCTTGGCATTGTTGAAAATTTTGATCAAAAACGAGGACCTCGGATACGTACCAAGTTCATGTTGGACCACGAATGGGCATTGGGCTTCCAACAAGGGAGAAAATTTGTGACCCTTTAATACCTGAATGCTGTTGCTTTTGCACAAACCAGGTGCTCTTTGGTGCCCATCACAATATGGACAGACAAACCCTTCAGGGGAGAAGGTCAGTCACACAGCCTCTGTGACAGCCCCGTCCCTTCCCTCTTCCCGAAGGATTACAGGAATTGTTTTGCGCAAAATGTTTTCAACAGAACCTGGACAAGCGAATTGGGGGATCAGTTTATGAGCTGCTCTGAAGTACTGCTCTCTCCCTGTGGCACAGCATTTTCAGGGTGTCGCGAAACACATTTGTAAAATGTTCTCCTGTTGTGGCCCCTCGACCTTGATGCACATTTTGTGGAGTTTGACACAAAATGCAAATCGCCTGCAAACTGTTCTCCCGTATTACAACCCCATCCCACAAATTTATTGTTGTGGCATACAGGTATGTGCGAGGATGACAGGAATCGCATTCAGTGTTGTGGCCTGGGATCTTCACGATTGTAGTGACAGGTTTGGGTACCTTTCCTTGAAGGTGGATGCAACGAAATTCGCCCGTACTCAGCGATCATGAACGACCGCAGATGCAAGGTTCTTTCAAGTTTCAAAAACAAAGAAACTCAGGAAGCCTTCTTTTTGACACAAAGTCTGTGTGGCCACTCGATTCTTTTTGTCAAAGAGAACTGGCACTGGCTTCTGTTCTCGTACGACTCGGAGAAAGTGACTGAACAGGAAATTGCAGTTTGTCTGCCTGATGATGGATTTTGTTTGTTGTTGCAATATGCTCAGCAATCTTGGGAGCATGTGGCGAGCAGAATGCTCAAACGGCATTCCACTCAAAGCACTCATTTCAATTTGGTCGGAAAGAAAGACTGGCTTGGTTCAACAGTTCACTGGAGAGCGTCCTTTCCAGCAAACTATTGAACAAGTGGTTGCGAGGCAAAACAGTGGTCGTTGGTTGATGCGAAGTGGCACTTCTCAGAAGATGTCCAACCGATGGCTCGGGGTGCTCCACCTGCCCTGCGTCTGCATGGTGCGGAGCCTCAATACGATACTGTAATGAAAACAGCGCTGTTAAGCAGTTCCATTACTGCGTCACGTTACATTAGTCGGAATCTAAATGACCCAATTTGCTCCAGTCGTTGGGCTCCGTCCTTTCCTTGACGGGGCAGTTAACAACCCCACTCTGGCTTGTTTCATTTGAGCAGGAATCCTGACACAACAGCTCGAACAGTTCCCCGGGAAACGCAACATTGTGGTCGTTGTGGCAACTATGCGGGTGGCATCGTGTGGGACGACGGGTCAATTGATTTTGCTGGAACATCACAGTGGAAGAGGAAAGTCGAAATCAGAAGTCAACCCGGAAGTCTGGACTGGCAAACCCGACTGGCAACAAGACCAGAATTTAGAGCCGGTGCATTCGCTCATTCGCCCGGCCACAGACTCGAATTCAGACCGGTGACAGACCCAGTCGCCGCTTCCCGACCCACAGCTTTGGAAGTGGACTTTCTATTTCCACCTGCATGCGTTGCAACTCGCCTGGAGCTGGTCGACATCTGGGTAAACATCGGTCTGGCTCGAGCGCCAGATTTCTGTGAATTTTTGCAAACGAGTAAACATGAGAAGCAAATCGTGCGATCAGCGAAATTTATACAACGAAAACGCTTTTGCTCAGCACAGATGTGAAGGATGCGCAGCGACCAGCGCACAGTCCGAGCGCCTGCAGACATGTGATGAGCTGTTTGGAAAAACAGTTGAAAAATGTTGATTTGCAACGAAATCGTGAGATTTTTGTGCTGATTCTCACGCTGCACACTCCCATTTGCAACAAGCTGTGAGAGCGAGCTTGGATTTATTGTCGTTTCGTTTCGTTTTGGCTCCATACGAATATGTATGTTGTATTCAGATTCCGAGAGAGTTCAAGAGGCGTCTGTTTCTTCTCGCGTCAACAACATGTCCAAGCTGTCGCGAAGGTCTTGGTGGCGAAGAGAAGTTCTCATTGTTCCGATCACCTCAATCACCTTTTGCTATTCTAAACATGTTGTCTGGTTATAAGATGTCAGGTTAAGAAGCCTAACTCGATTTACCACTCAGGTAAATCCTACTTAACTTGAAAAGCAAATCAGAAGAAGGGGACAGACGCGAAGAGAATTGCTTCATTACGCAGACTGAGGGAGGAGGCTGTTAGCAAATTACAGCTTGGAAAGGAAACTGTTTTCAGGTTGGAGACAAGCTAATATCCTGCCACTAGAAGACGACTGCGTGCTGGTGATGTTAATTTTTAATTTGGCGCTTTCGGCAATTATCTTTCAAATGGCACGGCTTTTTCAGAAAGGTTCAGTTGTCACGTGTGGCAGTGTCCATGGCTATTATTCCCGAGAATCTCATTGCGTGAAGGCAAAAGGAATTTTCATGCATCGTGAGCTATTGTAGGTTGTTTCCATGGAGATGATATGTAATATCCCAAGAAGATCATGTTGTGTGTACAATAGAATAATCCTATTGCTCGGAAGTTTTTAATAACATTTCATTTTATCTTCCCTTGTGACTCGCGTTGAGTCAATATTATTACGTCCAAGCTGCACATGTAAACACTGAAGCTAATGACGCTTTTGCAAAGCACTTGGTCTTCTCGCTCCAGGAAACAAGGTTCAGTCTTCAACACCGCTGGCCTTTTGTCTCATGGAGAAACTTCGGAAACAGAAAGCTTTCCTGATGGCACAAGAAGCGAAGTCCAACTTTTGTTCAAGTTGAGGAGTCTGACACGTTTGTGGTGTCGTCCCAACCGCATCTTGGGCGCGGCGCCGCTCGGAGGACGAACGGGTCTTTCTCGCCCGGCCTCAGTGCGCCTCTCGAAATTAAATATCGGGTTCGTGCAAGGACCCAAACAAGAAGAATGAGCAAGAAAAAGGGATGGAGTTGCATGTTGGTTGTGACAGATGGGAATTGTGTTGGCAAATGGCAAGAGACGAGAAAGTTGAGTGTGTTGATACGTCTTCTCATCTTCCCTCGGGCGCTTTGCACCAGCAGCAACGAATTCATATCTTGCAATAATTCTTTGACGCTTTTGTGATACCCTAGCTTGTGTCTTCACAGATTTTCAGATCCACACAATAAAGCTGCAGTTTGTGCTCTGTTACTTGATGCTTCTTGGGAGAGAAAGAGACAGCCGCACATCCAATAAATGCATTCCTGTTTGAGGGTGACATCTCATGTCGACAATAGATCAAAGCTAAGAACTGCAGCACCACACCTTTTTCACAGTTTTGGTGCAATTTCACAACACTTTGAAAATATTATTGCCCCGATTTGATTCTTTTGTGTTGGAACGTTGACAGAAAAACGAACAACCCAGACAGAAAACAGTAAATGTTCTTTTTGCTTTTCTTGTGATGAAGTGAATGTGTTTTATTTCTGTCAATTCGTTCGCTGGGTAACTATCAGTAAGAAACATTTCTCTTGCTTGGACTGAGCGACAAGTCACCCACACGCTATCTGATTCCCGAAAAGGAGGGTGGAATCTTCGGAATTTACGTGGTCTCAAAACTTCTCACACAACCTCTCTGACATTCAGCGTGGCCATTCCTTCGTTGTTTATGGACTGTGCTCCGTATGTTTTTCTGGTTCGGTTCTGAAAGAGAATTTTTGGCGAGGCCCGTTCTCGCCTCCAGCCGAAAGAAATCTGGCCGACAACAACTCCAGATCTTTCAAACAGTCTTTTCCATATCTGGCAGCACATTTATCCAGACATGAAATGCTTTTAGACAAGAGAATTTTACCATATGTCATAGCGGTCACTGTCTCCCCAAAGTACATTACCAAATTGAGTTACTCATGATACGCGCATACATATGCAGCTGGATGCACACTTCCGCTGAAGGTCAGGTGCCGACTGCGGGTATTTGCTGCGCTGGTAACGGGCGAGATAATTATGAGAGATGGACTTTCTTGATTACTCACTGATACCCGCGTACAAAGACCGTGAATAATGTACAAGACTAATTTACCAGCCTGAGTACGCCTCGTACAAAAACGAACAGCATAGCTGCACAAGAAGACACAAGGCCCGCAAACCTCTTTCTCGCATGCGTGGACCGCGGGAATGAACAAGGCACGCGCCAACACAAACGAGTTCTCGAGTCACATTCCCTGAAAATCCTTTTCTAGTGTACATTTGTTTTCTCTCAAAATTGTGTGACAAAGAAAATTTAGACGAAGAGCAGCTCGAAGCCTTGACCTCTAAACGAAATGAAATCCCACTCCTGCAGCGCGGTCACAGGCTCAGACTTCATGCTGGTGTTTGTTCTCTTCTTCATTCCACAGTTTCTCAACTTATTTGCATCACACGTTGTTGAGGCTTGTTGTGTTTGCATGTTCATTCAGATGAGAAACACAGCTGCATCTGAATTCTTTTGCAAGCGGCTTTGTTGTTGTTTCATCTGCAAAACACTCGTGCCATGTGGCGTTTTGCCATCGAAGCGTTTTCGGAGTCAAGCCACAAATTGGTCCTGTTCCTGAAGAAAGGCAGATCAAGTGTTTTGCACGGAACAAAGCTTTACGACTTTGTAAGTCGCATGTCATGTCTGTTCTCAGTGGAACACATCTTGAAATGACAACACATCAGATGTGAGAAGGCGTAACTTCAAAACAAGCAAAACGGGTTTCATGTTGCTTGTTTTATGAGTTTCTGTCAATTAGGAGTACGCGGACAAAGCATAAGAGAGAATAACCAACGCTTGTCACATAAATATTAACAATGGAAGTTGACAAACCCGAACAATGCAAGGATGTTCATGTAGTGGAAGCTCTCAGGGCTGCAGGCGAGTGGAAACTTGCGCGTCTTTGTTGACGGAAATTTCTTCCACTATGATGTTTGCTGTGCTTCTTGTAACTGCCGCAAAATTTTACTCGAATAGCAGTTTGAAAGGAGAAAGTGGCTGAAGGCAGTGGTGATCCAGTTTTTGTCAAAGCGGAACCGAGTTGCAGTGGCTGGTTTTTTCGCACGATTTTTGTGCAGCGTCGCTCCATGCTGCAGCCAGACGCTGATTCTGGGGGTTTTCACCTTGTCTGCACATTATTTCTACGCCTCTACCGGTGCACTTGAACCCTGGTTGGTCGGCTGTTTGGAAGCTGCATCGACCGTGCCTCCTGGTTCAGTGTGCGAGTTCGAGTGCTCTTTTTGCAAATGCAGACTCCGGACAGTCTGGTCCTTGGTTCATTAGCGCTGCAGCGTACGAGGTGGAAATTCACTGCAGGTCAAAACCGTGCGGACATTGAATGCATTTCGAAGCGTTATTTCCATTTCATCCACATTCAAGAAGAACTGGATTGTGAGTAAAACACTCAAAGATGGTCTTCAAGAGGTTTTGTACGCATCATTTGCGGAAATGTAATGACAGCTGCTTGGATGCACATTTGTTGCATTGCAGTGTACGTGCGAGTCTTGAAGTACGCGACCAAATGGTTCCTTTGGGACGGGGTGTAATCTGCTGCTCGCTTCCTTTCTTTCGCTGTGTTGAGCCATTCAGTTCCTTCAAATTACGTCCAATGCGGCAATATCACCGAAAATAAAGGGAATTTTTATCGTCTTGCACGATGGATGCAGACGGACTGGCTTCAGATCAAATGACACATGACTAATTTGGAGCGGACGCAGCTTCATAAACACACAATGCCATTGTAGTGGCGAATCGGAAACACTCGTACGTACGAGCTTATCTCTCAACAGATCAAACAATCTCTGGCTCGACTCGGCATTCTTTCAGTTTGTGCCTGTATTGCGGTGGCCTGATGTGTACTCGGTGCTGGACGCACAATCGAAGCATCGTCTGGAGTAGTTCGGTGCCTCTGGAGCTGATGCGCAGCTGTGGCGAACAGGGCAGATTCGCATTTACGACATTTTAATGTTCGAACGGGCTTCGTGCAAAGACTGACAACTGTGAAGGAAACCCAAGTCGGTTTGTCTTTTGTTCGACAGTGGCCAGGAGATGCAACAAAATATGACGTTCATATTTGCTCCAGTTTCTATCAGAAAATCATTTCTCATCACCAGTCAGCCTGACGCTCCAGCTGTATCCAAATGTATTTTTCCCACATTTTCAAATCGTCAGTGTGCGGCCTTTGTCGACTTGTCAAGGCAGGTGTTTGTCTGAGTCAGTTATAAAGTTAATCTGTCAGGAAAGAACACACTCAACACTCAGGAGTCAATTATTAACAGATCGTTGAGTAATTAAACGACGGTGACAAGTCGCGAGGAGCGGCATGTAGTTGTTCAATTACGAGAGTTGTGCACAGCTATTTGCGCCAAAGATTTTTCTCAAGCCCCAAAGAAACTACTGCTGATAAAGGAAACTTCATCTTCGTTTTAACAAGGCGCGAATAGCCGACTCCTGGTTCTGGAGTTTGTTCAACAATTCTGGATTCTTCATCGGTCAGTACATTGCCACCTGCAATCGGTTTTTAAAAACTGCAACGAATGATAATTTTGAGACGAAGTTGCTGTTCAGACGCGCTCGAAGCACATCGTGTTGTTTCAAAGCACCAGGTGCTGCACCCAGGTGACCTCGAGGTGGCATCCACGATCCTGTCCATGGTTTCTCGCTTGCCTGAGAGAACCGTTGTGGGCAGACTGAGCGTGCTGTGTTCTGACATGGTCCTCACGATTACGAGTTCCATTGTACGAGTGAAGAGCGCGCAGAGCCGTGAGGTCGACACCGTCTGGGCAAATGGCGACCAGATGCCCTCTGGTTGTCTGATCCCAGGCGACTCGACCAAAGTTGTTCCTGAGAACAACGTACTGGGCGGAGTAACGTGTTGGGACCTCCGCGAACCCAACAGTTTTCGTTCGGAAATTACTCAGTAGTCTTTTGTCGGAAGTTTTCTTCTCTAGAAACCAACATCGCATCATGCCAATGGTTGCGGAAACCAGGAATGGATGTTTCGTGTCATGTACGAGTACGAGCTGGAAGGCAACAGGAGCAGCAATCTCTGGGAAGGCTAAAAGTTTTGACTGCGATTGCGAAAGCTTCAGGAGGATTTGTTAAAGAATATTTCGTCAATTAGCGCTCGCTGCTGGATGTCTGAGGTGTGATAAATCCCAATTTTTCCCTCCACTACGTTGATGTCTTCAACTTATTGGACCAACCCAAGCGAAATTTATAAGTTCAGAGCGGTCTGTTTGAGTTCACTCGGTGTTATGGCACTAGGTATTTGTGCGAGAAATCGAGTTTGGCCTGATTGAGATTACATTAGTGCGGCCGAATGTGCCAATAACTGGAAATTCCAAAGGGCAATGGCCAATTCAACCTTCATCAATAAAATTTCCCTTCCATGAACCTATCTCTCACAAATATTCATCTTCCCAATTGAATTTGCTTTCTGAGCCTGCAATGTTGCGAGTTAGAGTCTTCAAGTGGTAGAATTGGGCCACATAAGAGACAAAAAAGGAACATCAATGAAACAAAGCCCCCACAATTCGTTAATTACCGTACATAGACCTGCTGACTGCGGAAGCCTCCGCGCGTGTATGTTTCTCACTTGTCTGGCGGCTGTCGATAGGACCCCCGGCAGACACCCATATCCCGAACAGGCCCAAGTACCCGTGAACATATTGTTATCACACAACATTTCCCTCCTGGGAAGGCTGGAAGAAGTTCATTTCTCTCTCTCTCTCTCTCTCTCTCTCTCTATCTCTCTCACGCACGCACACACACACACACACACACACACACACACACACACACACACACACACACTAACACACGCGGTTAGATACACACA
>JAAUXT010094549.1_pt1 | contig 23343 bp, 22 predicted proteins | sample 7278171 | NCBI WGS metagenome assembly JAAUXT01 (sample SAMN14350112, study PRJNA611818) | marine sediment metagenome | isolation source: surface marine sediment (1.8m) | place: French Polynesia: Moorea | collected 2018-08
CCTTTTTGACCTCAGAAACCTAAAAATTCAAATTTGACAAATTCCTTCCTCGCGCATTATCCCCAACCCAAAATGAACCAAAAGAGCCCAAAAGGTCCTAAATCAATTCTTATCTTGGCCATGAAACTGCTGCAGACATACTTTTGGAAGAGGCTGCCTATAGGTGCTTCGATTTGGCTCGCACCGATTTGGCGCAAATTGTGCAACCCATCTCAAATCACCTAAAAATTACTTGTTTTTACTTGATTTATTTTAAAAAAGGGTACACAAAGTCTACAAAAAAGAGCCAAAAAGTACCTGGAAAAAACTTTGAAAACCTAAAAAAATCATGGAATTTTGTTGGTCAGCTGCAGTGGGAACCCTGCGTACTTTTGTATGCGTTTGTGCGTGCAAGAATACCGACGCTTTAGAATCTGGATTCGAAATTCCTTTGCGACTGTATTTTGGATGGGTCTGAACTCTGTCCTTGAAAGTCACAGGTCGAGTCAAATGCCGGTAACTGACACAACCTATTCTGCACCATTTTGCCGTTCATGCTTTTCACCGACAAATGAACGCATGAACCTTCCCTTTGGTGCGACAGAAACCTGCGCCTGATCGTCTCAAAGTTGAGTCGCTCGACCAGTTTGATAGATTTGGTGCAGGACACTGAAAATATTTTCTGCTCTCGCGGACTGTTTTGTTGCAAAGTTGTTCACACGATGTGGCTTGGTTTCAGGAACGTACCGTACCGGGTGCGTGTGCGTCTGGCGCGCAAGCGCAACGAGGACGAAGACTCTCCGCACAAGCTGTACACGCTCGTCACATACGTGCCCGTCACCACGTTCAAAGGTGAGCGTGCGTCGAGAGAGGCTGCACCGTTGTGTTGCGAGCTCGTGCTCGAAAGATTCTGTGATGAAATAATTGGAATTACCGTTTGAAACCAATGAAACGAAACGCGGCTATTCCTGAGAATCTTGACGTTGGCGAGCGAGTGACCCGCGGATTCCTGAATGCGTTTTCACGGTGTTCTGTTCACTTTTCAGGGACACAGACGGTCAACGTGGACTCCAGCGAGTAGTTTGTTCTGTTGCAATAAATGAGAGACAAAGGAATGAATTGTGTTCTGTTGTTGCGCGTTATCGGGCTTGGAGAAATGAGGGAGCGTTCAATTTCTGCCCTCCGAAATGTAATCATGATACAATTGAAATTTGCTTTTGTCATGACGTTTCAGAACGCAAGAATTTGATCCACCCACGTACTTCCAGCAATCGTCTTTCTGGTCGTGAAAATTTATTGCTGGTGCCGGATGTAATTTGCAAGCTTTGTTGGGAAAATGAACGGCCATCACTAAACATATTGAGGTTCGCATGCCAAACCTGCTCCGATCTCTGGTCATTGATGGCAAGGGGAGTTTGATGCGGTCGACCCTGAACGGCGTAAATCGAATGGCACCACCAATTTATGGTACGGGACGATAACCGGCAATGGCGAGAGGAATATTTGTTCAGAACACAGTACGTGCAACTGCGAGGTGTTTCCAAATTATTTTGATGAAATGCTGACAAAAGTATCGCACTGAAACACCGTTGCAATGGAGACGTGTGTGGCAACCGAGCGTCAGAAAAGCGTCTGTGATGGGGACTTTCACCACCAATCAGTGGACGGTGAAATGCGGCGGCAATTTCGAATCACTGACGGGTCGTTGGACCCTTCTGGAAATACGCTGGATGTGGTACCCAACGGAAAAGCCCGACGCGCAGCGTTGCAAGCGCAAGCAGCATTGCAAGGAAGGCAACATCTCAGTCAAAGTTTGACTGGGCGCATGAAGAGGTTCTCATGGGACACCACTTGGTGAGAAAATATTCTCAGTCTGACCAGGGGGGGGGGGCATGAAAAGCTCCCAATCCCGAAAGCTTCGGGCTGTTTAAAAAAGGTCCGTGAACCTCGCGGTGGTTTTGAACAGTCAGGTCGCTGATTCAGATTGCCTGGTCGGGTTGTTCATTTGGCTTGCTTGTTCGGCTGGCTTTTGTGCGCAAAACTTCAAAGAAAAAAGAAGAGGACTTTGCACTTCAAAAAAGGCAACTTCCATTCTGTGCGCAGGGGTCTGATGGCCTCGAATCTGCCATCTTTGCCTCAAAACTTTGGACATTCTCAATTTGTTTTTTCGACACATCAGACAGATAAATTCTTGGGATACAAACAAAACAAACAGACCATTGAACCACAAATTTATTCCTTGTGGCCCACAGCTCTTTGCCAAGATTTCAAACACAATGCAATCTGGTTCGAATCACCCAAAATGTGTGTGTCAGCGGAGAACTGAAGAATTATTTTCCCGTCCGAGACGGGGTCCTCCGGCACATATCCCAGATCCTCGAGTTTGGCTTGACTGCATCCTTGATGGAGAATTTTCTTCCTTGAGCTGATACACCCGAGGGTCATCAGCTGAAAACAATTTGGTGGAGAGCCATTTCCATGGTTGTCTCAATGTTCTGAATTTGGTGAACATCATAATTCACCCTGTCGTTTCAAAATTTCCAGGGCCCAGTCGGCGTGTGAAATTTAGTTTTTCCTCCACTGTCGTTCGGTCAATTGTTGAGGAATTCCTTGGCAAAACTGGTCGCGCATGCAGTGGCTGACATGTCCAACGTGCATGCATGTTTGTTTGCTTGTTTGTGATCTTTCCTCCAGTCAAGCCCAATTTGGGTTTGCCATGCGTGTGCGCTAAAAAGATTGCTTTTCTGGGCTCACAAAAGGTTACATTAGCTTGCATTAAGTGGAGTGCAATTTGAAATCCCTAGGTGGTGCAATTACCCTTGTGGATTCAGCAGGTGCTCTTCCAGCAACATTTCCATCCTGTGATGAGTAATTAAATGTGCCTCATCTTTAAAAATCTTGAGTTTAATTCTGGGCGACAGTTTCTGATGAGGTTTAGACACCCAGGATCGTTGAGCTGGATCACGGCTCAACACCACAGCATACTTCCCAGTTACATTTGAGGCGCCAGACCTCAGCGATGGCTCCCCGAAAACTCATTTTCCCTCACAACCTTTGTTGTTGCATCACAACACTTGTTTTCCCTTGAAAAACATCGCCCTCAGCAAATCAAGAGAAATATTTTGACACTCCTGGAAAACTCCTGAGAGCAGAAACAAACAAAAAGTGCACTTGACAGGTCTGTGAGCCAAACAGAGCGGTCTTATATTTTTTCTGTGACGTTGATTTCTGCCAGATTCAAGGGCCAGTTCAGTTTAGTTTGTTCAGTTTAGTTTGACTGGCCACCCAAAAGTTTATTTTTTGGTGGCCACCATTTGAATGTGAAAACTACAGGCGCACTTCAGTTTTCCCTTTTCTGGACTCATGCCCTCTCACATGTGCACGGAGAGTTCGAAAAGTCTTCGTGCGGCGGACCCTCCCTCCTCCAACGGAACACCACGTTTTATCACCACAAGGAATTCGACTTCAGGTGCCGAGGACAAAGGCACAAACAATTTCTTGGCATGATGTTGTGCCTCTTGGAGCAATATTTTACGAAAATCAAAAGAATTGAAGCTTATGCATGGTTAGAGTTCACCTAGCTTTGTGGAGTTCACTGAAAACTCTTGAAGTTCTCGAGGTTGCTGCTTTTGTTTGTAAATCTATTTCAATGAGCCCATGGCATCAACGAGTGAATATCTTCCTCGGTGCACGCACATCCCAGGAATCATTCGGTAAACAGGAAATATTTGCTTTCTTGGTACAATGAATGTTTTCGTGTTGATGTTCCTGCAATTCTTTCTGGAAAATATGAACACATCTCTTTTTGTCAGATCATTAAAATTTGCATGAGAGACAACAAGAATGGCTTCGCACGCAAAAAGGTTTGGTTTCATTTGGTCCCATTGCAAAGACATTGCAAAGACACAAGGAAAAGACAAATCTTGTCGCCTTTGCTTGCAACATTTTGCACTATTTTGCGACAATATTTTTTCTGTGTTTTGAGTGAATGACTGTGTCTTCATAAAGCGGAATTTCCAGCCCTTCAAATGGGGGCAAAAAAGGGGAAGCCGAGCCCCAACCCAAATGCACATCTATACACAGACATTTTTGTCTGAAAATCCAGCAGAAATTTTGAAAACAAGATCCAATTATTTCCACCCGGAGATTAGCAGTGGGGTTGCGCAAGTCGAACAAAAGGCCAAATTGAGCAGCTCATCTGGTGTCTGCAGACCGTCACTTTCCTGCACTGACCCGAGAGATCGAGTGAATCAGGATCCAAGCATGCATGCGGCAGTTGGAAGGCAACACTGTCTTTTTTGTTGTCATTCGCCGGCACAGAAGAGAGACGCAGAACGTTCGCATTCAAGAACGACCAGATTTCAACTTGGCAAATATTTTGGGATTCACAGCACACCCGCTGTTAGATTCCACGACCAGACTGGCTTTATCTGATGGAACCTTTTGTGGCGACACCTGTGCATTTTTTACAAAGACGCAATGTTGCGACAAATGTGACTACACTTTGCGGCACGTGTGCCCGAGTGTCGCACCCGGACGTGCGCTGTTGTCACGCCAACAACACAATGTCCGGATAATACCTAATTACAGACGCAATCCCATCCACCGTAATTGACTTACTCCTCATCCAGGTCCTCGCATGATCCAGAAGAAGCTGGATCAAACCACTCGGCATGTTCGCTAAAGGGGGTCAGTTTGTGCTCTTTTTTTTTTTGGAGTGGCATTTTTATTTGTCAGGCCATTATAATACTGAAGGCAACTTCAGCCAAAGGTACAGAAAATTTTCGTAGTGGAACTCAAACGAAGTGCATGGAAGATCTGGCTGTCAATCTTGCTCGGATGCAGCACTGGTTTTGTGGTCTGAACAGCGGGAAATGACATTTTTCGTGCACTTTTGATTCAACACCGATGTTCTCAAACCACCTCTCGAAGTTTGTTAGTCTTGTGCAAAATTTTTAAATGTGCAAGAAAAGGCCCGTTTCGGTAATGATCCAAATGGCGAAGCTGTTTTCGTGCTTGTGCGGGATGGGAGCATGTGCATCTGCGATTGTTTTCACAGACCCAGCTCCACACATGCGTACGCGCTCGATCGTCATTGGGCAGCCAGGAAAAAGGAGGTGTGTCCTTCAAAAAAGTTTCATTGCACCAAAACGGGCTGTGAATCAAATGGGCAAAAAACGCAAATGCCTGTTTTCAGACGCAAGCAGTTTTTACGAGGACACGGTTTGACGAAAGTCCTCAGTCACGCAAACAAGAAGTCTGGGACAAAAACTAAAAGCGACTGAGAGACAAGCGCAAACAACCCAAAAGGAAGGCTTGCGTCGTCTTTGCACGCCACATTCGTTTTGGCAAAAATGTCCAACCTGAACACATTTCTGTTTCTTGTTGTGACGCTCAGGTGTACCTCTGCCTCCGGAGAATTTGAACTGCAGGTGCTCAAAGTGGAAAACAGCCGCAACGAGAGATCTGATGGACGCTGTTGTGACTCCGCAAGTGGAAGGACTTCAAACGGGATTTGCATCAAGCCGTGTGTGAGCAGCGTGGAGGTGTGTCTGAAGGAGTATCAGTCTGTGACGCGCGCCAGTGATGACCCGCTGGACCTGCTCTGCAAACTTGGAAACGCGACGTCGGGCGTTCTGCGCCCCGGGGACATGGCGGGCGACGCCCAGCGACCCGTCGTGCACCTCACACTGCCCTTCGACTTCGCTTGGATCGTAAGTGCAATTTTAATTTGTTCTTTCAAACTTTCTTTTCTTTCAAACTTTTTTCAACGAAGAATCTTGCAGATCTGAATTGAAACTGATTCTCTACGACGTGCAAGTCTCATTCTTTCAAACAAGCGAGAAATAACTTTTGCTACAGTGGACCGTCGCTGCTTGAGAGAGATACGGCACAATGCACGCAATTAAAACTGTTGAGAATTACGCATCTGAAGCTGCGTGCTTCGCGCGGCGTGTTGGCGCAGGAAAGATCCCCGACGGTGACAGGTGGCCCTCACTCGATCCTTTCCAAACAAACCCACACCACTGATCAAAGCTCATCTGTTAAAATTCACTGATCACTCAGTCATGGTAATCAACCTTGAACACTAATTTGCCTCTCTTCGTTTTCTTCTTTCCTGACCAAATGTTGAATTTGGTGTGAATGTAAACGCAGTCCACGGGCATGATTCATGCGGAGCAAACACGCAGAATTTCAAGATCTTCCTTGCTGAGTTTCCAAATGAAGAACACTGTGCGATGTAACAAGGTGTGATGTGGTGCTTGCCTGCTTGAAAACAACGAATCGAACAACAATTTGTGCTGAGTGCTGTTTGCTTAGCACTGTTACTTTTTGAGGATTCATAAAAACCTTTTGAAAGCAACAATTTTTTTTTATAAAATCACAGATGAACAGTACGAAATGAGATCTGTTTCTCCAGAAGTTTAGGAAGTGTGCAGCAAAATGGTTGTCCGAAGTTGTTTGACCCAGCTTGGTTGGTCAGAAATATGAAAAGTTGGCGTAAAATTTCCACCACAGACGTGGACACGTGGTCAAGTGCCCATGCAAAAGCAAACATCGTCACCACGAATGGACACTTATGCACCAAGAGTTCACCTTCTCAAAGAGAAAGGTTACCTGGTGATTAATCAAATTAAACACCAACCGCATCCCGACCAGTGTGAGTGACGATAATTGTTACGGATGGTCATGCAATCAATGCAATCTCTGCGAAGCTACTGAAGTCAATCACCCTCGCTTTCATCCGAGGACCAGTTCATTACCGAACTGGTCATTTGAATGGAAGACACTTTTCCCCGTGAGGAGAGGCGAAGCGGGACAGCGGGGTCGCGGGGGCGGGGGTTCGAGCCCGCGTGTCCAGGTCACATTTGCCCTCATCATCCAGGGGCCATTTGAGTTCAACCCCCAATCAATTACAACTTGGTGCCTTTTGTCACTCACTTGCCAATTCCAAATTCTGTGCGTAATCAATGATAACAAATAACAATGGAAGGACACGAGAGGCAGGTCACCGTCAGAAGTCCGGGGATCCTTTCAACTACGGCATTGTCCTCGCATTCCCGTTCTGGACACCTCGCTTTTGTGTCCAAACCTTCGGACGCAATTCGGCAAATACCACCCAAATGGCTTTTCAATAGGAATCCTTCTTCCAGCCTAATTGGATGAGTTTTGTTTCCGCAGCGGGCCTACACGCTGGTGGTGGACGTGGTGACTGTGGAGGGGCAGCGGGTCGAGCGGGTGATGCACTCGGGCATCATCCTGCCGGGCGCCGACTGGCACACGCTCGTTCACTCTGGACTCACCGGTAAAACTTTGCCGTGCATCTGCATTGACCGTTTCGAGGCTTTGAATAATACTGAGGAACGCGGGGACGAAACTCACAAAAAGTATACGAAACTCATACTTTGCTCGGAATCACACTGAGAACAGTGAGTTTCGTACAGGTTTTGGGGGTTTCGTCCCCGCGTTGCTCAGTTGTTCTTTTTTCCCGAGCCGCGAAACGGTCAATGCACGCTGAATCACAGCAAACTCAGTTTCGAAGAATACTCGACGTCTCGGAAGGCTTCTCACACATGTTTGTTCAGCAGCTTCCTTGATACAAAAGAGAATTTTCCGTGAAAGTTTCTGTGCGGTCACGCAAAACCGAAACCAATGTCATGAACATCTTTATATTTTCTGCCCTCTCATGTGCTTCATTTCCGCAAAACAACAAACATGTATCCAAATGTGAGTATAAGAATCTGACAAAATTCCAGCGTCAGTGACGTACCGCGTGCGCGTGACGTGTGACGAAAACTATTTCAACACGACGTGCACCAAGTTCTGCCGTCCGCGCCACGACGTGTTCGGTCACTACACGTGCGACGAGCGCGGGGACAAGGTCTGCATGAGCGGCTGGGTCGGCCACAACTGCGACACAGGTACGCGCTCGATCCACGCACAGAATGGATCTCTTCGTTTTCTGCAAAACGTAGAGTCTACACCAATGAATTCTTTGCTTGAGGTTGACATTGATGTGCTTACCTTGCAGCAATCTGCAGGAAAGGGTGTCACAGCGTGCACGGTTCGTGCGACAGTCCAGGAGAATGCAGGTACAAAACCCCTGTCAATTGCCGTTGAAAGTTTTTGAATGTTCCTATACGCAGCAGAAAAGAAAGGCGCGGGCGCGTGAGATCTGTCACGCATGTGTACTCGTACAAGCATGTGCACTTCGTTATCTCTGGACTGAAACTTTCCAATTGTTGTGCGCAGACAAGAAAAGCTGATAATTCGACTGAAAATAGGATTTATTCCGGAGACGCAGTTGTTGCGTGAGCAAGTTTGTGCATGTCCCTCCTGGCGGATCCGGGGCCGGGAACGAAGGGCGTCCGAGGCACTTGGAGCCGAGAAAGCCGCAGGGAAAAGCAGGCCGGCCATGCCTGGGAAGATTCAGGACTGTCTCGTGCTCGATCTGTGCTGCGGTGCTTGCCTGCCATTGTTTTCACTTTCAAGACAAAAAGGAGCTGGTCGCCCTGAAAAACAGCAGTGCGCAAATTCTGGTCGCAGATGTGTGCAAAACGCGTTGAGCACAGCGTTTGCTCCAATGAAGTGACAACAGAATGTTTCGCAACTCCATCATTGAGATGTTTTGAGGACCTAATTGGGTGAAACAGATGTTAGTTGTGGGAACAGAATGGAATTATGCAAAGTAGCTGTCAGCTTGAGAGGGGAGTGCGGAAGTCATTGAGAGGGTGGCCAAGCGTGTTTCGGTTGTTGCCCACTTTCGAGCCAGACAAAAGTCACAATTTTGCGTTGATTGCAACACACAGATCAAACTTACACCATATTTTTCAACGAACCCACAACACGGCAGAACAAGATCACTGGTGTGCCAATTCAGTGTGGCGCACACGATGCTCAGTCAGCAAACTTTGACCTGCGTGGAACCCCTGGCCAGACATGACTTCGCAAGTCAACAGGTCTGAAAAGCACAAACCTTGACGCTCAAATTAATATAAAAGAGCAATCCTAAAAAGCAAATGGACACAATCCATCAACCAGCGTCTCCTGGGAGATACGAGATCGTTCTGAACCTGAGGTCCGTCGCTCGCCAGTTCCTCTTCCCCCAAGCAGTTGGGTTGAATTCGTGTGGTGCTTCAAGATTGTGTGACATTCAGTTGTGTGAGTTCAGTGGGGCTCTGAGACCTGATTCTGAAGTTTGACGGACCAAGCACTTGCTGGGGAAGTGCGAGTGGCGAATTTCTGGACCCGTTGGATCCACCACACGCAGTGCGCGCTTCTCTGCTGCTGCAGCATGAGTACTCGCACCATGTACTGTTCAATGGCAACGTCCGCACGTCACCAAGACAAGTCAAACCACTTGTCATGATTCAGAAAGAACGATGACACGCACTGAGCACCGTGTCGAAAAGGATGCATTTAATTTGATTGTGAAGTCTCTTTGAGAAAAATTATCGAAACCGTGGCAACCCCATGTAACATTTGAATAGATCAGAGAAAAACGCCCATGATTTATTCATGAACAATCGTTCGTCATCATCAGATCTCACAATGCTTGATCAGGGGCAACAAAGTTGTCTTTTTCTTTGTTGGTTTTCTTTTTGTTCACAATGTTGAATAACAAAAGAAGCCATCGACTTCAAATGTTGAAACATTCTTTCTGAAATGTGTTTGACGAGAAGAAAACTATTGAATCGCAAAATATTAGTTGTCAATTTTTCTTGGAGTGAACTGAGTTTTGAGTACACTGTTTCGTTCGTGAAGTCTTTGATCACAAGTGTAATGAACAAACACAGTTGTAGCTCCAACACTTGTATTTTGCCCTTCGATTTGTGCGAGGGTGCAAATCAATTTTTTCTCACAGTTGTGTGTTGAACGCAAAGTTTTTGGCTGTCTGAAACAGCAAGAAATATTCTTACATTCTGTGGGAAGCAAGACACATTTTGCTGTTCAATGGACGCATCTCTCCTTTCCTGCAAAAATGCGCGTGTGCACCCACAGAAATTATGCTGCAGCAAAATCCAATATTTCAACAAAGGAACCCCTCGTAACACCCCACGGGGGCTCGCGAGACTTTTCAAGGAGCAAATCCCCCTGGGGCAGCAATGGGCTTCTCCGTCCAACATTCTTGGGACCTTCCCTGAATGAAAGACGACTGTCTCGTGTCAACACGATTCATGTTGAACTTTGTTCTTCTGTGGACAAAATGTCGCTGTTGCTGCATGCGCAAATGCATTTGATATCTATAGCTTGCGTGCAACTGCACGCACGGTGATCCGCCCTTGAAGAAGACCCTGCACAAAATGCAGGCCTGTGATTTTGTGTTCTCTGATTCCTTCGTGCAAACAATGATCATTTGTCACAATTGTTGTGTGATTTATCGCAGGTGCAGCTTCGGGTGGCAGGGCGCTCTGTGTGACCAGTGCATCCCATATCCAGGGTGCAAGCATGGCTCCTGTCACGGCTCGCCCTGGCAGTGCATTTGTGACCTCAACTGGGGAGGTATCCTCTGTGACAAAGGTATTGCAGCCCAAGTGACAGTTTTTGGTCGACTTTCTCAACCATAGTCACGCCTGCAAAATTCCGTACACGCTTCTTTGTGAGTAACTGACCTTTCTTCTCACACACAGATCTGAACTACTGCGGGCGGCACTACCCGTGCGAGAACGGCGGCACATGCAGGAACACGGCGCCCGACCGCTACGCCTGCGACTGCCCGCGCGGATTCGTCGGCCCACACTGCGGCATCAGTGAGTGACAGACAGACAGACAGACAGACAGACAGACAGACAGACAGACAGACAGACAGACAGACAGACAGAAACGTTACAATTTCTGCAGTTGCAACAATCCCGAAAGACACTGTGCCAAAGGCAAATTTTGTTCATTGGGTCCGAGAAAACAAATGATCGAAAGATCACGAATGTCTGGGAAACGTTAAGCTTACGCCACCTGGCTGTTGCACTGTTGTATTCCGCATTGTAACTTGACTAATTGGGCATCCCTAAGTCACGCCCATTTCTGAGAGATGACGCGCAATCGTTCGGCAACAGAAACAACAGAAAGCAAAGGTCTCCAATTCGAACTTCAATGAAACAAGCCCGATGTTCAATTATTGACACGGAGAACAATGTGTGCAAATTATTTCGTTAGTTTTGAAGCAAAAATGGGTGATGGAAATAATTACTCGCCACAAAGAACCGAGGTTCCAAGGGGCGCACACTGACACGGATGAACGGGCGTGTCGCCGTGTTGCTGAGTTCGAGTTCCTTGCAGCACCAAAGTGAAGCTTTGTTCTCGTTTGCTTCAGCAGACATCGCGACCCCAACAAGAGAGACCACACACACACACACACACACACACACACACACACACACACACTGACATCAAGCACCATCATCAGCTGTGACATTAGGGTGCTGTCTGCTGTTTCAGTGGAGCACGCTTGCGAGTCTGCGCCGTGCCAGAACGCCGGTTCGTGCATCGAGGGGCGCGGCACGTACGTCTGCGCGTGCCCACCGGGCTGGTCCGGTGTCAACTGCGAACTGGGTGAGTGAGTCATTTGGTCAGTCAGTCCGTCAGTCATACGTAAAAGCGAGCTGGTGGAAGACTCGGTCCTGACTGCGGTTCCATCCAGATGAAAGGAGAGAGACTCTGACTTTGCAGAAAAAATATTTTGCATCTCACATTGTGGAATTTGGGACAAAATCATTCATTTGGTTGAGGTCGAGGAGCTCTGGGCTCAGGGTCCTTGGATCGGTTCGAGGTTAGTTGGTCAGTCAAGAGAGTCCTGTCCTTGTGAATAAAAACTCAGTGCTTTGTTTTTGAAAAGGGAGCTTGCAACATGTTACAAAATTCACATTGTTAACACAGATTCTTTATGATGGATTGAGGGATTAAACAGTTTAGTGCTAACCACTTTTCAGCAGCGCGTGGAAAATGAAGGGGATTTGAGATAGGAGATAAATGTTTAAACATTAATCACAAGTGTTGATCAATATAAGAAAGAGGCATCCAGAACCCGAGGAAAGAAACCTTATCCTGCGTGTCAATATGCACAAATGCTTAGTGCTTCCAATTGAGCAATGTTATCATGCGTCGCGCGCCTTCAACTCCAACTCAAATTTAATCCCATATCCTGCAAAAAATTAAAAGCTGTTTTCACTGCCTTTCAAAGATTTTCTGAAGGGAACAATGAGTGTTTTCAGACCATTTTGTAATGTATTTATAAAACACATTACATGCTTCGTAAATTCTATTAAATTTGCTTTCAAATCGCGCGATCCTGGAGAGGGAGTAATTTAGTGCGAGAAGAGGCATCGAGGCCCGTCTCCCCGAGACCAATTATGCGAGCGCGTTTTTCGATGGGAAATGGCTCTCCTGGCAGAAGAAACAAGTTTTATCTGCATGAAAATTTGTAAATGCATGCGTGCTGCATTGTACCAATGGCGTAAAAAACATGATGCACTGTTGTATTTTGCCCTTTCAAGTGTTTTTCTCTTTTTTGTTCAGTCTCCGAAACATTTGTTCTGAAAATCTCCAAGAAATTGAATGCTCGAATGGAATATTTCAGATGTGAACGAATGTTCCTCGTCTCCGTGTTTGCATCAGGGGATCTGCACAGACAAGCAGGACGGCTTCGAGTGCCAGTGCACTCCTGAATGGAAGGTAAAATAATTTCAACAGAACTGAAGTGAAACGTTCTTCCACGAAGGTGCTGTGTGGCGAACCAAGAACACTCAGGTTGCCCCTTAACTTTTCCTCGAAATATTTTCCGCCACTGTTTGTACCCGTATCCTTTTGGGTTTGGACAAGGTTCTACAGCTGGTTTCACTGCTTCGCTGCAGGGATCCCGCTGCCAGCTGGACGCGAACGAGTGCGTGGGGTCTCCATGCGTGAACGCGCTGGCGTGTCGCAACCTGGTCGGGGACTACGTGTGCGAGTGTCAGCGAGGCTGGACCGGAAAAAACTGCGACGTCAGTACGTACCGTCCCACTTTATTCACAAACGATCAAAAAGGAAACTTGAAGAACTTTACCCAGCCTTTTCTTGCCGAGCGACTTCAGAAAAGCCCATTTTTTCAGTTGCAATAAAAGCTTTTTGCTCGCCGTTGGGGCGTTGGCCCTCACCAAAACAAACTTCCAGGAACTATTATTGTCGCTCGCGTGGCGAAAGGTAGAAGCAGATGTGGTTGAGGGTGCAAATTTTTGAAGCAGATGTGAGCCACTTCGAGGGACAGTGCGGACACTTCACTGTGGGCAGTCAGCTGTGTTCTTTCAAGGACCTCAAGGGCTACGAAGAAAACCCACACCGTTCGAGCAAAATGTTGTTGCAGAAGTTCAAGATTTGAAAGCAGATAAGGACTGTGACTTTAATTAAGTGTTAAAATCGTGTCTGCTGTTTTGTGCGTCCAGCATAATGATTGGAGGGACCATGGCCAGGCCACTGTCGTGCGTCGCGTAGACTTTTCAGTAGTTCTTTTCCTTCGTTCTGGTCAAAGTTCCACGGAGGAAGACAAAACCTTGTTTCACAAGTCTCCCAAGTTAAACTTTGGTCTTTTGGGAATCATCCCCTTTGGAGCGTGATTTCCAAACTTTGATGCGAGGCGACGAGGCGAACCGGGTCTCATGAATACATGATGAACATCAGTGTCGCGCATGACAGGCTTGCGAGTGACATTTGTCTGAAAAGAGAAACCAAATGAAAAGGTGAAAACGGAGCTGTCACAGTTAAAAAGTGAAGAAGAGAATCTATTCTGCAGACGCAGGAGCCGTGAGGAAGAGCGTGAGTGCAGACGGAGCAGCCGTGCTTCTGTTGAATGTCCTGCAGTGAAGATTCAACTCGCGCAATTGTGGCGCGCCACTTGAGATTGCGTGCGACTGCGCATCACATTGTCTCAACAGTCTTGTGCTGCAGCTTTTGTTTGCTCCTGTTTTATTTGGTTCTCCCTCTCTCTTGTCTTTCCAGATGTAGATGACTGTCACAATCAATGCCTGAACGGAGGCACTTGCGTGGTGAGAGCACACATTTGTTATTTGATTCTTGCAACAACGTAATTCACCTGAGTGAAAATCGAAGTTACTTTGCTCTTTTGTTCCAGCTAGAATGAACTCAACAAACAAAAGGACAACTTTTTTGCGATTGAACAAAATGTAGCGTAAAATGAGTTTGTCAGGCACACGGGGTACTCGATGAAAAAGGTTTCGGTTGCATACCAATCCATTGTTACGGTCTCGCGTCACAGGACCGGGTGGCAGGGTTCGAGTGTCAGTGTCGCCCCGGCTTCACCGGCTCCACCTGTGAGGTGAACATCGACGACTGCGCCGCCGCGCCCTGTCTGCACGGCGCCACCTGCGTCGACCTGGTCGAAGGCTTCTTCTGCGCATGTCCGTCCGGCTACAGCGGCCGCAGGTGCGTGCGTCGCTCTTTGCCGATTTGCCCTGGATAAGGTTCTCAGTTCCCAACGTTACTTTATGGGGCTTGTTTTCTATGTTCTGCAAGTCCTCTGCGAAAAAAAGAACCCCACACAAGAAAACTTTCTTCTTTTGCATTGAATGGACAGTGAACATGCAGTTTCAACGAGATTGAACCAATTAGCCAGTTTCTTGAAATTTTTTGACCGAACCTGCGCTGCAGGTGTGAGACGGACACGGACCAATGTTCACCCAACCCGTGTCAGCACGGCGCACGCTGCTTCAACATGGCGCACGGCGACTACTACTGCCACTGCACAGACGAGTTCGAGGGCAAGGACTGCGCGCTCAAGAAGGACTACTGCAAACACCACCTCTGCCAGGGTACGCGTGCACAACAAGAGGGCAGAGGTTGCTCTTTGTGCCTTTTGCACGAATATTCACACACGCATTTGTCCTGCAGTGGTTGACAGCTGCACGATCTCGCTGCCGTCCAACAGCACGCCGGGCGGCGCTGTGCTCGTCGCGTCCGGCGTCTGCGGTGCGCACGGCGCCTGTGTCTCCCACGGCGACAACTCCTTCTCTTGCCGCTGCGATCGAGGCTTCGCCGGCGCATACTGCCACATCAGTACGTCAAGACTTTTGGCAAAATTTGTGTTCAGCGATAAGAGTCAAACACAAGCGATTTAAAAATTCGTATTGAATTTGACAACACGAGGGAATAAAATAACAAAAAGGGAATGACTGCTTTGTTTGTTTTCAGACCTCAACGACTGCTCGAGCAGCCCGTGTCAGCACGGAGGCACGTGTGTGGACGGCGTGGCGCGGTTCACGTGCCTGTGCGCGCCCGGCTGGGAGGGCGAGCGCTGCCACATCAGTCAGTATATCGTCAATATCCGGTGTCGTGATTGCGGTCCAGCTCTTAGGGGGAGTAGGAGCCTTCGTTTTAACAATTTGGCTCCGTCATATGGAGTGGGGAGGACCCATGTGGAGATCACAGAGAATTTTATCGTCTTCGAGGAAAGATCATGTGCGACAGTTCAGATACCGTTCTCGCCTTCAGACAAGAACGAATGCAGTCCGAACCCGTGTCGCAACAACGGCTCGTGCACGGACCACGTGGCCGATTTCTCGTGTCTCTGCGCAGACGGCTGGAAGGGAAAAACCTGCAATCTCCGTGCGTACTGTCTCTCTATTTTTCTGCCAAAATTCATTTTCAACAGGTGCTTGCATCGAAACCAACGAACATTTTGGCGCTTTCAGGGGAAAGTCACTGCGACAGCGGAACGTGCGCGAACGGAGGATCGTGCGTTGATCTGGGCAGCAGCTTCTCCTGCCACTGCGCGCCCGGTTTCCGTGGAAACACCTGTCAACTGCGTAAGTATCCACACCAACATTCCGCTCTCAACATCAAGCTGAAGCAAAAACAGTTCAGTCTGGCTTCACGAGGACCACGAAAACTGAAATTGTGATTGTTGTTTGAGCAGCTGCATCCACTGCACGATGATCCCCCCGAGTGTCCGCGCAGCGATGCATTGCAGAACCGAGATGCCACAGTAAAACGTTGTCTGCCTTTCATCACCGTTGCAGCGCAGAGCTACAGTTGCGCGTCGAGTCCGTGTGTGAACGGCGCGACCTGCGTCAACAGCGGCGACGCTTTCACGTGCGTGTGCCGCCACGGCTTCAGTGGACCCACCTGCGCCGTCGACGTCAACAACTGCAACCCCTACCCCTGGTGTGTTCCGGGAAGCTTTCAATTGTTTTGAAGATGTCATCAGTCCATTTGCGCACAGACAACACCATCCGATTCGAGCAGCAAGTTATGCTCAGAAGTGTGACTTGTATCACGTCAAGCTGACTCCACCTGTTGTTTTTTCAGTTACAACGGCGGGAAGTGCCTTGATGGACTCAACTTCTATTTGTGCCAATGCTTACCTGGGTTTGCTGGACCAGACTGTAGAATCAGTGAGTGAATTTGCTTTCCTGCGGAAACTGTCTATTCCCATTGTGGTTGGTGCCTCGATCAGAGCTATTGGACATTTGCTCACAACTTAAAGTGTTCGTTGGTCGCTCCATAGACCTGGACGAATGTATGTCGGGTCCGTGCGCGTTCGGCGCCACGTGTGTCGACGGCGTCAACAGCTTCACGTGCGTCTGTCCGCCAGGAAGGACCGGACCCACCTGTCAGACCGGTTTGTCATCTTTCACACAAAACTGATTTTTTTCTTCACGCACTTGCAAGTTGCAGAAAAGCACGTGTTCGCACGCAGATGCGTTTTATTGTCACTTTTTTTCTTGGCTGGTTTTATCAGATTGGAAAGGGGAAAATTCTTTTGTTTTCTGGAACGTAATGTTTCCACCATCAAACTGAAACCGAAACGGCGGAAAACATGGCGAGAACATTCAATGCCTCCTTTTCTTTGCGCAGTGCTGGGTGAGGAGGGTGCGCCGGCGGGGTGTGTGTTCGAGCGGCGGCTGTACGCACACCAGAGCTCCTGGGACCACCAGTGCAACTCCTGCACCTGCTCCAACGGGAGCGTCCATTGCTCCAAGGTTCGTGTTGAATCAGCCCGTCGGCCACCATGCAGTGGAGAAATGAACGAAAATGGAAGCGGGACAAATTTCAAGTTTGAAAGCATAATTTTTAAATGAAGTGATTGTCGCAGAAAAAATGTTGCCCACAGCAACAACAGAATTGCAAGTGCAAGAATGCATGCGTGTGCTTGCAAAATGAAAGACAAATCATCAATGGCTCTGCTGTGAACAAATTTGTTTACGCCCACACAAAACGAAGTGAAGTCACCACAATAGGATTTGAAGCACGCCACCGGCCTCTGGTGTATTTCTCCTGAAGGCCCAATTTGCAGCTTGAATGCGAATGCGAAAAAAGTGAAAATTTCATTGGAGTCTTTTCTTTCCTGTCACCTTTGTGTGTTTCCACGAAGGTTTTTGAGACATTCACCGCGAGCTCGAATTCACAACACAATGAGCCTTGTCGACGAGTGATCTTTTGTTTCGTCCCACAATGAAACTGTGAAATTTAATTACATGCTAAACACACGCATTTACGAGCGCACGTTGCGTCTGCAGGTGTGGTGTGGACCGCAGAACTGCCTGATGCACCCCAACATGACGGAGCCGAGCGTTGTCTGCGAGGCGCATGAATCATGCGAGGTGCAGACGAACGCCGTCTGCTTCACCCCGCCCTGCCTGCCCTGGGGAGTGTGCAGGCCCCTGGTCGGCCGCGCTCCCTCGGGTGCAGGGGGCGCAGGGCTGCCGCAGCCGCGCTGCCTCCCCAACGAGCGGCAGCTCCGAGACTCCGCCTGCGCGCGCATCACGCTGCTGTTCGACAAACCCTCCATGCCCATCGTGAGTTTCTAGAAAAACGAATTGTGTCCAATCTTTGTGACTGCAAGAATCTTTTATCAAAACGCCCAAGGTCATCACGAAAACAAACGACACATGTGACAAAATATTCTGAATGAGCAACTTCAAATACAGGTTTTGAACTCTGGACGATTTCATGCAGCAGGGTGATGAAACCTGGGACACCGAAACACAGAAAAAAAAACGCACGTTTGTTTCGTCGTCTCAGTTTGGTATCGAATGAGAAAACAGAAAGGCACCTTTTGTACATGTGGCAGGGCGTCTCTGTGGAGAGCATCTGCAGCGCACTGAGGGGTCTGTCGTTCCTGCAGCAGCTGACGCGCCATCACTCGCTCATCATCCTCTGCGACATCAGCAGCTTCGACAACAGCGCAATTGAAGTCGTGCTGGCAAGTTTCACCAAGTCGCGTCTTTTCAGTTGACAAGAAACTGACCTGGATTCCAGTCAATGCAGACTTGACCACAAAACCATTTGCAGGATGAAAACTTCCAGAAATGTTTTTCACAGCGAAAAATGTGAAAAAAACATTTGTGCACCAAAAAGTGAGCTCTGGTGCGTGTTTTCAGTCGGGCAGCGCTGCGGAGCGGGGCGACTCGCCGCAACACGTGGTGCGCGACGCCGCGGACCTCATCGCGACGCTGGTGACGCACCACCGCGCCAACAACACGGCGCTGTCCGCGGTCATCGAGGTGACGCTCGAAACCGTCCGTCACTCACACTCGGGTACGTCGAGTTTTCGTGCACAGAAAGGGATCTCAAGCAGCCGTGACACTTTCTCCAGCTATTCTGTGATTTTGGTGTGATTTTCCGCTGCAGATTGTTTATCGTTGCTTGCCGATCGTGTTTTCAGACAAGAATTTCTTCATCCCCATCGTGTGTTCGGCAGTGGGATTGTCGGGGCTGTGTTGCATCCTCTGCGTCGTGATGTGGCACACGTACCGCACCGCGCGGCACCGCCACCACACGTCCCACCAACACAACTGCTGTCCGCCCGAAACTCAGCCGCTCGACCACAGATCCAGCAACGGCTGCTCCAAAAAGTACAGGAACCCGCTGTTTGAGACGCAAAAACCGAAAGAGGTACGAGCCAACAACGGGGGAGCGAGTCTCGAGTCTCCGGGAGAAGAAACGCGCCCAACGTCAACCACGGAGCTGTTGGAACTTGACATAGAGAAGTACGAGAAATCTCCGCGCACTAGACAGGTGGCCAAAGACAATGACTGCAAGAACCACAAATCGAGCAACAAGCAAAACAAAGAGAAAAACATCAACGTTGAGATTTCTCGGAGCAAACCTCCTCACAAATGTGAAGACATTTACACAGACAGGGACATCATTGTGTGACACGTGTCAACGTTTCTCCGAGTTGTGCGGGAATTCTGCGTTTGTGTCCCCACTCTATTAATTTTTCATCTCCAGTCGGCACGGAATACTTTCCTGCGCACTTCATTTAGAGAAACAACCTGTGAATACACTTTTTATTGTTCACAAAAACCTCTCACCAGACACAGCCGTGCACTTTCGCGTGTTCAGTGCGTTGCTACGTTTGAAAACACGGACAAAACAACGAAGTCACACCGAAGTGCAAGCGTGATTTTCAGTGCGTGGTCCCACAAATTGACACCATGGCAAGTTCACACCCAAGAAAAAGACGCACCCCGTTCTTTTTGATGCTCTTTTGTGCAACGTGCGTCAAAAACACGGTAAATGCTGCAACACTGGATTGAGACGCGCGACAGCTGCGTTGCAAGTTTCTGGGTGAACAGAAATCATCCAGGGCCGACTGAAGAAAATGTCGGGTGGGAGGGAGACAACACAACTTTTTCGCAGGGGGAGACGGGCACACGGAAATCACAATACGCAGGGAAGTTTCCCACACGAGACCACAAAAACAATTTCACTTTTTTAAAAGTGCACTTGGCGTGTGAACAGTGAACATTTTTGAAAGAGCACTTTGCGTGTAAACTGTGAGCAAACAAAACTGTACCCCCACCCTCGACAGAAAATTGCAGTAGAACGTTAGACAAAAGAACAGACCCTTTTGTGTCAAACAAAAGGGGTTCATTTTTCGTCGTACTCCGTAAACCAGGAGAATTTCAGGCAAGAATGTTTGGTTCCGTTCACATTCAAACGACTGAGTTCACGCGCGATCCAGGCACGCGAGGCTTCTTCCTTGTTCTATTCCAGCAGAAAACAATCTCAACAACAATTCAAGTGACATGTTGACCAGCAACATTTTGAGCACAAACCGAATCTCGACTTCTGACCAACATCTCAAAAAAGGCTCCCCTCAGATTCCTGATCCGCCAGGAGGTCCTGCTTCGTGCCGTTCATACTGACCAAATCTGACGAACCGAACGATGGTGTCAACCCGCACATCAAATGCCCACTGTACACAAGCGTACCGGTAATCTTTTCATGGCACACAAAAGGCAAAGAAATCGACAAACATTCAACGATGACAGACGCACGCTCCCAGCGCGTACGGGCTCCAGCTCATCCGGCACATACACGGGTCGAATTCCGCAGTCATTGCGAACAAAGCCGAAAGGAAAAGCACAGAATTGTTTTGGCCGCTTTGTCAGCAGAATTCCATGGTTTAACAAAGGTAAATTCCTCGTCAAATTGCACTTGTCTCGTGGAAGAAACCACGTTGTACATGGAGCAATAGTCGTACACGGAACAACTGAAAAAACGCTTTCTCTTGGCGTGTGCACGAATCTTGTCTTGGCCATTATTCCCACGGTACAACCAGAGAAATTCCGACTTCGCCACTCATGTTCCGGTCGTTACAATTCCATTCAAGAGAGACGTACAATGCTTTCACACGGAGATACTTGAGAGAAACAGGAAGGCACTCCGCACCACACGGTTGTTTTCGCAGCACAGAGAAAACAGCCATTTTTGATGTCAAAGTCACCCTTTCAGAGCTCCGAAACTTGGGAATGCAAGAAAAAACAAGTCGTGCGTGCACGGTGGTTCAGCAGAAGTGCTGAAGCTGCCACGAGCCCTGAGCTCCCCGCACGTTGTACGTTAAATTCGTGTTTTCTCATGACTTCACTGTCGTTGAATTGAACACCCATCAACAACTCAGGGCAAATAACTTGAGCAAAAACAGGAATTGCACACAACCAACACCAATAGATTCACTTCAGACTTCTCACACGTTCCAGCACAGACACCCACCCCCTTACAACAGCTGGTACGGGTGGGTGGGTGTGTTTTTTGTTCCCAGCGATCGAAAAAGAGTCACAATCACGAACGATCGCGCAACTACAGGTCTCTATATTGTCCGAAGCTTGTAAATGATTTGCAATGTCACAACGTGTCCTGAACAGAGGAAATAACAGTAATACTGCAATTGTACTTTGAGCTCAATCGTCTTGAGTCACTGTGTTTCGATCAGCCTGAGGTGCGGTCTCTTCAAGGTCACAAGTTCATTTCCAGAAGGCAAGAAGCTGACATTTGATATCACACTGTATCATGTTTGATTGATGACTCCGTCAATGTTTCCACACGGTCAGTCAGTATTTGCTGCAGTTTCGTGACTTTCCCGCAGAAAAATTCAACAACTTTGCAAAATTAATACCCAAACACACTCAATTCTCTTGCCAACAAGCTATCAACAAGAAATAACAGGAGAAAACTGAGTTGATCGAAAACGGACAAGTATAATCAGCGGAAATCTACATTTCAAACAACAATGAGAAATGTTCCCGCAGCACTCCCACGTGTGAAAAAGCCAATTGAAAACAGGATAAAAGTGCCACAACAAGAACAGCTCCGGTGAGGACACGCGCAGACACCTTGGTTCCAATGCACTCCAAAATGTCCAGTCCTTTCCGGGGGTTCCCAGGACTCCCGCCAGGGGGAAGGCGTAAACAGAGTCCAAAACGCGTGATTTTGAAACACACAAATCGGTGTGTGTAAAAACACATCAATTGATTGCCACAACCACACAAGATGGCAGAATTTCAGAATTTCGAAGTGCTTTTTTTTCAGCTTGGTGAGATCGAAGCGACAACACCAAGTCACAGCATTCAATGACGCACAACGAGTAACATGACTTGTTTTGGCGGAACCTCTGGTCATGTTGCACGCGATAATTGAGGTTTGAACAGGACACTTTGTGCGTCACCTCGTGTGGTGGACTCCTTCTTCATGTCTCTGCAGGGAGTGTTGGTGTCTCAACACCACAGTTCTCACCGGAGGCGCACACATTCAGCGCATCACGACTGGGTGCACAGGGTGGCAGTTGTCTCGATCTGAGAGTAAAGGACACTTTGGCGTCCAAGTCAACTGACAACCCAGATGACGCACATCAAAACCTTTGGAGTGGCTGACTGCCACCAAAAATACACATCTGTGAGGGCAGAACATGCAGGACACAATGCACTGGGTTGCTCTGCAAGGCATAATAATAGCAGCAGCAGCTGCAGTGTTAGTCACAGTGAAGCCACACACATTTGAGATGCGTCAGAACACATGGGAATGTGTGTTCCAAATGTGGATCCCAAAAACACGGCAGCACATTGGAAACACATTTAGAACACATCAGAATATCGTGCTGAACAAGTTGGAACCCACATATGAGATTCAGTCAAGATATTCTAGGATTTTGCATGTTCACTGTTCAGCAAAAAGACGCGCATGACTGATTCCAGACAATCACTGACCAGCAGAGTCTATTCGCCCTCACGCAGTCTCAAGAAATGCTCAATCCCAGAACATCTTGACTCAGCTTCGTAGAACTCAGGAATCAAGATGTGTAGCAAATGTGTTCCAAATGCATTCCAAGTGTTCCAAAAATGTGTTCCAAATACACTCCCCATGCATTCCAAAAATGCGTTCATGAAGCATTCTGAGCGTTCAGGAAACAACCCGTGCTGTGCACAGCACACTTTCATTGTCGCTGTTTCCAAATGCCAGAGCAGATACGAAGAGCCTAGTCGTCGAGGAAGGTTTCCCGGTAGAGCTGCGGTATCTCGAGCTCGGGGTGGTCCTCCTTGATGCGCATCACGGCCTGCAGGTGCTCGCCGTTGCACGCGGTCAGCTCGTCAAGCCGATCCCGGATCATGCGGTAGCGCTCCTCGCTCGCCTCGCCGTATTTACCTGCGCAACAAACAGCGCCGTGGCTGAGCAGGAGGCATTCTGAAAGCCTTTGTCTTGAAGATCCAGAATTAAATTCCGCGGCAACATCGAATCACATGGAACGGAAACACTTCGGCAGTGCGGTGTTGTACGACCTATGTGACACGTGACGCTGCGCTCTGAGACGTCGGAAGACTGCTGGTTGAAAACATCTCGTGGTTGCACCTCACGAGTTTCAGAAGTTTGCTGCACGCGTATCAACTATTTCATTTTTGGTGTGGCTAAAGTAGAGCAGACCAAAATCCAGCTGGACACTCCCATTCTGTCGGTGACGGGAGGGGTAGGGGCTTTTGACGCGTAGTTAGGTGATTTGAACCTTGAAGCATACATTATGTATAATGTATGGTGATGGTGAAAATCACCTATAGGCATCAAAAGGCTAAATCTGTGAACATGAGTTTGAAAGTGTTC
>JAAUXT010148129.1_pt1 | contig 23343 bp, 30 predicted proteins | sample 7278171 | NCBI WGS metagenome assembly JAAUXT01 (sample SAMN14350112, study PRJNA611818) | marine sediment metagenome | isolation source: surface marine sediment (1.8m) | place: French Polynesia: Moorea | collected 2018-08
GGACATGAAGACAGCTAATTTATATCTATTTTCCAAAACGTTTCTAACAACAAGCAACTCAGGCAGGCAGAACGTAAGACCATCAGCGTCACTCCTGAATTTTTGGAACTCAAGTATCTCCTCACTTAAACTCGAGTTAAAAAGCAAAAGAAATACATCTACCCAGTTTGACTCTGTAAATCATTGGTAAAGCACACTCGCACAATCTAATCCGAATTTCTGACAAAAAAATGAAAAAGAAACACGAAGTGTGCACCAAGTAACGGGCCCTAATACTACTCTCGTCCAGGCACATCAATCGAAATCAGCAGAGTCAGAATCTGCTCGTGATCAGCTGCGCTTCTCTCCGCAGAACCTTCGGACTGATCACGCTCTTCTCGCAGTACCTGCGCAGGTTCCGCATTCCGTTCTGCTCCTACTCCCGAGGGAAGGGCTGCGGCGTCATCCGCTTCCCCTTCTTTGAAGCCTTCCCTGTGAGTGTTTTGTTCAGCTTTCGTAAGTTGTGATCGTGATTTGAGTCGTTTGGTCGTCACATTGTTGTGACCCTGCAGTTCGTGAGGTTCCTTTGCTTCTCGCATGCCAGTTCACACACACATACACATGCACACACACACACCACACACACACACACACACACACAGACACACACACGTTACACACGATTGCAAATGGCGTGTGGTACTTATCCATTGGTTCACGCATACCTGTTCACACACACACGCACTTTCAGGTGGTGTTGACCATCGGGCTGATGTGGGCTCTGTCTGCGATCCTGACGGCGGCCGGAGCCTTCACGGACGACCCGAACGAGCTCGGGTACGGCGCGCGCGCCGACGCCAAGATCGAGGCCATCAGCGAGTCGTCCTGGATCCGTGTACCCTACCCGTGTAATGACCGTCGTGTGTGGCTCACTTGAGCCTGGTTCGTGTTGAGGTCAATCACCTCGAGATCCAGGTCAACTTCGGCCTTACGTGTGTTGGTCAGAGCAAACCACAAGCTTGCCGTCACTTCAGTGTGAAACGTGAGGAACGTGACCCTTGGTCACCTCAGTCCAGCGAGCGAACTTTGAACCAACAACGCGTGGATTTCAAGATTGGTCATTTCAGTAACGCGTCAATATTGATGACGTCAGCAACGTGTGTTGGTCACTTCAGTCCAGTACGGCCGCCCGACGGTGAGCGCGACGAGCGTGTTCGCCATCATGTCTGCGCTGATCGCGAGCATGGTCGAGTCGGTCGGAGACTACCACGCCGCCGCGCGGCTCGTCGGAGCGCCCGCGCCGCCCGTGCACGCCATGAACAGAGGTGCGACGCCCACCCGGGCGCCTCCATCAGACTGACCCGAACTCACAAGGTTGCGTGTGTGTGTGTGTGTGTGTGTGTGTGTGTGTGTGTGTGTGTCTGCTTGCGTGTTCGTGTGGTGGGGATCAAGACGTTGTGTGCGCCAAGTCAAACTCAAATCCCGGTCAGTGCACGTGTTTCCTGTCACGTGTCCTTACTCTTCGTGATACGCGCAAAGATGAAACTCAATTCCTCGCAAAAGTGCACATGTTTTGCCCCGAGAAGTCCTTGCACGGCCTTTTTGAGATATCTTGTTGCTTTCAGGCTGTTTCATCGAGGGTTTGGGGTGCGTGCTGTCCGGGATGGTCGGATCCGGGTCCGGAACGACGTCCATCAGTCAGAACATCGGGGTCCTCGCTGTGACCAGGGTCAGTCAGTTTCCGTGAGCAGGTCCACCCAGATCTGTCCGTTCCGCTGTTGAACTGAGCTGTAGCGTTTTAACGGAGAAGAGGACAAGTGTGCTGTCGTTCGTGGAAATTGCACCTTTCGGCTGGGCATGTCAACAGGTTTCTGTTGAAAAGGCCCTGCATGCTGCAACTGCTTGCATGATCAGCACTACAAATGTGGGATGTTTTACCATGTTTCTTCGGGGGCTTGTTCGAATCTGTTGCGCTTGAAGCGTTGTCACAAAGTTCCATGGATACTCACGTGGAATTGCTCATCTCGTCCTGCGACGGCGTCGTTTTCTCGGTGGCGCAGGTGGGCGCTCGGTGGGTGATCAACGCCGCCGGACTGCTGCTCATCTTCTTCGGGCTCCTCGGCAAGTTCGGCGCCGTCTTCGTGTCGATCCCAGACCCGATCATCGGAGGCTCGTCTGCTGTGCTCTTCGGTTGGTGACGCCTACGCGTTACGGCTGCAGCGCCGTCTTTGCAAACAACGCACCGAAGGAGCAGGACCTCCGAAAACACAGCCCTGAACGCCCTTTGCTCAATTTTCCCAACTTGATTGATGCCGAGACGTTGCAAGGGCCAACACCCTGGAAATTCTGATTTTGAAAAAAAGAAACAATACAAAAGGCGCACGCCCATATTTGCAAAAATGTTTGTGTTCCACATTGCTCTTTTAAAGTTGGGATCGGTCCCCTTGAACTCGATCCCAACGAATGAAAGAAATCCTGGCTCCGGGCGTGTCCTCAGTTCTGCCCATTCCTGTACGAGCACCGTGCTGCAGGTATGATCGTGGCGGTCGGCATCTCGAACCTGCAGTACGTCGACCTCAACTCGTCGCGCAACCTCTTCATCCTCGGCTCGTCCATCTTCATGGGGCTGTCCTTCCCCTGGTGGCTCGAACAGCATCCAGATGCCATCGACTCGGGTGAGACGCCGCACTGGCCATGCGCGTCACGTGCCATTCACATCTCCAAGGGCGACTGAACGTAAAGCCAGCAGAAAGCAGCACAACTTTAGACGTTCGCATGTCGTTGCGCAAAACAGTCCTTGCATTCAATAACTTCGTACAAGTCGCAAACTTTGTACCGAGGCCTGTTTGTTGCTGCAGGTAACGACACGGTGGACGAGATCTTCACGGTTCTCTTCAGCACCAGCATGTTCGTCGGAACGCTCTTCGGGTTCGTGCTGGACAACACCATCCCAGGTGCGCATGCGTCTGCAGCTGCGCGGCGCCGACGGCGCAACGTCTCAGAACCGCGACGGAGAAAATCCTGCTCTTTCACTCACCCGTTCATCATTCAAATGTTCCACCGTCGTTTCGGAAACTTCGAAACCAATGCGTCCGACTTCTTTCTCTCACGCAGGAACTGAGGCGGAGCGGGGTCTCGCAGCGTGGCACGCGCACAAGCACACAGACGGCGCCGACGCCACCGACGCAGAGGCGCGGCGACATGCCGTCAAAAAGACGTACGACGTCCCCTTCTACAAGTACACGTGCGAACGTCTGTCCTGCATGCGCTTCATCCCGATCTGTCCCGGGTATGAGTCTCGCAATGAGAAGCGGGCGAGGAAGAGAGCCGCGCGCGCCGGGAAAGTGGAGGAGCCGCCGCCGGGGACGCAGCTCCCGGAGATGAACCACTACTCCAACAACAACACCGACACTGTGGTCGTTCGATTCTAGTGTACGGATCACCACTCGACAGTCCAATTTCCTTGCCTTGGAACGTGCTCAGGGCAGCTTCCAGACTGGATCCGCTGATTGTATGGTTTGTGATTGTGGTACCGCCCCCCCCCCTTCCCACAACAACCTGCACAACGGTGAAATGTGAGTGTAATTGGTGTGTCAACGAAGTCTGGTGGACAACTGCCTTTTCTGCGTACAGATCCTGTGCGCGAACCACCAAATCTCATCCCATTCGTTTGCCTGGAAAAGTGTCCTTTATTGTTTTGCATCAAAACGTCACAAAGAGTTCACATTTCTTGAATTGGCGACGTTGTTGCTTTTCACAACGAAAGCGTATCTTTCAACGGCAACAACAAGGAATTTGCTGGAAAAGGCTGATTTTTTTTGGTGATAAGATCTCAGGTCAAATGAAAATACAGGTTTGTCCCGCCACTGCCTCCTGCATCCAACCTGTGGAAACTTGACGGAAGGAGATTGAAAGCCGAGCCGAGGTACAACTCGAGTCAAAGGAAGCCTCGCCAAAACAAACGAGGCAAACGAGCAAATGATGAAAACAATCTTTGAACTTGAAGGATTCAGGATGTATTTCCCAAACAAAAAGATACTGCTCATTAACAATTTGGTCGTGACATGGCAACCGACGTGGATATATTTAGAAATCGTTTCCAGGATCCTGTACAAAAGAGACCCTTGTGCCTTGGGCCACATTCACACTGAAGGCGTCGGTACCTTTGTTTGAAGCAGCTGTTCAGTACTGCAAGCGACAACACTGATCCGAAACGCACCCAATGTGAACCCGGCCTCAAATCTTAACGCGTACATGTTTCAACATAATTTTTTTTCGTTGTGAATACTGGTTTGAAGCTGCACAAGAAGAAACAATAAACAATACTGCCCGCGGCAATAAAACCACATCAGTTTTTGTTGAAACGTATCAATAAAGCTTCGTTTCACGACTTGACATTTCAAGCGAAACCGATCGAACTTGCCAATCACGACATTTTTCAGAAAACGCACACCTTGTTGTGTGCAAGGTCCAGCAAAAGCAAAAGTAAAAGCAAGATCAATGCCAACTGCAGCAAAGCGCCAAATCATTGAATTGGAATCAACTCGTAAAAACAATTTGTTTGTCGGAACGCAGATCTACGTTCAGCTGGCTATGTGCTCGTGCAGGATTTTCTTTCTGCACATATATGTCAGAAAACGATAACACTGAACAAAGAAAACGCCTTCCGAACACTGAATACGTAGATAATGTGCAACATTCACGAATGTCTTCCTGTGGAATGATAAAATGTTTTGAAAACAACGTAGCAACCATAGCAACCATTCAACGAACTCTGCAGATTCACGCCTGAACGTACCCAGCAGGGCAGCTGCGATTGTCGCTGGCTGCCGTGCGAACTGACGAGCCAATGGCAAAACGCCCCGTTCCACGTCACTCGTCTCTCACCGGAATTCACGCACTCTGTTTACAACACACGAGAACTGAACCTTGGGTGGACCCATCCTGATTTGAATAACATCTGAACCATTGAGTCAAGAAAATTTTACACTTCTGTCCGAATGCGTGATGAGTCGCAGTCAACTTAGCGGACTCAGTCAGATTCACCCAGGAACAAACTTTGAATATTTTTCTGTGCTTATCATGCCGCCTACTTGTTTTTCTTCACTTATTGCGTTCTGGTTTTCTTTGGTTTCGACTGCTTTGACCATGCACAAATATAGCAACTGGTGTAGAATGTACAAGTGTTATGCTGTTCGATGTACCCGTCAATGAATATAACTTGACAAAGGAAAGAACTGCCAAGCTGTACACAAAACGCAACGACGACTGTGAAGGTCTGCGCAAACGTTCTTTGGGGCGCAAAACTTTCGTAATGCTGGTTTGGTGAACAAGTATTCACGCAAGTGTGATCGACAAAGTTTGAACAAAGATCCTGAGGTGGCTTTCCCGGAGTTCCCTGGTCTTGAGGAAAACATTTCCCACGATTGTTGCTTGGAAGATGCCTTCAATACCACAAATCCTGCGTAATTTGGTGTCGTTTGTCATGGCACAGGGACTCCAGTGACTGCACGCACAGCAACAACCAAAGCGTGCGATTTTCGACCAGTGAATACAACAAATTGGTAAAATTCATATCAAAACCTGAGGACACAACCCAACATGATCAAAACTTGAGAGATTCAAAAGTTTGAACTTGCGTTGCGTCAAAGCGCTCAATATCAACCTGGTTTGGGCCACATCGTGACTGTGTCTCTCGCTACAAGACATCAACTCTGCAGCGCAACAGCCGGTCATGTTGAAGGCGTTTTCACGTGGGCGTCATCACCAGTTTCAATTGGTTTGTTCATTCTCCAACGAACGCAAAGCCTAATCCATGACCTTGAGTTGCTTTGGATGTGAGAGCGACACACGAAAAAACACCTTCAAACGACTTCACATCAAAAAGTATTCAAAATTCACCCAGGCGCCTCAATGTTGTTCTCCCTGGGCTTTTCTCACCGGACACGAGGCCTGTCTCGAAACTCGACACAGCTGAAAGAGCCAGTTCTGTTACGCGGAGGAGGTCATTTCCATCGGAACCCATCGATCAGAATCCATCCTGCGCCGCTGCTGCCTCCGCTTCGACGACGCCGTTCTGATCCGCCGCCTTCACGCCGACGTGCTTTCCGGCGGCGGCGGCGTGCTTCCCCTCGGCGTGGATGTGGCGCTCCATGGCGGCGGCGTCGCAGTGCTGGCGGAAGAATTCCTCCATGCGCCCAACGGCGACGCGCATCTTGTCCTCCGGGATCGTCAGCACCACGCGGAAGTAGTGCGGGAACTGGAAGCACTGCAACGGGCGAAGTAGAAATTGCGAAATTTGTCTTCGCGCTGAATCACGAAGCTGCTCAACAGAGGAAAACAGGCCTGAAATCCAACGGAGCAAACGGTCAACGAGAGGTGTTCAGAGCCTGCTACTCAGAACAGGGCATTTCGAGACAGGAAGTGTGAACAACACCAAGAACAATTTTGTGTGTGAGGACGAACGACTTCGTTGGCCTTGCAGCTCCACTCACTGAAAGTGACAACACCTCTTCGTTTTATCGCACCTTGCAAAGGACGGTGCTTCAAATAGAACGAAATGTCACGCGTACCTTGCCAGGCAGCACGAACACTGACTGCTCTTCAACCATCTTCTCGGCCAACTCGAGATCACACGAGAATGGGTAGAGGCCCACGTCAAAGCCGACCTGCAAGCAAAGCGCCGCTTGAGATACCGCAGGGAAACCACCGTCAGGAACACCACGTTCCTCGTCACAGGTCACACAACACGAAGCAACGTGACTCAAAACAAGGAAGAAATGGACATGCAAGCATCGCGTACTGACCATCATGTACATGGCGCCCTGCGGCATGATCGGATTCAGACCCGGGATCTTGCTGCACGCCGCGTAGCAAATCTGCGCGTTCGTCTGAAACGAAAAGGGCTCTCTCTGCACGACATGTAAATGTTGCACCAAATGCCAAAGTTAGCAAAACACTGCGTTTCAAAAAGCAGCTGCACTTTGAGGATAATGTGTGCAGCCGAAAGAAAACAAAGTTCACGCCTGCATATTCAGGTGCATATTTATACTCAGTGACAACTTCCAAATATACAGATGCAATGTGCCCCTTTGCATGTGCGTGCGTGTGTGTTCCTGTGTGTTGTGTACCACCTTGACGGTGTTGATGCTTCTGTCGAAGAACTCGCGCGGGGTGTTGTGCAGGATTTCCGGCACGGCCGCCTGGATGATGGTGTTGGGACCGAGGATGCGCTGCGACAGCGCGATCAGCCCGTGCGACACCTAGTGGAGAAAACCAAAACATCACACGGTGGCGCCACCCGGTGACAAGCGCTTTCCCTGGTCTTCACACGCGTTTTCTTCCAACTGTGTCCACCTGAAACAGTGAAAACAACGTGGCGACACCCACCTCTTTCTTGAAGACTCCGTTTCTGTCATGAATCGCCACCCAGCCCAGTCTCCACCCGGGCACCAGGTACCTGCAACATCATCCAAGTCACGTGAACACCGGGACAACACACGTGCCCGACAACTTCCTGTTTTCGTTTCAAGCGGCGAATGCCCACCTCTCATGTTGACCCAGCGCCAAGGTCAATACAGATGCGGGAGGTGTCAATCAGTCAAATTTTGTCAAAGCTCAAGCAAAAAGTTTCCACGCAGAGATGTTCTCCTTGGTTGTTGCATTCAAATATGGCAATATTTGATCTAAAATTAGCTTGTACAAGCGCCGCACTTCACCAAGTACAGAGCACAAGATAAGAACTCCAGTCTCCGAATGAGCACGAAAACCCGGGCTCCTCATTTGGGAAGATACTATCTTGCGTGAGCAGCGTGATTCACACTCAACCCAGCGGACTCGAACACCTGAGCAAACACGTGAAACTGTCGGGTTACCTTTTGGTGAGCCCCCCGCAGGACAGGATGGGAACGTCTTCAGAGATGGAGCCCAGCGAGTGGTACTTCTCTCCAGGAAACACCTGCCGTGCAAACAGAAGGAGGTGAAACACCCAACCAATCTTCATTTTCTCACTTTTGCAGAACACCAAGAAAAGCCACGTACGAAGTCGGCGTAGATCTCGTCGCCGATGATGGGCAGCTTGTGGCGCGACGCGACGTTGACGATGTCCAGCAGGTGGCGCCGCGAGTAGACGGAGCCGCACGGGTTGGACGGGTTGTTGACGACGATGGCGGCGGCGCGCTCGTCGATCAGCGACTCGAGGTGATCCAGGTCGACCTCCCACTGCCGCTCCGGCTGCAGGCAGAGTCCCACCAGTTCAGTTCCATAATTATCAAGGAGACCTGTTTGTATTCTCGTGGGGAACAACTTCGGTCTCCTGTAAACTTGCGAGTGTCGGTCGGTTCCCTTTCGTGTCAGACAAAAACGTAATCGAGATGTTTTCTCAAGTTCTTTTCTGCACCAGATAGATCTACCGGTAAGTCTGTCAGGGAAGATTTCAGGGAAGAGTCACGCCACATCGGTTTTTGTTCTCTTTCAGCGGATCTTCTTGGAAATGTGCAAAGACACGTGAAGTCCTGCCGAATCTTCAAAGACCAATATGTTCGGCTGGTCATTCGTTTTCTCAGTGCGCTCGCACCGCCTCCCGCTATACTTGAACACTCCTTTGATCTGACGGTTTTACGACCTCGACCTTGAGAGAGACGGGACGGCAAAAAAAAGTCACTCACCAGCAGGTCGTAGTTGAGGACTGTGATGCCGAGAGATTCCGCGAGAGTTTTGTAGAGGGAGAATCCGGGACGCGGCGCCAGGATGACCTGCCCCGGGTTCGCCAGGACCGAGATGCACATGTCGAGGGCTCCGGAGCAGCCGCTCGCCAACACCACGTCCTGCGGGGGGAACCAGAGGAGTCAGTGACACGTGCAAAACGTAAGAATGGACCAGCAGTTTCACTCAGTGTGTGTGTGTATGTATGTGTGTGTGTGTGTGTGTGTGTGTGTGTGTGTGTGTGTGTGTGTGTGTGTGTGTGTTGCAAGGCAGTGTCGCTTGGAAGAGGGAACAAGCGGTTGTACGCATCCCAAACCCAGTTGAAACACACTTATGTTTTTCGCCACACACGCACCTGGGCAGTTATTTTGTCGTTGGGGCTGGACGCGTATTCGGCGATCGCTTCACGCGTTTTCTCCATTCCTGCAACACAAACAACATTCATCACATATCTGCGGGGAACATAGCAACACATCATCACTCTGACACCTCGAGTCCTGTCTACGTGCGGAATGCTGTTGATGCGCGAGAGGAAAAACAACAGCTGATTTACATGTACAATGACCATGCAGTTCTCAACAGGTTGGACGGACTTCACAACCATAATTTTTTGTCCTTTTGCACAACAGAATCAATCGATAGGGAGCAACGCACACATGCCAAGTGGCAATAAACAGCCCTCGAGATGCTCACTCTATGATCAACACTGACAGTTTGTTGCTCTCCACAAGTACAGAGCACTCCATTCAGCTGCAGTTACAGCATGAAACAAAGACTTAATCTTTCGATTTGCGATATCGTCGCGCGATCAATATCCAAACCGCAGATAAGGACGAGTAGTTGGTTACATCCTGGAAGAGGAGGCCTCACAACGACGCAGACACGGGGCGCTCTCGTGGTGGAAAAAATTCCAGACAGTCAAGTTCTTGACGGTGGACTGACCACCGGTTTTGTGACCAAGCAAGAAAGCTGGGCTTTAAACACAGGCGCGCAAGACAGTTGCGATCACCGCTGACAGCTGCCAAAAATTTGTGCGCAGTGGTCAGCAGGCAGCCACTGTTGCCAGAGCACACCGAACTGGCGCACCTGTGTTGTTTGCGGGTTTTCATTCGAGTCGTAAAGAACGCTGCGAGCAACTTTGTTTCTTTTTCTGTTGCAGCACCTGCTGCAAAAAAAAAAAAAATTCCGATAACGCCACAATGCTGATTTGTCCCAATTGCGTTTTTTTCTTCAAATGCAACGTGGCTCGCTCGCAAATGAATGGCGACAGCTCTTCGCCACTCCACAACGCACGGAATCGACCAACGATCATTCAGTGCCCGTTTCACCAGCAGGGTTTCGCACACGACGTCAGGAGTGTTCTCACCGAAGGACGCGCAGTAGCCGTTCGCCTTCTGACTGCGCGCCGCCTTGCAGACGGCGTCGCAAATCTCGTCCGCCAGAGGGAGGTTTCCGAACACTGTCGGGTCTCCTGCAAAACACGGGCATCAACCAGTCAGTCCACGGGCATCTGATGTGGGGACGCTAATCTCACACAAAACCTTGCTTCACTGCAGACTCGCTGAAAATCTTTCCGTCTGTACAATACAACACTGGACACCCTTTACTCTACCACGCAACAGATTCATAAATGTATTTATCCTTGATTGTTGTTACAACAACTCTCGAGCTCACATTTTCCCCACTTTCACACATTTTACAGTTGTGTGCATTTGTGACGGCAGTATAATTGCAATTTGTTCTCGTTCAAACACACACGAGCGCTCACCTATGGAGAGCGGAATCATGTCCTTCTCCGGGTTCGGCTCCAGCTTCATCTCGTCGATGATCTTGCGGATCGGGTTGTTGGTCTTCTTGGCCATGTCGGAGCAGGGCACGCTCCACGTCTCGCGCGTCACGCGACGTTTCTTGGTCGGAGGCTCCGAATCCATGTCGAGCTGCAAGTGGAAGTGCTTCATCTGCAGCCAGGCAATGATAAGGACACATGTGCCGTCCTTTTCTGTGGCACGTCGGATTTGCACCAAAAGCCGGAGCGTGAAAAAGAACAGCACCACAGTGGATCTTCCTCGCTGTCAGCTGTTTCAGAATATTCCTTGATAGGGCGCGCGTCCGCCACTACGATCACCACCAGCACTTCCGTGGCGTGCAGACTACCTACGTGCACAGCAGCCATCGCACAGATAGAACATGACATGACAAAATTGTGCACACACACACAAGTCCCTGACAGACCATCAGCTGATCACTCACACACATTTACTGACCTGTCAATCCCTCAACAACGCACCTGTTCCCTCAGTCTGACGACAACAATAAAAATTTACTGCAAACAATTTGGTCTGACAGTTGCGAGTTATGTCTTCTCTCTGAGAAAAAGCTGTTGTCGCCGGGGAAAAAACGAAAATTGTGAACGGAAAGGGCAGGTGCCAGATGTTCTCAAGACTTGAATTTGTTCCACCTCAAACAGTTGCGCTGTCCGCACAACACTCCAAATCTCCACTTCAGTAGCGCAACTGATAATCCTGTGGCTATTTTTAGCATAAAAACTCGCGCAAAATGTGTTTTTGTTTTCCTCCAGTTGGATCCGGTTCAACTATTGATTTTGTGCTCAGCTCGGGACACGTGTACCCACACAAAATGTAAACAATCCAGCATTTGCTTGCAAAAATACACAGATTTAAGTGAATGATGTGAAAAAGATGAGTCCATCATGCAGCATATGCAACGTACATTCGTGACCTATTGTTTCCACCAGACTGTGCGACCTCAATTCTTGGAAACGCGGTTGTAAATCACGCGCATCTGACACATTTTACGGCCATGCCTCCAAGATGGCGATGAATGAACTCGGCCGCATGTTCTCCCTTATTTCACCCCTGAAATCACTTCAACTCCCCGAAATGCCAGCATAACTGCAATCTCCATATATTATTTGACATGCGTGACTGATTGTGGGGCGATCTTCTTTCAAGAACAGGCGAAAAAGCTGATGAAACTTACTGCGCACGTACAGACTGCAGCTGTGTTGTCTCCGATGACCTTGACTCTGGTGTGAGGGCGGAGCGCGCGCTGATTGGCTGCGCGGGAGGCGCGGCTCTGACGCACGTGGCGCCGCCGCAGTGCACGTCCCATCGCAAACTACAAATCCTGATACCTTATCCAGGGAAACAAGCAAAATTGTCAATTTTGTTCTGCCAAGACATCAACCTATTCTTGGAGCCCAGATTCTTGAGACTCAAATTCCAACCAAGGAATTTTCACGCTCGACTGGACCGGCAAAGGGCGCTTCGCTCCCATAGCCAATGAGCGCGCCGTCTCATCGCGCGACAAGTTGGGAAAAATTCCACTGACCATCCGATATCCGACTCAATTATCAATTATCAGACCCAATTGTCAGTTCGTCGCACCTTCAACCTTCCTCTCGAGTTGTGCAAAGCAAAGCCAGAAAAAACTGTTGCATAAGAAAAATATTGCGTTGACCTGCGTGCACTCCAATTCGGGTTGGCTGGTTTCTCTGTTCTTGACCAACTTTTGTTCACAAAACGAGATTCAATCTTCTTCTTGAACTGGTTTTTATTCCTCGAGGTCTGCACCAACAAAACGCTTCGTCCAGAATTTGTGAACAACAAAGTTATTGTCGTGCTCTGCAGCTGACGCTTTTCAAATTCACAGGTACTTCACCTTGTTCACTACCGCAGCCTATTTTGTATCACAAAACTTCATTGCACACTGACAATTCATTCAGGAACAAATATATTTCACAATATTAAATATATGTAAGCACCATGTAACTTCAGAGCTCTACACACTTCTACCATTGATATGATGTGAATAAAAATATTTCTAAGTACATGTACTATTTCTTTCAGATATTCTTCCAACGCGACATCTGTCGTGCGCACATTTCAGCGGGAGCGCACACCGCCCACGGTGCCCGAAAGAAATTCCGTGTTGCTGAATTTCTTCAACACGGACAAAAAGAAATCAGTTCATCAAACCTCCTCACACCGCTGTGTTGCCACGCAATTCTCTGGTCAGTGGCCCGTTCACAAGGAGTATGCAACTCATGAAGAGGAGTCTTGAACTCAACAAGATTCCGTTGCGCTTGCAGCTGTTGTCCAGAGGCCACGACACTTGAACGTCACGTCTTCCGGCGAAGAAAAGGATACGTACGAGATGTGTCCGTCCATTCTGCCCAGGGCAGCGCACAGCAAACTCGTTGATTGACTTGCTCTTCGATTGTCTGTCAGCAACACTTTTTTTTCAAAACATGAAAACTAAACAAAGCACCACCCCGTGCTCATCCGTACACTTCAGCAGCTACAATGATCCAGTGCTTTACAAAAATAAACTTTGCAACAGTAAAAATAAAATTCTTCTGTGAGCCGATACATTTTATGGAGATTTCAAACCCATTGTTGATACGATGCGTACTGACACAAACGCAAGAACAAAGGGACTCAGAAAAAATTTGGGCGACAAGATCTCTTGCTTTTCTCTCGACGCAAGTGAATAAGCCTCGCGATTGGCCAGAAAATTGACAAAAAGCAACCCCATCTTTGATCTTCTCACAAGGTGAGAAAGACAACACGTTCATCACTGTCAAATACAAACACAATCAATGTGGTCATTTTGTCTCGGATGGTTTGAAAAGACTTGCATCTGCGCAACATAACGAACACTCCCGCGTGTAGACTTCGTAAACGGTTGTCGTGTCAGCCGAATCTGGCGCACGTGTCACAAAATCCTGCAGATCCAAAGAGCCCGATTCTGCATCAGGGTTCCCACTGCGGTTGACCAACAAAATTCCATGTTTTTTCCAGGTTTTGAAAGTTTTTTCCAGGTATTTTCTGTCTTTTTAGTTGCGTAAAGTGCAACTTATATTGTCAGTATGTGTCTGTCTGTGACATGTGACCCGGAATGACCCCCCCCCTATTGGGAAATTTGCTGGGAGGTCCAGATCTTACCCCAAAAAAAATTTCAAATTTATTAGGGTTTTTGGACCCCTCCCCCATGAGTGTCTATGCCAGGTTCAGGGCCAGAACTCGAAATGCATTATGATTGGCCAAAAGGCTTCGATGGGGCCTGGGAAACAGTATAAGTATCATTTGTGTGCTGGCAGCCGAGGAGGCAACATCTCATTTTGGGCTCTTGAGGGACACCCCCCCATGAGCATTTATGCCAGGTTCAGGGCTGGAATGTGTAGCGGCCTGGGAAACAGTATAAGTATCATTTGTGTGCTGGCAGCCAAGGAGGTAACATCTCATTTGGGCTCTTGTGAGTAGCCATTTTGGTTTTCTTATGTGGGGGCAGCCATTAACAGGTCTGGGGGCTGCCATTTTGTTTTGTGGCTCTACAGCTCTACTACAGATATTAGATCATACAGATGTAGGGCTGCCATTTTGTTTTACAGCTCTGTTATGGATTTCTTCATCTACAGCTTGAGTGACATGTGACCTCCTGGTCATCTCATTTAGTAGGCTTTGTGTACCATTTTTCCAAAACAAATGAAGTAAAATATAGTAATTTTTTGCAAAAAAAAAAAAAATTTAGGATGAAAATTTACCTTTTTTCAAAGGAATCTACAAATTGATGCTTTTACTTACAGTATAAATTTTGAACTGTCACTTGTTTTGGGAAGGCTTTGTTTCAAAATTAAATAGAACAATTGACCTCTTCCTTGAGCTGGATTTTTTTTCCAAAATATTTTTTTATTGAGGCTCTTGGGCTTTTTCAGTGTGAGGTCAAAATTTTTTTCCAGGTTTTGCAATATTTTTCCAGGTTTTTGCCCCAAAACCCCCTCTTTTTCCAGGTTTTCCAGGTCTGGACCTGTTTTTCCAGGTTTTCCAGGTGCAGTGGGAACTCTGTGCATGGATGTTGAGTAATTTCACAGACATAACGGACAGGAAAAACTTCACACACAAACTTATATCACAGAAACAAATGTTGTCATGGTGACTAGCAAAGCACAACTGACTCTTTGAAAACAATTTCATTCGAACAATTTCAACAGAGTTGGCAAGACGTCTTTATCAGCTGCGATCGAAGCGAAAAAGAGCAGTTCCTGAAGGAGAATCCAGACAAGATACAGTTGCATGCAATACGTAAATTTCTTCTTTGAAAATGTGAACTGCACAAGAATGAAGATAAAGTTGTTGAAGAAGAAAGCTGGCGAAATAAAAAGACAGTGCAATATTGCATGCCACAATGTCATGACTGAGCTCGAATGACAAACAGGAATAAAATCTTAAATAGCATTGGTATCAAGAGATGCACAAAAATAAAATCAGGTGGCAATCTTTTTGTCTCCAGTGAATTGACCGGCGCTGGGCAAACCGATACGCCAACAAAACAATCCAGGTTGGGTTCGCATTGCATTCCAGAACAGGTTACGAGTCGTCGTGCCTTTCCGCGCAACACCGCACAAACGCGGTCAAACAGAAAAGGACGCAACGCACGACACAGTGTGAACCCGGCTTTGGACGTCTTCATTTATCGAACTGTCACCTCGGTGCGACCTTTCGTGATTCACGGTGGCAAATTCAGCATCCTACAAATTTGTTGCAATGACAATTATTCACGCAATGCAGGGACTGGTCCTTCTTGAAACTGGTCAGTATAACACAGACATAAAACAAAAATTCTGACGAAAAACGTACAGACTTCACGAAGCGAACGATTTGGATCACTTAGCTGTCTCAGACTTGAGTGCAAGTCCGTCTCTGGGGAAAGAAGAACCAAACCAAGCGATCCTGAGATACGTCCTCTGATTTACACAAAAAAAGCAAACTTCAGACGAACTGGATTTGTCTTTTTGAACTTGAAGTGGCGTTGCCAAATTGACTTGTCCCACACTACTTTTAATAATTGTGTGTGTGTTTGTGTGTGTGTGTGTGTGTGTGTGTGTGTGTGCTCATCTCCGTGCGACAAATTTTAACCGCAGAGCTTGAAGACAAAAACAAACTGTTGGCACGAACGTTTGCGCACGCATGCAGTTGATGCTCATGGTTCTGCAGTGCACACTCGTGCACACAACACGAAGATACCAATTTTAGCAATTCACAGCAACTTCTTCGATTTGTTTCATTTGTTGTGTTCTTGCTCAATTTTATTTGCATTGCAAAATTCCCTCACGTGTGTGTGTGTGTGTGTGTGTGTGTGTGTGCGTGCAAGTTGACGTGATCTGGATCAGGTGCATGCACTTCCGTCACAATACAGACCAGATTCACAACGGTTACGTCCTGCGTTCCAAGTTCCAACAGCGCCCTGCGCTCCCATCAAGATGAAACGAACGACGCATCCAGGATGAACTGGCTTCACTTCGTTGGGTCGTCCCTGCTCGTTGAATTCCTGTGGATCATGTTGTTGTTTCGCTTTGACGATTAGAATCGGAGACGTTTTTGTTTCTCAGAGCAAACCTTCCTCAAGTGACTCCGACGATCTCCAGGTGCCACGCGCGTGCACGCGAGGACGCTTCTCTTTGCGCAGCTGCTGTCGTCGTTGCTGTGCATGTTGCTGGGCAGCATGCAGCCCGTTTTAACATTGCACTGTCGACGTGAAGTGTTGATAGTTGCGTGAACGTCTTGACGGCTGTGCAGCCACCAGATCGTTGCGCACTGCCAACTCACGACACCTGAACACCCACTCACCGCCAGCAGAGGGCGGTTCAGTTGAACTCCGGTTTGAAGTGGAGGTACATGATGAGCTTGACGGGCAGCGGGAGGTCGGTCAGGGTCTCCGTCGGGAAGTTCTGCAGAATCACGATGCGGCACATGTTCTGCAGATTGAGCGCCGTCGGCAGCTTGTACACCTGTTCGGAAAACGAAACAGTGAAGCCCGGAAATGTTCCACAAGAGTTCTGTCAGCGCCTGCAGTTTTGTCTTCAGTCGCTTTTGGTGTGACAAAACAAATTTTTTTCTGTTCATGAGAGGAGAGAGGGAGAGAGACAGAAAGAGACAGAGAGGAAGATGATGAATGCCTTTTGGAAAATCGGTGGCATGGCTGTAGCACACACACACACACACACACGCACGCACACTCAATCGCACTCGTGCTGCATTCGCATGCACACCTTGTCTTGCAGAAACTGACACACACGCACATACACACGCAAAAACGCACACGCACCCACACTGAGAGAAACAAGCGCATGGGCACGCTCACCTGGACGAAGTGTTGCGACGTGATGTCGGCGACGTTCATCAGCAGCGCCATCCTGTTGCCGCACGTCGAGAAGACCGGCGTGTAGTTGATCGGGCACATGTGCTGCGTGCACGCGTACCTGCAGCCGCAGAATGTGTTCAGAATGAAACGGGGAACCAATGTACAACAAGCTGCAGTCACTTTCGCAAAAGTGTAATAATCCATGACCTTGTCATGCACAGGCCGGCAGACAGGAGAACTGTGGCACATGACCCTGCAACACGCGTCAACAGCACAATTGGCATCAACAAACCCGGCTGCCGCAGTCTCAGGACCAACGTCACTGGGTCTGATATTGTGCCCTTGGTCCTTCATATCTGCAACACCTGGGTCAATGACCTGAACCAGCCTCGTTCTTTCTTTCCACTTCAACTTTCTTTCAACCAAGGTTGCTCAAAATCTTTCTCTCGCTTCCAAAGTACTTCTCCTCTGGCTACCCATTTTCCGGGTCTCAGTTTCATCTCCTGCTCCACCCACTGCCCCTCTCTGAGATTCCACTCCTGGTCATCGGCCCAGCCCCATACCATTCTCCCTGCCGTACACCCTGTCACCATTCCTTCTTCGGGCCCCGCTCTCTCTTCTGTTGCAGCCCAGGTTCCGTTCTTCTATGATTGCACCAAACCTCCCTCTCGATTTCAAGTTCTTTTTCTCCCCGGGCTCCCAATTTTGATGCTGAACTCTGCCTCGTCTCGGTCTAGTTTCCACTCCACGCACCCACTTCACCCTGGCTATTAGATTCTGCCCTGGTTTTCTCGTGCCCAGCCCCACCCATCTCTCCTGCCAGACACCCTGTTACCCCGCACCCAGCGGCCCGCCCCGCACCTCTGGTACTGGATGCAGTGCAGCGTCTCGGTCGTTTCTCCGCTGAACACGTAGATGGAGCAGGAGATGGGGCGGTAGTTCCTCGTCTTCTTCTCGCGGCAGAAACACGTCGTGTCGAGGATGGTGGCGATGAGCAGCGACCCGTCGCGCGTATAGCACAGGTCCTTCATGTACGGGTAGAGGGCGCTGCGCGTGTCCGAGACGCGCGGATTCGTCTGCAGCACACGCCACGTGTCCGTCTGCACGAGACTGAGGCTGTTGTTGTGGCCGCGTTCGAAGTTGGTGATCGCGAGGCGGCGCCACGTGAAGCGCGGGTCGAAGCAGAAATGACACTGACTCGAACTCAGGTCCACTTCCGCCAGCAGCGTCTTGGACGTCATGTCGTACAGTTTGAAGACGTCGCGCGGCGCCGGCGTCACGGCGCGTCCCGTCGGCGGAACATCCGGCATCTTGATGATGCACTTGGATTTGTCCGGACTCAAAGCGCCGGCGAGAACCTCGTTGACGAACTCGACGCGTTGTTTCCCGAAGATGCCCATGAACTTGTTGCTGCGGATGTCGAGCAGCCCGAACTGAGACGTGGCGTTGCGCGAGAGGTGGAGCGCGACGAGGCTGTCCCGGAAACAGATGACGCTCTTGACCCGGAAGTGGTGGATGGAGGAGAGCTGCGCCGGGATGTGGTTGTACTCGAAGTGCTCCGCCATCTTGGCGAACTTGGAGCGCTTGCGGAAGGAGAAGAAGGAGGAACCCTTGTTGATGTTGATGATGCCCTGGCGACTCATGCAGAACGAGTAGCTGCAGTCCTTGTGGATCGCGCCGTCGCATAGCAACACGGTTTCCCGGAAACCAGCCGCGTCTGCACAGAGAAATCAGCCGCAATTTATGGCTGGTTCGCGAGCTTGTGTGTTTGCGTGTGTGTATGTGTGTGAGAGATTTTGTCGTTTGACTTGTTGAAAATCAGACGCCTTTCCGAAAGCCCAGAGACCATCTTCAACACCGCGAACAAGATAGAAAACTCCAAAACAGAATTTCTGTGTCCAAGTCAAAGGGTTCTTCGACTTTCAGTTCCGAGTACCATTGAGGGTCCCTTGCTCCACTCACCTGCGTGTCCCTCCTTCCACTTGTCGATGGTACACTGGTGCAGAAGCGTCCAGGCCACGATCTTCGACTCTCGTCGGCACGAGTTCGGGAAGTCGACGGCGCCCGACGCGAAGCTCGCCGACCCGGAGCTGCCCGAACTCTTGCTCTCGTCCGCGCCCATCGCTGCTGCTGCTGTTGTTGCTGAGAAAACTTGTCTCAGCACCGGCTCGTGTTCAAGTCATCTGCGGGAGACAATCGAACAGGACCATTGGATCAGTTGTCTTTGGCGGTGTGTTTTCAGGCACGTTCGTTCTCAAGCAATTGACTGCACTAAATTTTCACACGAATATGCGGCCAGGTTCAAACTGGGTACGTTCTTGGTGCGCATGAAACGTTCCCAAACAACCTTCTTGCAGTGGGACTTGACGCCCGACCTGGCGTCGTCATTGGACTGATGCGATTGTGAGACGCACGTTGCCAGACTGTCGCCAACAACAAGACAATGTTGCACTGTACAGATCTACCTTTACCTGTTGATCCACAGCAAACAACGACTGTGAACATTTCATTGTTCGAGCGGTTGGAGATCGACCGCAAGATAAACATTCTGAAGTTCAGCACAATTCCACAAATGAAACCAAAAATCAAAACCACTGTTTTCTTTGAACGCAAAGGTTGTGGAAATGAAGCACAGGCGGGGAAAGCTTTGTCACTTTCACTTCACTGGCTCAGAATCTCGCAGGAATTTGCTGAAGGCCTGAGACAGTTATTCGCGTGACGTTGGACCAACCAATGGCGATGAAATGTTGCACAGGCTGTGCATACCCAAGCGTCTGAGATTTATGTTCAATTGCTCAAGCCAGAAGATGATGCGCCTTGCCCATCTTGGCTCTACCTGGCTGCTTCTGTACCCATTTCTGGGGTGGACTGAACAAAGACGTCAAATTGCATCCACACAGATTATTCGCAACTTTCTTGCTTCCACACCACCTCATTTTGTAGCAGAAAGAATGCTGGAGCAGGAACCTGACGAAAAAGCACGTTCCAAGCGTGGAACGCTGCACCGGAACACTGAACCTGCCGAGGTTCTCATTTCGAAAACAAGAGCTCATAAGCTTCTGGGTCACCTAGGCAACGCAGGTTTTGCTGGATTCCAACAACCAACATGCAGCTTGGGGTGGAGAAAAGCCGTTCTCCCAAGTGCAGTTCGCACCCACTCCGCAGACTGGAATTCAGACCACTTCATGCGCACATTTTCTGACGCCCATGCTGCCAGGATCAGAAACCTAATTGCCCCAATCATGCCAGGAAACTGGAAAACGAGAGGCGCTCCGGCTCCAACCAGGGCCCGGAATGGCTCAATGTCTCTTTGACCCAAGACGTGGAAGAATCTGCGTTGCACAGGCACGGAAACTAGATTCTAACTTGTCCTCACACTCTATGAAGATTCTTGTTGGGCAATTTCAGAATTTTTTGTTGCGCCACGCTACTCTGCAGCACTGCACGTCAACTGGCGTGAAAGTGGGACCACGTTTCGTGGACAGGCTTTGAATAACGAAACGAGCCTCCAAGCAAATGTGCATTGTATAAAGGCTTGACGTTGCCAAAGGGCCCCTTTGCAGTAATCTGGCAGGCTCCAGGAGGTGTTTTGAAGCTTCGTGTGAAACTGTCGGAAGCAGTCACTGCAGCACATCACACTGATTTCGCCTGCAGGTGAAGCAGGCGATAAATGAGCTTGAGTGGAAATGACACGGTTTCACCTTTATTCGCCTGCTCCAAAGCCACGCATGCAGACAAGCATCCAACTGGTTCAGACTTCCCTCGAGGCCCGCTTGCGCTCAGAACCAACTGGCTTGTCAATGCCTGCAGGTTGTTGCCGGGAAGCCTGCAGGCAGCTGCAGGTGTTTTGTGAATCGTGTGTTGAAAGAAGACCAGGAGGGCATGTTTCATTGACCTCGACAGTGACAGCTTTCAGATAAAAGCAATCTCGTTATCTTTGAAAAAAATACGAAGCTGTCAGGAAATGTTGACATTGAAGCGCAAATCTAGTGCAAAGGCGCGTTGGTTGCTGCATGGGCGATTCTTGTCATGTTCTTTCAGCGCACGTTGTAATTAGTCACGACATTGTGCAAATTTTTATCCGAGTATTGGTTTCACAAGCAAAAAGACACAGAAAAAGAAGAAAAGCAGCGAATGAAATTTCACACACTTGCAACTCTGACGCAGGACGGCGTGAGCGCCCCCCCCCCCCACCTGCAGCCTCGGGGGAGAATCCGAGCAGAGAAAAACCCGACCCGACCCGACTCCCGCGCATCAATGATGCACGAGCGCAATTTGCCTCTGACCGCAGCTTGGCTCTCAGACGTCATCACAAAAGTGCAGAAAACTTATCTCGTACGTCGCTCTGGAGCCCACGATGAACGTCTGTGCTTGATGATGTGATGGAGGTGTGGAGACGCGAGACTCGTGAGGAGAGGGGAGGGGGGGGGGGTCGCAAGCAGTCTCAAGAAATGTCTGTCCTTCTACGTGCCTCCTGGTCGATCTCAAGCTGGACTTGAGGTCTCTCGAAGAATCATTTCACCTCTCCACCTTTTGGCCAAATATGAACCTGCCTCTGCATTGTGAAGTGAGAGCCTCGGGTGAATATGGCGTCCCCTCCCCTCCTCGTCAATAGCCTTGCACCAACCACAATACGAACATCCAGCAACACTCGGCGCTCATTAGCATCCAAGGCTTCTGCCGTCTCTCTCCGAGCTGTCAGCCTCGCTGTACATCGGTGATGCGCCTCGGGTTCAATTCATAACAATACGACGCAGAACTGCAGGTTTCGGTAGCTGCAGGCCTGGCAGGAATTGGACGAGGTGCAGGGGCTTATTTACGAGCCATTACCTTCATTTCGGGGCGGAAACGGAGCCGCTCGTCACGTGCGCAGGAACCACGCGCCGCTTGCATCCGTCACAGTCTCGTTGTGTATGCGCCGGACTTTTTTTCCAATGCAAAAAATTTCTTTGATCAATGATGAAAAATTATGCGCTTGACAGAAGCTTTCCCAAACACACTCCTTTCTAGTCATTTGCTTGCGTGCTCGCATTGCATTCGAGAATTGCACTGGCTGCAGAATTTCCAAGCACGCAAAGATCAAAGCAGTCAGTCGAACGTGACAAGCAACAATTCTTCAGTGTCATACGTGACAGAGTACAGAGGTTGTGCTGTGGTGGTGGTGTGGGACGGGTTCACACTGCATGGTCATGCGGAGATGCAGCGCACGAACCATCCAAACTTCGTGAGCTGGCACGCGTGAAAATGTTTGGCCGGCTCAGATCCAGATTGAAAATGTTCCTGCTTCACTTGGCACAAAGTCGATAGAAAACAGTTGTCAATCGATGAGCCTTTTGTATGCACACACGCTTCGCTGAAAAACACAGGACTCAACAGGTTTCGGTGACTCGGCAATCTTCTTCATTCAAAAGAGATTCGCAATGGAAACGGCAGGTTCGAACCAGACCCATGCAAAAAGTTCTCATTTTCGCCACTGCGCCGTTCTCAACACAGACAACCCAAGATCCAGCGCCTGAACGTAGAACAGATGTTCACCTGCATGATCAGCGCCTCAAACACACAAGAACCAAACTGCGCGCGTCTGGTCAGAAACTGACGACTTCCGGTGATGAAGTCCAGGCCTCAGGGTGAAGGTGTGCAGGAGAAGCTTGACAAGGTTGTCTCCTCGAGGCGAGAAGTACGAGCGCAGTGAAGGGACGCTGGAGCAAAGACGCCCGCGACAGTGCGCATGCAGGCGCTGCGAGGATGTCGGAGCGATAAGGTCAGGAGCGGGAACACGACGGGAACACGACGGGGCGCAGCAGAAGCATCAAGAACCAATCAGGTTCCCCCCGGAAACACCTGCAGGAACCTGGCGGATGCAGAACTAATGCGGCGTTCCGGGGCTCAAGGATAATTCAATACCAATACAGCAAGGCAATTTCTTCCTCCCTCCGGATACAAAGACGGCCCTGGCTTCAGCAAGAGAAAGGCAAAGAAATCTGCTGATATTTATGTCCTTGCTGTGCTGTAAAAACTCATCTGGGTGTGGAGCAGAGACTGAGTTGTCTGCAGTAGCATAATGACGCAAAAAGCGGCTTCTAACGGTGCAATTTCTACTTGTGCGTGCTATCAATAGCAAAACAATGCACACTTTCCGTTTCTGTTCTTGACGTTCAACGACAAACTATGTATTTGTGGTTTGCGGCTTCCTTCTAAGGCCACCGCGTGTCAATAGCGTTTTAGAGAAGATACCCTTGATACACCTGGAGTCCGTTTGATTCAATAGATTCTACCTTGTCCGACATTCCGTCTTCTTGGTGTGTTGCTGCGCCAGGGTACCCTGAACAAAAACACGGATTCAGGTGCAAAGTGATTTCGTACTCTTTCACACTTGTGATCGGTTTCACTACGAGGCATGCAATCTAAGTAACCGATTGGGCAACGTTTTTCAGGGTTGACACATTCAAGTTGCCTGGAACTTTGCATGGTGAAAGAGCAGCAATAGGACAAAATGCC
>JAAUXT010062258.1_pt1 | contig 23342 bp, 23 predicted proteins | sample 7278171 | NCBI WGS metagenome assembly JAAUXT01 (sample SAMN14350112, study PRJNA611818) | marine sediment metagenome | isolation source: surface marine sediment (1.8m) | place: French Polynesia: Moorea | collected 2018-08
CATTCCTGTGTGCCGACACAAACCATTTGCCTTCATTTGTTACGTGAATAAACCCACTGCACTCGCAAGTGGCCGCGGACAGCGAAAAGGAGTTTTGGGATCAGCCTCGTATAAAACGTACGCCTGTGTGACGGCCCCCGACTTGTGTACAGGTACGTACATGTCACAAGTATTGGGTCGATTTGCAGAGACACCGCCTTGTTGGCACTCCTTTCCCGCACTACGCATGAGGAGTCGGCACATTCCGTCCTGTGTCGCCCACCTGTAGACATCGGAACGTTTGTGCTTGCAGTGGAACGAGGTGATCGTGACGTTCCGGAGCGGGATGCCCATCAGTCGGCGCCGCCGCTACATGAAGGCGTACGACGCCTGCTTCGTGGCCTCTGACGCCGTCGAATGGCTACACGCCGAGTTGCAGAAGAATCCCAACTTCGGACCCAAAGTCACCAGGTGAGAGGAAACGACCCGGCCGATTCAATTGTGCAGGAGAGGATTCAATGTGACAGCGCAGCGTGGATTCTCACGTTGCCTTCTGACAACAAGCCGGATACGATCTGGGTAGTCTGTGTGGAGGTCTGTTGGCCAACTGCCCCACAAGTCAACATTGTAAGTCAGCATTGATTGCTGGTCATTTTGCAACGATGACTTCCAGGGGAGAGGGGAAAGTCAAGATTGTAAATTCCAGCTCAGAATTGTTCTCCCCCCCCCCCCCCTTGAGTCAACGTTGCAAGTCAACATGGCAAAATCTGCCAGTTTCCTGTCGGCCAAGTTGGTACGGTGGAACCGCAGGGTTTCCAATCCACAATTTGCGTTCTGATGAACTTTTCAGTTCTGTTGAGACAAACTCAAACGTTTGAAGTGGCACTTGTTGCTGCAAGCTCAGGGAGTTGTCAGCTTCCCAGGGTTCCCACTCGACCTGGAAAACCTGGAAAAATCACGGCAAACCTGGAAACCCCTGAAAACGAAAACCTGAAATAACAGGGTGTTTTCAGCAAAAAATCTGGAAAAATATTTTGAAACCTGGAAAAATATTTCTTTTGCAGGTATAGCTTTTAGTATTTTTTATGGTGCACCATGCTATAGCTCAGTGCTGAAAAGCAAACCCACTATACTTTTTTGTTTGGTAAGCTTTTGTGTTATTGCTTTTCAAAATAGTTATACACTGGTGATACAGCTTTCCTGTGCCCCGCATAAGTGACTGTTGAATTGTGGCTTGGCTAGGGCCAACATAGTGAGTTGGGTTTGAACTTATAGTCTTGAGGATACTTGACCAGGTTATAGTTGGATTCCCAACCCAATTTCCATAGTATTGGTCACAGGAGCAGCCCCTGTTGACCTATTGTTTTCCCAAGACCCCAAGTTGCTTTTAAGTGCAGTTTTGATTAATACCTTGTGAATTCAATCAAATCCCTTGAGGGAAAGAGCTAATAAAATTCAAGGGAGAGAGATCTTGCAAATTGAAGACAAACTGAAGAAAACTGCTTTGCTGATATATTTTGGATAATCAGAAGTATTAATCCAATAAGCCTGTTCTAAACAGGGTACTTGGTCTAAAATAATCATTGCTGCTTCTGCCAAAAAATATTCTAAAATTTATTGAAAAAATAGGTAAAATATTCTTGTGCTTGTTATTTTTCCTGTATCAAAAAGAGGTGGATATTGCCTTGTACCATTTGTAAGATTTGAAATCTTTCTTCTCAAGCTTGTCTGCTCTTGAAAACTCAGAAACCAAATTGTAGTTTATCAAGCACCTTTGCTTTTCTACTACTAAATTATACATGGCTTATGGTAAGCTAGAAGGGGAGGATTTGCTTTGGGGTACTGTAGATAATAATAATCATTTAGTTGCTTGTAAACACTTGACCCAAGTATAATTAGAGGCCATATAGAAAAAAATTCCAAATATACCTGGAAATTTCTTTGAAAACCTGGAAAAATCGTGGAATTTTGTCACTTTGCTTTGGTGGGAACCCTGGCTTATGCATTGCGAAGAATGCAGCCGTTCTGGAAAATTTGTGCTGCAGCCGAGATTTTAGAGATTTTGGGACAAAGACAAATTGGCAGAGCTTTGCCTGAGCCAAAGAGGGCTGATGTGGGAATGGGCTGAACATCTCTTGCTTCATGTGGCTGACACCTTGTTTGCTTGAGGTCGACAAAGTACCAATCTGCGAACTGAACAAGGCTTTTTTCAAGGATACTGACTTCACCTGAGAGCCTCTCCATGCAGTTACAGTGACTCCGTGTGCGAAGTGAGGGCAGTGCAAGGGTGCTGGAGTCCGTCACTGACTTCATTTGCAGATCACAGAGAAAGTCGGATCAAAAAACTTCTCCACGGCGATGCATCGCTCGTGGAGGCGCAGTTTGTGTGCGTGGATGCAAAGAAAGCCTGTCAAAAATCGAAGAATTTGAGTGAAAAGGAAAAGGCCGACAGGCATAATTGCCAGTACTCGCGTGTGCTGGCCCATGATATGGCTTTGGAGATGTGGACACTTTCTTGTGTTGCCACGAAGATTGACGACTTTGTCATCTTGTGCTGATGACGCGTCGACGGCGCATCAAAACGTGTCGCTCATCACAGGTGCGCTGCGGATCAAAGAGTCGCGCGTCACAAGGCTCATCTGCTCCAGATCTCTTTTGAACGTCTGTTCACTCTTCTTGCAGTGACAAAGCAACCTTTCTTTCAGAGAAGCCGCCGCATTTGGGGGGCGGGGGATTCATATCCTTGTCGGTCTTGTTCAGTTTGGGAAGCTTTTGCTGCTGCACGCCGAAGCAGATTTTCGTGCAAGTGTTTCTTCACCAGTCTCTCATTTTGTGGAGATTTTCATGAGCTGAGTGAACAGAGTGGTCACCACAAGTTTCCGTTGCGAGCGAAACACAAAAACAGCTCCATGGAGCTTGCGGTGATTTGAGAAACCAGAATGCATACCGACTGAAATGCAAGCGGCCAAATGCATGCAACCAAAGCACATACAGCTGAAACACACAGGAGAAGAGTATACAAAGGATCAATTCAATATTTATTTGTTCATTTATTTATTTTTGAGAACATACCCACCAAACATACCCAAATTATCTGCAGCTTGAAACTTGTCACCTTTTTCCACAAAGCTGACCAAGACCTTTGCTGAATGTCAAATCAAACACTTTCCAACATCCCATTTGTTCTCAACTTTGGCCCCACCTGAAAACTATGTTTAAATTTTTGAAAATGAAAGAACAAATAATTCCAGTCTTACACCTCACCAAATTTTCATCAACATACATCCTTCATCAAATATTTGTACTTTCTGAGATATTGCCCACTGAACTCTAAAATGTACTCACCCTAAAAAAATTGAAGTTTTTGCCCTCACAAACTGAAAATTTTAAAAAACTACACAAAATCCTTGACCCAAACAAACCAAGAAACAGGTCTTTACAAGCAAAAATTCCTGGCTGCGAGTAGGTGATTTGTTATCAGCCATGCTGATATTGGTTTGCCCCAGTATCTGGCTATGTGGGTGATGAACTATCTTTCCAGATGCAGAAATTTCCAGATTGCCATCCCCCACTTCCAAAGTTGGAAGCAGAAAATTTCCAGATCTGAATTTCCACATCTTCCAACTTTGTAAATGGGGGAGGGGAATCTGGAAGTTTCAAGATTTGGAAAATTCCACTTCCAGATTGTCCCACCCCACCCCCCATAGATATGAAATTTACCTCTGAGAAAACCTGGAAAGTTGGGTGGAAAGTTTGCACACCTGGAATGTTGGAAAAGCCTAGAAAGTTGGAAAATGTGGAAGGTTGAAAGCCTGGAAAGATTTGAAAATTTTTACTTCCAGATAACCCCACCCTGACACACACACACACACACACACCATATATGAAATTTGCCTCTGGGAAAATCTGGAAAGTTGGAAAACCTGGAAAGTTGGACAAAGCCTGCAAAGTTAGAAAACCTGGAAAGTTGGACAAAGCCTGCAAAGTTAGAAAACCTGGGAAAGTTGGATGAGGCCCGGAAAGATTGAAAATGTGGGAGGTCAGAACACCGGGTCGTGGACGGCAGCGTGGTGGAAGTTTGCTTTTGAAATCGGGTATCTCAAACCCTGCACAAAGCAGAAGTTGAAGACTTGTCACAACACACGAGAAGGAAGATTCAAATCCTTTTTAACCCCCTGTTCTCGGTGAAGGTTTTGAATTTTCTTCGGCGTTTGACATTGTTGTGCCAGAGCGCCACGCCAGCATCTCGGTGAAGTTGAAGTGAATTTTTCAGGCTTGAACCCATGTTCGAACACCCAGCTCGCACATGTGCAGTGGTGGTTTTGTTGCAAATTATCCAATTTCTGAGGTTTCTGGCAGCTGTTTCGGTCGCGCGCGGGGCCGCGGCGGCGGCCGTTACAGGTCGGTTTGAAAAAAGTACGCGTCGACACGCACAGGCGTGTGCCGTGCGCATGCACGCAGCCTTTGGACATACAGTCAACTCTGCTTACGGTGGACACTGTTTACGGTGGAAACTGTCAACCATTGACAGTTGAGAATGCATGGTGCATCTTTGGCCAAAAATTTACAATGGATAACTCTGTCAAGTGTCGATTATGGAAACTATTTCTTGGCATCAAGGGTAACTTTCCCTCCTTGTGATAGACAGTCTACAAAAAGTTTTTTTTTTCAAGTATACAATTTTTTGCTTTATTTTCTACTTTGGCAAAACTTCTTGGGTTATTTGAGTAAGACAATCTTTTTTTTATCTTTACCACTTACAACTTCTTGAAGAAGGCAATGATAAAGATTTACCCTTTGAAGACAACTTTTTTTCTATGTTTCTTTTACTTTTGACCTTCATTAAGGTAATACAGCCAAACTCACAAATATTTATGACTCTGCTTTGGGTGGATACTCTGTCGACAGTGGACACAATGAGAGTCGGCTGTACCTAGAGACCTGCAGACTGTCTGAAGCCAGGAAATAGAACGGTACCGAACGTGTTGGCATTTCGTTTTGCATGGAAATGGAAACACTTGAATGTTTGGAAAAATTGCGCAGAGCTGACAACAGAGATGAAGGGACATTTTCTGTTTTGACTTGCATGTGAATGAGCCCACTTTGTTCAGTTCTAAACGCACTGCCTTCGAGTCTCCGCAGAGATTTTGCCAAAGGGCTGCGCACGGTTCTTTGTAGGCCCTTATCTGAACCCCAACCAAAAAGAAAACATTTGATTGTGCGCCGTGTTTTGGCGTAGTTGGATCGTTTCGCTGGTTCTTGTGGGGACCTTTTGCCAAGCGTCTCTGAGGTATATTCACTTTTTGCTTCTCTGACAACAAAAAGAACTGCTCTCTTTTTACGTACAATGTGCCACCCTCGTGTGCGCTGTGGTGTTGGATTTATTTTCCGAGGGACGGACACAGCGATGCAAGTTTGTGACTGTGACGAGGCCACTCTGACCTTGTGCGGTTTGTGGGTGATTTCAACGTCATGTTGGTGTCTGCAATGCAGAAAGTCAATTTCTGGCAATGCCTTGAAGACAACAAATGTGCGACCCCACCGCAGTAACCGAAACAGTGTGCAGTGGTTTCTGACAGACGCTGAAGACTTTCTGTTGAGGATTCAAATATTTTTTAAATTGACGCTGCGGGTTGGAAACTATTTCTGTTGCGGATTCAAACTGAACGCCACCGTTTGGAAAGTCGCGATGAACGGCTCGTGGTTTGAGTCGATCTGTGAACCGAACAAGTTCGAGTGGTGTGTGGTGGTCAAAAAAAAGAGACACCAACGGTACCAAAGAACCGTCCTTTTCTGATGCCAGTGTGTTGCTGCGGAGTGCAGATTTTGCTGGCTTGTGTCAATCGTTTTGCGATTTTTGACCTTTTTTTGCTGAAAATTTTAAAGATAAAAAAGTTCGTAGGACCGTGAAAAAGGGGCACAGATAACAACTGCGATTTTCTGGTGTGAATCCTTGCGAAAAGGACAGTTTGAATCCTACTCGCCGTCGGGGACAGGTCTCAAGGTATCGTCTTTTGTCTGTTCGTGAAGAAGCATCATTCTACCACGACAAGGAGTTCGCAACGGTCTGAGGCAATGTGAAGCGGTGATGCGAATTTTCAGTCGCAACTCTCAGACGACATTTATGGGTCACCTCGACAAACTTTATTCCTGCAAGTTAACATGTCAAACAAGTACAATTCAAACATTATTTTCTCTTTAGTTTCAGACTAACACTGAGATGTTTCGAGGACTTCTTGGAGTCAATTGTCTTGAGCAGTTCACATATTTTCGGACAGTTTCCGTGCTCATCTTTGATTGCACAACAGTTCTTCTTGTGACAGCTACTTGTCGACTCTGAAGAAGTTTTGTACTCCACAAGAGGAGTCAACAGTTTCTTCTCATCCAACATGTCTATGTCGAAATCGAAATCACTTTGGTACTTTTCACCTTCAACTTGACCAACTGCTGCAATTTCTGCTGACCGCAAAAGAGACTCCTCAGTTCTCTTATAGGCCTGAACCGCATCGCTGCGGTGGCCAGTCTTCTCTTTTATGATTTGTTCATCAATTCCCTGTGCAAACATGCGAGTTGCAGCTGTTACACGAAGACTGTGGTTCGAAAACTTTCCAGGAATACCTGCCTGCTTCATCATGTTCTTGACAATGTCTCTGACTTTGTTCACTCCCAAAGGCTTGTCTGTGTACCATGGTTACTTTGGTCATCTTGAGCGGGTACTTGTACAGTGCAGAGCAGCGAGAGAATTCCTTTGGAGGCAGAAGACTACAATATTTCTCATACAATCTGACAAGATTTCTATCAGAATTCTTGTTTCCGTAGGCACGCACAACTTTGGGTTTGATCCACTTGTGCTTCAACCCACCCTGGTTTATTTTTGTCTTTCTGTCCTCAGCGTATTCCAGAAACTTCACACCATGTACATCTCTCTTCACCAAAATTTGCAGATTGTACCCAGGCCCTCTCAAATTTCTTTGCTCATCTCCACCACATAAAGCAAAGCTCAGGCCGATGAGAAACATGACGGTGTCTCGCAATTGATCAGGATTCTGATCACCTAAAACTCCCAACTTCCACATTTTGTCTTCTGCTTCCAAAGAGATAGGGTCTGCAGATGCACTTTCTCCTGTCTCTGACCTTGACCTCTCCTTCATGAGATTGTCAAGAGTATGTTTCACCTTAACAAACTCTGCACCATCAATCAGTTTCCACAACTTTCCCATTTTGTCAAAGTGCATCTGCAGCATGACGATGATTGAATACAGTGTCTTTGCAGGATATTCGGTGCCATCCACGTGCCTTACTTCAGTCAGAAAAACACACAAACAGGGGGCCAAATTGGATGGCTGAATTCGCCCGTCCTCAATGTCACACCACCTCAGTCTCCCATCACATTCAGGCACTCTAATTCTGGAAAATCTCCAGTTTTGGAACAATCTAACAGCCCATTGTATCTTTCTTTCAGTCGACGCGGCGAACGTTTTCTCTTGCTCGGAAACAGGCTTCTTGAATCTGTATGCAGGCTTCGCAGATGCAATTTCAGCCGCACAAGAAGACTTGTCAGAATTGTTCTTACATTCATCTTGCGACAAACCAACAACATCAATGTCTTCACTTTCAGAATCTGTGTATGAGACCAAGTTTGTTGCAGCTCTTGTCGACATTCTCGCCACTTTTGAAGGAGAGTCAAACCCACAGAAACAGTCTTTTGGTTTGTACTCATCTGCACCCGCAACCGAAGTGGAGTCGTCATCTTCAGAATCTGTCATGTTCAGCATGAAGAAGTTGGCCGACTCTTCTTTCTGCACCAAAGTTGCGCATGCACTGCAGATGACAGAACAGTTTGGACAAGATTAGACCAAGTTTACTTGCGGGTATCACAGAAAAGAATTGAAGTCCGTCTTCAATCACAACTCCGACCAGACTGACCCAAAAAGTTTACCAGCAGACTGTCCTCACCGACCTTCACTCCAAAAAATATTTTGCAAACTCCTTGTTGTGGTAGAAGTCAATTAATTCACTCTCCCATGTTGTGCGACACAAATTTTCACACCACTTTGACTCGATCTTTGCTCGTGGAAAAAGATTTTGTCTCACAAGGAACTCTCGGACATGCTAGTCTTCACGCTTCGTATCTCGACAATCATGTCCTCGAGTTCCATGTTCGACAAAATCTTGAGTAATCCACGAGCAAACATCTCGTACAGCATGGTGCGAAAATTCAGTCGCACTCCAGGTAGCGTGAATTAATTCTTACTTCTCACACTGAATCGCAAACGTGCCGAAACCAGAATCGAGACGAGCGCGTTGCAGAACCTTTCGTCTCACCCATGAACAACAAGCAAAGTTTCCTGCTGGTACTCGTAGTCGACGTGCCCAGCGGCCAACAAAATCGCGCTTCTTGTCTTTGTGAATCTACCCGTCTTTCGATCGAAAATAATGGGTGCCAAATGACGTGTAATTTGACGCAGGCGACTGGGATGAGCGAAAGTTGATCCAACGGCCTGGCGCATCCAATTACGGAGGTCGAGAATCACGGGTTGAGAATTGGAAGTTCGATTTTGGGCGTGCATTGAAGCTACAGTTCTCTACAATCCCTTTGAAATTGACGCATTTTCCCATTCTTGTTCTGTGTGCGTGCGTGTTGATCTTTGCAGAATTGGTCTTTCTCAGGCGACCACTCTCCACACATCCTACAGGACAGCAACACTTTGTTCCAAACAGTGCTCCCACAGGGGAGGACCCGGTTGAGCAAACACTGTTTGGCCTCGTATCTGCAAGCAAAATCCGTTAGAAATGAAGACTGGCATTGAATTGGTCGCACAATCACTCACTCTCACATCACTCAAGAAAGGTTAAGATGTTCTGATCTGTGCGGGCCATTGAAACCGACAAGGTCTCAAATTTGCCCTCATGCACGAAACTTCTCAATGCGTGATATTTCAAATAATTTGCCCCAAACTACCTTGGCAACTTTGTCCCGTGTCAAGTTTGGTCAATTTTCCTTTTCAAAATGGAGTTTGGCAAAGGAGACAGGTCAGATATTTTTTGTAGTGATACGACCAGGCCGAGACACAAATTGGCGACCAAAGGGCAGCAAAGATGCCATCTCCAACACCGTAGACAACTGGCAGATGAAAGACTGCCCAAGACTACAAATTAGTTTGAACTCAAGCGAATCCCGAGTCTTGAAAAACATCTTGTTTTTCCCGCGCTGCAGCCATTCGGATGTTTGACTCCATGAAGTGAATCTCAACGGGTGATCTCAATGTGTAACATTTGAATATTTCAAGTGTACCGAAATTGCTTTGATAAATTGAAAAAGAAAGAAAGAAAAGAAAACACACAAGAGGGCATTCACGGGCACTTCAGGTCCAATGATTATCTGGCATCATAAATTTCAACCCTTGTAGTTTCTTTTGAGTGGGAGTGTCGTTTGGTCGCCAAGGTTCACATTGAGAAGAATGCTGATGTGTTGGTATTCGGTTTCAATGGACTCAGACATAGAGGTCTGAGCAGTTAAAGCTGACGTAAATATGTTTTCTACAAAAGGTCTGCACTGTGAAAAAGTGGTTCGCGTGAAAATGTTGCTCGGACCCAGATGTGTGCACAAGTCTTCAACAAGATTTCCTGAAAGTAAAAGTTTTGCGGACTTGGGTTTTGGAGTGGCTGATGCTGTGTTCGGTCCGAACCACTTCCTCTGTTCCCCTTTGCTCAACTGCGGCGAGGTTCGAGAGATGGAAGTTTTTCAGAGCAGCGAGTAGTTTGACAGTGAAACACTGTTTAGATCATCCCAAGCTCTTGAGCGGTGAGATTTTATTGACATCACGAATAAACAGTTTTCTCAACGTTTTTTCCGCTCTTTGGAAAGGAATTCAAATTTGAAAATTGTGTAGGCCTTGTGGTTGTTCAGTTGGTGGGCGCATCTCATTCGAAGTGGACGAACCAAGTGCATGATCGAGCACAGTTGGAAAGATTTGAAAACAAAGTTGGAGGCGAAATTCAATTTGTCGAACTGAAGTGACCCTCGCCATTCGCCATTCAGCGCAAGGAGCGTGAAGATCACGGCTTTGATTGCGATCAGCGACCACATGGCTGCTGACAGGTTCGCGGTGATGAACATTCAGCTCTCAAGAGATTATCGGCAACTGATCAAGATGGAGTTTGGCACACAAGCGATTCAATAAAATCATTGGCTGCATTTTGCTGATGGCTGAAGGAATTGCATCATTCACTCTGACTTGAGCCTGCACTGAGAATGACCAACGATGCTGACCCGGGTTCCACTTGCAGGGCTCAGACGCTGCAGCTGCTGCAGAAGTTCCACAAGGCGCGTGTGTTCGAGGACTGCCGCGGCGCCAAGTACAACAAAGAGGAGGTCGCCGACAACGGCCGCCTCTACAGGTGAGGCGCCCCTGCTCTGCATCGCGTAAAGGGGTTATCACATTGGGTGTCGGTTGTGACTGAAGCTGACGACCGAAGCTGACTTTTTTGTCTATGACTGAAATCTTTTAGGTCGACTGAACCAAAAAAAACCCAGTTCAAACCATTTTTTCCTTCAGTAGGTCAACTGATCCCTTGCCAATGGGAAAGGTAAATAGAAAATGCTACTGCACAATGTGGACCAAAATTGTAGGTCGACCTACAACTTATCAGTTGCGACTGACTTTGCCAGAGTAGGTCGACCTACTTGTGTCAATGTGAAAACAAAAGTGGGACTGACAGGTAGGACTGCACAAGCAGGACCGACTTTTTAGTTCGGACCGACCCAATGTGAAAACCCCTTAAAGTCACTGCTCGTGTTGTCCGGCACAGGGTAGAATATTCTTGGTCGAGTGCTCGCTTGTTCCAAGCAGCCGGGTAAGATGAAGATTCGCATTTGCAATTTCCCCGAGTGAAGACGGCGTTGACACGCGCACTTTCCGCGGTGCAGTGAACCAGTTGTTTTGTGTTCACCTTGTGACGACTGCTGTGTGTCGCACCGCGGTGCAGGTTCGTGGACGAGTCGGCGTCGCCCGAGGCTCGGCTCGGCGCCGTGGAGACGAAGACGCCGGGACGCGCGCCGCTCTCCATCCAGACGGCGCTCATGAACTCCGTGCACAGGAGTCTGCTGCGGGTGAGTGAGGACCGTCAGGTCACGTGGAACAGCGCGCATCCGCCGCCCCTGGAAAAGCAGGCGCTGACCTCATTGCGCGTACTGCTTGCACACATCGACAAGAGTCGGCGAAGTTCTTTTCCGAATGAAGCTTGATTTTCAGAAGCCGACCCTGAAGGAGAAGCCGCCCCCGGAGGAGGAGGAGGAGGCGGCGCCGCTGGAGCCGCGCAGCGCCGTGCGCAGCCTCAAGCCGCACGAGATCGAGGAGGCCTGGAAGTCGCTCACTCTCAACTGGTGAGTGGGATTTGCGCTTCAGGAGATTCAGAGTGAACAGCAAACTGGACGAGGCTGGGATGCGTTCAAGCAATGTGGGGGGCAGGGTGGATGTGTCGCGGAATCACCCGTGAAGAGGACCTGGTTGTGCGTAATTGTGCTGCTGTCCGTCGGCGCCAACTCTGCGCTGGTGTCCCTGCAGGTTGCAGCAGGCGCTGCAGCTGAGCTCCCTCGGAGACATTCTCGACGCCGACTACGTGAGCGCGCAGAACATCATCCACAACGTGACGCACGTCAACAGGAATGGCGTCGTCTCCAACATCGACAGGCAGGGTCAGTTGCTCCCTCAACACAGCGTTAAATCGCGACTGTTCGGCTCAGTAATAAATCTGACGATATTCGAGTGAAAAGCGTGGGATCAGCTCCAAAGGATTTGTCGTGTTTGGGAACGGTTCATTTTGCGCTGCGGAGCCTTCAACATTGTTAACCTGCTGTGCAGAGTCAGTTTGCGCTCTTTATCATGCGCGAACATGGCACCACAGATTTTGTTTGCCAAACTCAACGGGAAATGCTGCGACACAGGTTTCATTGCTCCTCTCTCTGACCCAACAGACCAATTACCGAAGTGGGTGCTGTCGGCGATGCGGTGCCTCGCTCACTGTGAGTACAGACGTATTCAGAAGTGTGTATCTTCGGAGGGTCACGCGTACATGTAAATCGGTCGCGGATTGTTACTCACCGAGGAGAGGTAATCTTCCCGTGCTGTTTGACTTGAGCTTCGCGTGTTTTGAGAGGAGCGTTTCGGGATCGCTCTGTACACGGCTCGGGATCAGAGGCACCACTAAAAGTGAAGTGAAACAGTTTTGTCGAAAACGCAAGAAGTGTCAGAAAAAGTGAGGCTCGATGGCGATTTACCCAGGGAAGGCGAGACCGGAATACGAAGTTCCAGTTTTCCTGTTTCCTCGGCCCTGTAGTATTTCTGTTTCTTGTGCAGGGCCTCAGAAGATCGAGGGGGACTTGCCCGATTACCCGGGGTTTGAGAAGGACGTCTACAACACAGTGACGGGCTACTTCCACGGGCAGAAAGAGCCGCTGCTCACCTTCTCCATGTTTGAAGTCTTTACCAATGTGTTCGGTACGCATACTTTGTTTTCGTAATCTCTCCACGCTAAATTTTTCTGGCAGCGAATTGTGCGTCTGTTGTCGCCCATGTTTTGTTATCAATTTTGGCATTTTGTGTGTTTGGCGCAGTGTGCGCGGAGAACATGGGGCGCCCGCAGCCGCCGAGCCGCAGCAGTTCGCTGACCGAGACGCCGAGCCCCGCCGCGCGCGACGCCGCCGCCGCCGCCGCTCTGCCCGGAGGGGTGGGCGGCGTCGGCCTCACGTCGTACGCCTCAGTCGAAAACCTCATGACGAACCTGACCATGCACGCCGAGAGCATCTTGATGCCCCCGCCGCCACCGCCGCCGGCTTCGGGACCAAGACAGGAGAACGGAGATTCCGCTGCTCAACGACATGTGGAGTTGATGCCTCCTCCCGGCGCCGTACCGCCGCCTCCCCCGCCGAGAAGCTCGTCTCTCTTCACTTCTGCTCTCATGGAAACCTCGTTTGGAGTCGATAGCAATGAGCCGAGGACTCGAATTTACGCCAACTTGCCCAACCCGACTGTGAAGCCGACAGCAGAGGAGTCGTACGAGCCTCACTCGACCGTCCGCCCGTTGTCGCATACGCTGCCCGCTCCTCGAGTGCATCAGCAGCAGTTGAGCGGAGCAGCCGACGTGAAGTCATCGCACAAGCTGAACGCCTTCGCGTCGACCATGAGCATGTACCAGACATGGCGAGAGGACGAAGCCGTCTTCGACGCCGAATCCAAGTGCTACTCCATGTCGGACGTGCACAACATCGCGCCGTGCCCCGAGAACGAGCTGTCGCGTCGCTGCGTGGCGCAGACGCCGGCCGCGGCGCCGGCGTCGTGGGGGAGCGCCCACAGTGTCGCCACCAAAGAGTCGGACACGGACAGCTGTCAGTACGGCTACACCGTCGTCGTGTCGAGAACCCCGAAGGACGAGGACGCCCCGCAGCGGAAGCGGTCGCTGCCAACAGACGACTACATCACAGCAGATCACTGCTACAGCTCGCTGAGCAAGCACAGAGAATGTGTGTCGACATCAGATTTGCACCGTGGCCCTCCACCTCCGTACAAGCCGCCCCCGAAATACGAGCGCCACGCGAAGAAAGGTGAAACGGAATATGGGCGCTCTCTGGCACAGTCGTCCAAATATTCACGGACTTCTGCGAGCAGTGTCAGCTCGTACGAGAGCGCGCGATCTCACTTGTCACCAGTGTCGCCACCAGTGGTTGTTGGTGACCTCCAACCTGCTCGTGACAACCCGAGGGAGGCGAGTCCCGCGGCAGCGCGGGAGCTGCGCGCAGCCCGGGGGGACGGGGCGGCGCTCCGCAGCCAGCCGCAGTCCAGGGTCAGCCTCACCGAGTCCTACCAACTCGCCATCGACGGTTCCTGCACTACTCCGACCGGAAAGAGTCTGTTCGCGTCTTCCATCCGCAGAGCTTTCAGCTCGCCAAGTGAGTTTTCAACTTTGAGCGTCGTGGTCTGAGCGAGTCGCGTGTGTAGGTGGAGATCTGTCACTGATTGCACCCACAGCTACGGCATGACCATTCAAGGTCCATTGTTTTGTCTCAGTGACGAACAAGCTGGCCACTTTGTTCTGTTGGTGATCCTTGATTCGTTGGCGACGTATTTTGCACAGACCTGTTGCCTCCGGTGGCGAGGGACCGGGTTCGGGAGGCGCTGCAGATCTGCTGTCTGCTGCTGCCGCCCGCCAACCGCCGCAAGCTGCACCTGCTGCTCCGACTCATGCACAAGATGGCGAACAACGACCAACTCGTGCTCAGCGACCAGCAGTCCACACGTAACCTGGTGAGTGAGGAGTGCCTTCGTCTGGTCTTTTAGATCCACCTTATTGTTCTCTGTTGAGGCACTGAAATTTAGCATCACGTGCCTGACCTCAGGGTTCGAAATTTGTTGTGAAAAACAGATCCGTGTGTTTGGTAGCGTCTGCGAAACCTTCCAACGTCGTGCCATGACGTGAGGTTGATGACACGTTGATGGATAGTTGTCTCGTCGCGTGCAGGTGTTGTCGAGCTTCGCGTCCAGCATCGTGCGCAGCGCCGACGAGGCGGACGCGGACGACGCGCTCGCGCTGCGCCTCGTCACCTTCCTCGTCGACCACTACGTGGACGTGATGCGCGTGCCCGCCGCGCTGCGCGCGCGCGTCGACGAGCGCATCCGCGACCTGACGCGCACCAAGGTAACGACTCTCGTGTCGGAAACATGTCGCACGCGCCCGTGCACACACCATTTCTTTCGCATCTCGAGTGTTCTGCTTCTCAGACTCCGTTCTTTGTGAGTGGTTTGAGAACGCATCAAATGGCGGTGTGGACGCGCACGACTAACCGGTGTTTCATGCGCAGGTCTTGCGCGGAAAGTGCGGGTTTCTGTACGAGGTAATCTTCCGCACTCTAGACCAGGGAATACGTTGTGGCTACACAGTTGTGCATTGATGTCGTGGACGGAGAAAATTTTCGACGAAACAGAAATTCTTGTTGAAAAATGTTTCTCCTGGTCGTGCGCACCTTTGCACCCTGCGTGTCTCTGGACGAACCTTGAGACTCAACAACTTAGTGAAGAGCACGTCCTGTGTAGCAATCGCTTTGCACTTGGAGGGAAGTGCCTCCAACCGAAAGAAACTTAGTACACAGCTGAAGTTTGGCAGCACGAATCCAACTTTCGGTGGCGTTGTTGCTGTTTCGACATCTGTACGTTGCACGTATCTGCACTCGTTCGGATCGTAGAAGAGTCCAGGTCTGTCCTTGTTCTTCGAGTCAGTCAAAGGAGTTGTTTTGCTACAAAGGTGAAATTTGCACCACAAATTTTGTGATTCAATAAAGGAAAAAAACAAACAGGAAGTAGAACCAAGGAGACAACTGCTTTGACCTCGTTGATGACTTGCCAACAAAGGGACAAAAGCGTATTTTTGCTTGGTGTGGTGGCGGTGGTGTCTGTTTTGAAACTGAATGTGGCAAAACTGAGAAGAGAACAAAGAAAGAAAACAAGAACCAAGTTGCACAGGGAAAGAACAGACGGGAGTTACATGTACAGCGATGAGAAAGTGAATACGAGTGGGTACCGTGTCGAGTTTATCGGTGCGGCGCAATGTGTGAGCAGCCACTCGCTCCTGAATGTTCGTGTTCCTGGCGAATGAGAGTTCTGTGCTTTGAACACCTTGTAGGAAAACAGCGTTTGGCTTCTGAGCTTGATTTGGTTGGAGCGTTTTGTCCCGCGGAAGCAACAACACTTCTTGGAGCTGACCTGAATGTCACCTTCTCAAGTCTTGCTGCTTCTCCGTTTGTTGGCAGGCCACCCCTTTTTCGTTCAACTTACGTTTTGTTTCGTTTTCTCTCTGTGTGCACTTTCTGACAGTTTGCTGTGCTCTTTTGTGGCTCTCTTCAGATGCGGTGTGGTTTTCGTGGTGGCTCGAACCTCGCTGGCTCGAGCTCCAGCCTCACTTATTGCGAACAGGTCAGTTTGGAGCAGTACGAGATTCAGAAGCTGAGTTCGTCGCAGCGCGCGCTGCAGGACTTGCTCGAGAACATCATCCACGATCGCAAGATGAACCCACGCGACAAGAAGAAGAGGCTCAAACAGGTACAGTTGGGTGAACTGATTGCGGTTATTCTCGTCGGAGGTTGACAGAAATTTGACGTGCATCTCCATTCAGATTGTAACTTCCTTCGGATGTCACGCTTGACCCCCACAAGACAGTAGAATTTGTCCAGATCCAGAAGAGCCAGCTGGTTTGCAGGACTCGGCGTCTTTTCTGGTCGCTGCTTACGTGTTGTGCCTGTTGTTCAGTTCCAGAAAAACCACCCCAGTGTTTACTCGAAGCGCTTCCCGACGAGCGAGAGCGAGGTGGAGCTCTTCCCCAACAAGCCGCGCATCAAGCCCCCGCTCCTCAGCAGACCGCTGCAGAAACTCAAGAGCTTCAGGATCTAGAGGCACCGCTGGAAAAGAGCCGCCCGAGTCACATGTGTTCGCAACGCTTTTGTCTCGGGACAGCAGGATAGAAACAGTGGGAATAAAACAATGGTGGGCTCTGTTTGTTGCCCCTCCCCCTTTTTTTCGTAGGACACGCTGAACGAATGTATTGGGCATCTGTATTGCAGTCACGCGATACAGACCGACCCCAGACCTAGCATTTTGCAAAATTTGGCACTCTGGAAATTTCTTGTCAAGTGACAAGTTCAGTGAGATTTTTGCCTGCCAAGAAATTTGTTATTTTATAGATTTCGCCTGAACTTGTTTTCGTAGCTGGTGGAGTTCAGAGCCCCCCCCCCCTCCCTCTGATTTTCAGAATTTGGCAAAAGCTGCAAGTTTCCCGACAGGCCTAATGTTGGCGCGTGGTGCCGATGCAGCTGTTTGCCGACTCGGCGTGTGGCCACACTGTTTCTTGTTCTTGTTTGTGTTTACCGGTATTTCTTCTTTTTTTTTCTGAACCAAAGATTTTGCTTTTTGCGCCTTCGGTTCGCAAGGAGATAAACCTAAGGTTTTGCCAGCCACGGAGTTGATTGCGTGCAATGGTTTGTGGAGATTCCAGGTGGCGGGATTGCACACCTGTGCGACTGTCCACACTGTCTGCCTGAGGTGCCACCTTTCCTCGATGATTCTCAAGAATTTGTGAGCTTTAAGCGTTGAGCGCGTCGTTGTGTGGCGGTCCTTGTAGATACAGTAACCATTGGCCCTCGCCTTTTTTGGGTGATTTGAGGAGGTTGATCAATCGTTTCAGGTTGGTCAATTTTTCCAAGGGGAGGGAGATTGACAATGATGTTATGACCATCTCTGGACGTAGAGCTAATTTATATGGGTTTTGTCAATTCATGTGCATAATGTTCTCAATGTCGGGTCGCAGTTTCCTGTTTTGTAAAGGTCTGTGTGCAAGTGTGTGTGTCAAATGACACAAAATTTTTACCTGGCCTGCTGTACCACTGCCTTCAGACGTAAAGTTCAACTTTTCATGTTTTGGTGCTTGAAAGTAATCTGTCCTGTGTGCGCACTTCATTGTTTCATTCGAAAACGCATCGAGAAACCTTTTTGTGTTGTTTGTGTCCACCTCGTGCTTGTTTTTCACTGTCTAGTGATTCTTGAGAGCTTTACCAAACCTGGAATGGGAAGATCTAGTTTTCGGTGGAGCGCAAACGTCAATACATTCCTGGTTGGTTTTGCGTCTGTCTTTCTGAGGTTTCCATCATCTGATCTGAATTCTCCTTTCTTTTCCTGCGTTGTATCTTCCCACACTTGTGTTCAGATGCTTGTTTTTATCAGCCGCGAAGCGTTCCTGGATTTTCCCGTGTATCTGGCTGGCGAACGAGCATTTTCGAGTTTAATTTTTTTGGACTCGGTCAATTTTTCAAGATTTACCGAGTTGCTTCTTTTTATCGGCCGTGAAGTGAGGTGGTGACATTGGTTTTTGCCATGTATCTGGCTGGCAAACTGGCATTTCTGAGTCCCCCCACCCCCTCTTCTCAGGAAAATTTTTGGACTTGCTCAATATTCCGGATTTCTGAGTTTCCAAGTTGCCCCTTTTTGTAAGGCGCTGTTCGATTGACGCACCCAAGACGAGCATCCAGATGCTGGAAAATCTGGATTTGTTGCTCAAGATTTCCAAGTGAAAAGAACAGCAAGGCATCTAGAACTATTTTGCAAACAGTTCCTTCATTGAAGTTCAAATTCCCCTTGTAATCATCAAAGGTGTGACATATCCTTTACAAGCACAAGGCTGTAAACCTATTTTTTGATTAAAGAATTCCAAGTTGGACGTTTTGACAACCCTTTTCATTTTGGGTTGCCTGGTGGAGCACTTGGATGTTTGGGCAGTTGTGAAAAGAACAGAAATTTGTCGGCACCCAAAGAAATCCGGATGCGCGGGTGGCCAATCGAACAGCGCCGGACTTTCCCAGATTTACAAGTTTCAAGATTTCAGAGTTACCCCACCTGTCAGGAAAACTTTTTAGACTCAGTTTTGTCCGAATTTCTGAGTTGCCCCTTTTGGACTTTCTCAAGTTTTCCAGATTTCTGGATTTGTGAATCCCCCTCTCTCCTGCTTGGGAAAATTTTGGGTTGTGATATCCTTCCCCTTCCCCTCAGTCAGGAAATGTTTTGGACATCCTCCCCCTCCCGTTTTGTCAGAAAATGTTTTGGACTTTTGTAATTTCCCCCCGGATTTCAGTTCCCAGACAACAAAACTGCGATGTGAGTGGGGCGTGGCGGAGCTTCCACTTGAAAGTCTACTTTTTCGCTGATGTTTTCAGCCTGAATCTGCCGACCGTGAAGCGGGGTATCTTTCCAGGTTTCCGCCGAGTTAACCCCCCCTCTCATTCCACAAAATTTTTGGCGGTTTCAGAAAGTTTCTGGGTCCCCCCCCTCTCCGGTTTCCGACTTTCTGGAAAGTTTCTAGGTTTTGGAGTTTCCGGGTTGCCGCCGCCTCCTCAAAAAGTGGGAAACCTTCCGGGTTTCCGCCTGCCAAACTGGGAGTCAGACTCTCAATGTGATTCGTCTTTGTTTGCAGGCGATGTACACGGCGAGCGGCTGATATTTCTGCTTGAAAGTCGTTTCTTTTTTGGTCACACATGTCAAGAGTCGCAGCACACGATTGTGGTCAACGAACTGAAATAAAATGACCAATTTGTGTGACGTCTTTGTTCGATTGTCGTTCTCGGCGTTGGGCCCGTAATGGCCACCGTTCCTGGAAATGAAACTTGAGACCAGTGTTGGACAGCGAAACAAATCTGGTGTCGCAAAACACAAACGCAATGTCACATTTCACAAGGTTTATTCTTGTTTGGATAACGAACCAAGAAGACGCTCCTTTCTGAAATTTCAAAGGCAGAAACATGCCAAAGTTTGAGGATGCCATTCGACATAAATCGCGAGGCTTTCTTTGTCGCTTCTACTTTGTGCGCCCGCGATGACACCTCGTCCGGTCTTGTCAACGAAATAAACTGCACGTCAACACAACCGATGTAACGAGAATATTGCAGTGAATACTTTTCTCGGACACAGTTCGCAGTAAGTTATTCGTCTCGTACAAAAATAATCGCCTCTGTTTCATTCGATTCTAACTGCCATAAAAAATTGAAAACTTGTCGCCATAAACCATTGAACTGGTTGAACTGATCACTTGCTCCCGCGCACATCTTCCACGTGGCAAATAAATACGTTAGTGTGGCGCAACGTTTGGTCACCAGTGAGAGCTGAAGTCTTCCAGTCTGCCCTGCCCTCACCTCAATGCGCGAAAGCTTGGACCAAACCATATTCATGTCACAATGCTTGAAATCTGAGCAAAACTTAAATGCTGCAAAAAAGCGCTCTCAAGGGTTGAGCTTGAAAACAACGCCGACAGAATCAACACAAAAACTGGACAATGACATTCTACATGTTGAGACGGAAAATAAGCAAGGGTTCACACACGCTGGAAAATTGCTACTTGTGAAATCACAACTTTTCAAAACCTTTGATCGAGAAGAGTTGTGTGATTGAACAGAAACTGGTTTTTTCTTTTGGTGCAACCATGAGGTCAGCACAATTGTACAAGGCTTTGTCGCAGCGTTGTAGAAAGGTCAGTTCACAAACAAGAACAAAGTTTTACAATGTGGATGTCACTTGGTCACATGCGGGGTCAGACGATGACTTCACTCGTCACAAATATCACAGATTTGGCCAGCAGCTCGTGCTACGGGGAACGGGTCAACAGCGGGAAAGTCTGCAGCACGGAACCAGCGACCATCTTTCATACTCGTGCAACCGGGCATGCGACTGACGCCATAAACCACGCAACTCGTGGTGACGGCGGATCCGTGTGAATTCGACGAGCGCCTCACGTTGACCTTTTCACACATGTGCGTTTCCCGACTGAAAGCGCATGTCCAACGACGCCTCGTCAAAGCCAACACCACCCGAACGAGAAGAAAGAAACTCGAGCCCGTACTAACGCGTTGACGAAGTGAGCTGCTTCACTCCGCTTTGGCTCCGTGTTCACTCCGTGTTCACTCTTGTTGGGCGTGCTGTAGCTGGCACACTCCGCACCCGACAGCAGATTCGCTTCAACGTGTTTCTGCACAGCCGATGCGTCACGTCACGTCTCTGTTTGAGCCTCAGTTCCTCCCCCACTTTGCGTAAAATTTTAAACCGTCTTTCCATGAGGCACACACGTTCCCTGATGGATGCAAAACTCGTCTGGAGAACTCCACTGCTCACACAGTCCCTTCATCTTCTCCACAAAACATCGGACGTCACAGGCACACTTCACTCACTCGACGGGGGAACGCTTGCGTTTTGCTCGTGGAGACGAACACCAACTGACAAGAAGATACTTTGTTCCGCGATTCTGAACACATGACCCACTGTTGGGTGTTGGTCTATCAACAGCAGCAGAGTTTGTGCGCTGCAGTGGGGGAGGAGTCGGTTTGACAGCGAGTGAGCGCTGCGCCGCTGCTACCGATGCTTCTCCTCCTCCGGCTTCTTCGTCGGCTCCAGGTAAATTGGCGTCAACCCACTTGGCATGTACTTTCTGTCAATGTCAAACAAATATGACGGCTTCAAAGTTGAGCATGTTCATTTGGAACTTACTATCTCGACTTGGCATCGAAACAACGACTTTGCTGCCACGAAAATACGACAATAAGAAGGCCTGATTTTTGAAAAGACGAAAAAACACAAACCGAAAGGCGATGCACTTACGAGTATGGCGAGGAAGGCACTCCGACCACATAGACGTGATTGCTCTTCTGAAAGAACCTCCACATGCTCTGCAATAGAACCGCGCGTCGTCAGAGACAAAGTCACAACGAGAACGCGACACCAGCTGCTCGACGCAGCCACAACGTGAGCAACACGCACCTTGTGGAAGCCTCGGACGTCCAGGTCCCACAGGTGGAAACAGTTGGCGAGAACTTTCCACGTCGTGTAGTCCGTCGGGTTGTCCATTTTGATGTAAACAACGTACGTTTTGTCCTGCAAACAAAGCAACAAGCCCTGATCTTTAGTTCTGACGGTCAACGAAAGCGTTGCGTCATACCAGGACAACCGTGTCCTCGTCGGCAAGACAAGACCGCACTCTACCCAGTGCTCAATGCGGTCCAGTAAATGGGACACAAAGCTGAAGTGATCGCAACAAAACGGGAACAATATGTGCCCATTCCACAGAACGTCCGACAGCGGCGGCGGCGGCGGCGGCGGCGACGACGACGCACCTGCGTGTCGGGGATGAAGTTCTCCTCGCACGGGGATTTACTGTGATCCAGTACCGTGGCGCCTTGTATGGCCGTGTCCACCATCACCTCGTAGTTATCTTTCGTCATTCTGAAAAGAACGAAACAGAAAAACATCAAGCAAGAACACTTGGCAGTGTAGACACACGCCAAATTGCCTGACTGGGCAACAAATTATCTGTGCCTTTTGTCCAACAGAAAACTTGCCGATTTTGCAAAATTCTCAAAATAGCAGGGGTTTGCACAGCAAAATCAGGCAAAATCTGAACAAGAGAATGCTTTGCTTGGAATTGCGGACAGCCAGCTCGGCCAGCAGAAATGTACAAATTTTGGCCTGAACAACGAAAGGTGACTTGACCAAATCAACTGGGTAACTTCACAAGAGGGTGGGGGAGTAGTTACCCCCACACCTGGAAAACGATCAATGTGTTTTTCTGAGCAGAAAATGTTTTGCGCGACTTGCCCCTCCACACCCCGCACACAAAAGAGGACAGACAGACAGACACAGATACCGCCTTGATGATGTTGCTATTTCAAGTTCTATTTCCTGGTGGTGGTGGTGGTGGTGGTGGTGGGGTCAGGAATTGCAAACACACATGCCGAGTCTGCGTGTCGGCGTGTGTACAAGTGATTTCAATATTTCTTTTGTTCAGTTGTCTCAAAATTGACAAAGCGCAACACCACGTGACATCATTTCACCTGTCGACGTCTTTCAACTTGACGTTGGGCACGGTGAGCAGCGAGTGCTTCTTGAAGTACTTGTCGTGGAAGTACGGGTTCATGTTGAGTCCGGACAGCCCGAAGTGGAAGGTGCGCGACACGTCGGGGATGATGCACTCGCGGCCCTTGCGCACCGCCGGGGTCCGCATCCACATGTCCCAGTCCCAAAACTGCAGCGAGACACCGACATGTTCACAATCGCTCCAAGAGCACAACTGCACGTCAACACAGAAACGAGACTGTCTCACGCACCTTTTCTGGCGTCGGCCACTTGGACTCGAGCTCGTCTTTGTAGAGTTTGCGCCTGAGCAGCCAGCCGAGCCCCGGCATCGTCTCGACGCGGTACAGCAGCGCCGGGTCCTGGCACGAGTTCTCGTAGCCCTGACAACACACGACGCTCACTCACTGTTATACAACCGAAGCAACGTAAGAAGTGCGGCGGAGAACATGGGTGGGTGGGTGGGGGGTTCCCTGCTGAACACAAACGGCGCGGGATGTACCAAGGTCACGCGGTGTCATGAGGAGTCTGTAGTCATTCTTTGATTCGTCGCAAATGTCACCACGTCAGCTTCGAGTGTTTCGTCAGCAGGACGAGGCCCGAGCCCCTCGCGTGTGGCCCTGACCTGAACGCTGCGGAGGTGACGGAGGATTACCCAACATGCGACCAGCCAAAGTGCCCCTCGTAATGCAATCTCGGCGCTCAATAAAGGCGCGCTTTTACTTATGTTATATATATTTACCATGACCACCCCCTAAGTACTGCCACAACCACAGCAACAGCCACAACCAATCATATCATTCCCTAGATAGAGCCACTATCCTAAGCTGGGCACATGACCCAGACTGCCAACACACAAGAGCTTGTGACACCATAGAGGAAGGTAGCCTAAACCACTGAGCTCCAACTCATACTCTACAATAAACTATACTACAA
>JAAUXT010108287.1_pt1 | contig 23334 bp, 18 predicted proteins | sample 7278171 | NCBI WGS metagenome assembly JAAUXT01 (sample SAMN14350112, study PRJNA611818) | marine sediment metagenome | isolation source: surface marine sediment (1.8m) | place: French Polynesia: Moorea | collected 2018-08
AAAGTGATGCTCACTGACCTTTTTCCCAAAAGTGGTTCCACCCCCCCCCCTAGCTAGACCCACTTTACCCATACAGACGGACGGACATACAGACTGATGGTGATTACATTAAGCATGTGGTAAGCGTTCGAGGGGGGGGGTTGGACCCACTTTTGGGAAAATGATCAGTTCACTGATCATTTTTTTTAAAAAAAAATTTCTTTTCGAAAATCCTAAGTCATAGCGGGTCTAACCCAGGGGGGGGGGGGGGGTTGGACCCACTTTGGGAAAAATGGCCAGAAATGATCAGTGATGCTCAATGACCATTTTTCCAAAAGTGGGTCCAATCAGATGAGTACGCATGTCAACCTCAGAGAGAAGCAAATGCAGCGCTTTCACGAAAACATTGCATTGGGTGACTCAGATCTGAGCCGGCCAGACCAACCAATGTGCGCAGATCGGCCAGTATCAGTCCGCAAGTGTCTTGGTTTGCTCGTATGATTGAACTGGGAGTGTCGGTGCTTATCCGTTGCCACTCTCTTGGGAGATCTGCATGTCGCACCAACCTGCGCCGACTTGATCCTGTCTATACATATTCTGTCAGAAATAATTTGTACCACTGTGGGAGAACAAAGCTGTCATTCATAAACTGGCCATAAACCTCACTTCGCACATTTGGAAAGGGCCACATATCTAGCTCGCGAGTCACAACAATCGTAAATATCAAGACAGCAAAGATTTCGTTCCCAAGGACCAGCATTCATTCGTCTGTTTGAGAGTCAACCGTGGTCCAACGACATTTCTGGTTTCAGTCACAGACAAAATACCAAGATAGGGTACTGTAACGACTCGGGAGTCATTTGTATGAATGACGCGAAACCGTTCGGCAATTCTTGGAGGCGTATTCATCTGTCTGTGAAGACCAGTGGGTGACTGGACATGATTACAGCTTCACATCATGTCTGCCGTTCAGGGTCCCACGCTTTTTACTGATCCCTTTAACCCCATTAGACATGAGCGTATGACGACAAACAAGGACGATAAATCATCTTCAGCACTATTACGATGATCTTTACACTCTCTGCGCTCATAAAAGGAAATGGCCTGTGGTGAGTGGTTCCAATTCTGGAATGAACCAGCGCAACTGGTTACCCTGACTGCCTCAACTTCGCTGTAGTCAGAACATTCCGGACCAGTTTTCACACACTTTTGTGGTTCTTCGACGTGTCTGTCTGCGGAAACAACACACCCCGGAGACCTTCCACGAGAAAGTCTGGTTCTGTGAAGGGCTGTGCAGCTTCTTTTCCGCCCATCGAGGAACAGGTTCGTTCACATACTTTTGAAAAAGAGTTTTGGCAAGATCAACTTCAAAGTCCGCAGTCTGGCATTGAGAGAAACTCAAAGGTCTCGTTTTCAACGCTCGCGGGCTCCAGAAAAGGAAAAGCGCACGAACTGCACAATCAGTCAGTTGAACAAGGCAGAGACCTTGTGCTCATTTCGTACGCAGGCCACATGTTGCTGCACGGATTCTTGCAGTCGACGGTGATCCCTTTGCCCTATCAGACACACGGGGACATGACACCATAAATGCTGTTATTCACTCACAGGATCCAGAACCCCTTTCTTAATGAGTTTCGCTTTCTACAGAAAGCCGGTTGCCTTGCCTTGCTATGGAAACTGCGGAGAACAGGGTCGTAACAACGGACCAGATTTCAACAATGAGTTCTCCACTGACAGGAAGAAGTTCGTCGGCATATTGGGGAACCAACAGCTGAGACTCCAACCCTGTGTGAGGGAGGGAGACGAGAGATCAAGTTGAAAAACAAATACGCACATACGAGGGAAGTCCCATTGAAATCGCTCTCTGTCCGGTTTTTTCCAACTTTTCAGGGACCCTGACTGTCGGCCCTTTGCATGATCAATGCTGACATGTGCCTGGTCAATCCGAGCATGAAATGTTGTGTCTGGCTCGCCAGACAAACTGAGTACAAGGCGCGCAAGTTCAAGCAGTGCTTGTCTCGCGTCGATCTTTGCACACACAACTGTTGTCTTATCCTTGGATTAAAAATGGTTGGTTTCTGGATGTTTTTGCTGTTCTTCCTGCCGACACCGATGCCTTTGACTGACTGGAAAGTTGAGCAGAGGTCAGTCCTGAAGTTCCTGAGTAAAACTGGTGCCACGCCCATTGAATGCTGGAGACAGATGCAAGCTGTCTTTGGAGAATCCTGCATGTCAAAGTGCCATGTCCGGGTCTGGTGGAAGCACTTTCAACAAGGCAGAGAGTCACCAAGGGACAACCCTCATCCAGGATGTCAAAAAACTACCGGATCCGACCAGAATGTGGACAGAGTGCATTGCTCCCTTGCAGATGACCACAGGAAGATTGTCCAGATGATTGCTGATGAGCTGGACTTGCCCAAAACTGGTGTCCACAAGATCATCAAGGCTGACCTCAAGCTGTCAAAGGTCGTGCCCAAACTGATTCCAAAGCTGCTGTCTGATGAGCAAAAGGAGTTCAGGAGGAAACTGTGCCTTGACAACCTTGATGCCCTATCCAATGATGACACCTTGCTGAGCAGAGTCATCACTGGAGATGAATCCTGGGTCAGTGTGAGGGAGGTGGAGACCAAACAAGTGAGCCTGCAGTGGATCCCCAAAGGAAGCTGTGACCTCCGGCCTATGAAAGCAAAGAGACAGCACGCCAAGAAGAAGGTCATGCTAACAGTCTTCTGGGATGAGTGAGGTCCAGTCCTGGTCAACTTCCTGCCCAGGGGTGAAATGGTCAATTCAGAGCGCTACATGCAGCTGCTTGGTCACCTCAAGGAAAGCATCTGATGCCGCCAGCCACTTCTTTGGCAAAAAGATCCCACTTCAGATGACCCAAAGCAAAGGAAGTTTGTCATTCACCACAACAATGCCTCATCGCACACTGCCAACATCTCCATCGCTTTCTTTCTTCATATTCCACTTCTGCCACACCCTCCCTACTCCCTGGACTTGGTACCCTGTGATTACTTTTTATTTCCTTGACTCAAAGCTGAGCTGGCCCAAATGCAGATCTGGATGATCCCACAGCTGCAGCAGGCTATCAACCAGGTTTTGCGCAACATTCCAGAGGAACATTACCATGGAGCAATCATGCAGTGGCCTGTCCAGTGGATGAAATGCGTGGCAGCAGCTGGAGTCTACTTTGAGGGGAGACATTTGCCTGTGGACCCGGAGCAGTATGGACTGGAGTTCAATTCTGGTGGGGAGGACTTGTCTTCAGAAGAGGAGGTCACAGGAGAGGCATGAGCTTGAAATCAATGGACTTTGTTCTGTTTTGAACTTTTATGGAATTTTGGAATTGTTTCCTGTTGCATTTTGCATGAATTTGACCTGTTTGAAGGTTGGTTGTATTCTTTGGTTCAAGAAGGCAAGGTGTGCAAATTTTGGTCAGCATCGGAGTCATTATTTTCCGGACAGAGAGCGATTTCAATGGGACTTCCCTCGTAACAACAGACACTGTGTGCGTGTCTTTTTCAAAGAACGACTTTGGACAACAGCTGCGCTTTCGCATTTTGCTGTTGGAAAAGGGAAAACAAATGCCCGAATTGCTTTTGAGGAACAAATTGTCATTTTTCGGATGATTTGGTTCCCTAGATCTGCTGTGTGACGTCACCGCGCAGCAATATTCTTGACCATGTAATCGTAAAGACAACCAACGAACTCACACGAGTCCATTTTCTCCAAATCTGACATCAATCGCAACCGAGTCATGCACAGCACATGCGTAAGAATAAATACTCCCACCACACAAAAGCAGTTCATCAGTGTGAGCAAAAGTCCCTTCGTGTGGGAACTTTTCCCTCGTGATCATGAACAGGAATTGTCCACATCCAGCCAATTTGCCATTGCCCAGGGCTGAGCTAGTCACAGGTTCATTGTGTTTACACATTCAGCTGCAGAAACGGAAAAATGAGGCAGTGGTCACCTTCCTTCCTTCGCCTGGGGAAGAATGCAAACGAGTACATTGTTTTGCTTTCACAAGTTGACACGCACTTCATTCGCAGCAATTTCTGCAGTCAAAATGCACAAAAATAGACAATTTGGTTTTCAAAGCCTTGCGTTCCACTTGCAAACGACATGAAATCTGATCGTTTATGCATTTAGATTTGCATCAAACAAAGAACACAACAACATGCAGTGTTGAAGATGCGCTGCTCCTTTTCCCGAGCTTCTTACCTTCTTCGACATCTCACTTTCAAAGGGAAAGGGAGTGCCACTACTGTCATATTTTTGATATGCAGGAAGGATTTATTTCTGACAAAAAAGGCCAAGCCAATGCCCTCAATCGAGAAGAACTTGATTTGTTTGTCCACCACTGCGGAGACGATGCCCCACCAATACAACAAAGCGAACGTTTCTCGTTTGCAACAGTTCCAAAAGCAAACAACTTCGTGCAAAAGAAAAAAGTGGTCTTCGTGTCTGTGAAAACGGATTAGAGGAATGCATGTATTGTTAGCCCCGAGCTACGAGTTGGTGATGAAGGATCAGACGAGGTGACAACTCGGCGCAGCTTCTGGTGGGAGCTTCGTGAACCGCTCCCCTGAGCGCCCGGCGCATTATGTCACTGTCGACACTGATTTATGCATAAACCTGAAACTTACACGACAATAAGAGCATTCATTCAAGGCTCATCGCTCAGGGGCGCTTGAACTTTTAATTTCCTGAATCATCACAAAAAGCGAAATGTCCTCTTGTTGCTCTCTTTGTATTTGCACAATTTGTTCAGTTTTGCATTTGCGAGTGAAATGCCAACTTTTCGTCGCTTGCGGAGTCTTCCCCCTTTGAATCTTCGTGTCGTGAAGCGTTTTTCTTCAGTTCCGAACCGGTGAAGACGAAGCTGGCAAGCGACAGCAGCTCTGTGCGGGAGGCGACCCCGACCCCCTCGGAGACAGTTGCAGCCAGAAGTGTTCCTCAGGCTCGACGTCGCAAATTCGAGCCCAGCCGTTCGCTGATCCAATCAGCTCCATTCATCAATCAAACGCAGTTCCTGCTAATGATGATGTTCAAGTGTTTTTCCCGCCATGATTACCCATTATCACACAATCTGTCAATTCAACTGTCAATACATATAAAGGCCTCAATGCATGTCAAGCTGACTTGTTTTCTGAGACAAAATTATGCCCCATTCCGGCTCCAAAGACTTGCCAAAGATTTTCTTGAAACAACCAGTCAATCAGAGAAATTGAAATCGAACATTGACTTTGTTTCCATTTGTTGTTCAGTTGCGAAAAGCCTGCACCAAAAGTGCTCTACATGTCATGAAAAAGTAACTGCCGGCAACACAGCAAGGAACGTATTTTTGCCTTCGCGACGTAGCAAGACCACAGGGCGATGTGAGATGGGAAGAATCTCTTGCTCTCCGCAGTGATCGTATGATTCGGCTGCAATGGATCGTTCCGAACATTCCCGGTGACACACAGTCCATCTTCAGCCTCGCAAAAGAGAATGGCATATTACCTTCCATCTCCAGGGCCTCATCCAGAATTTTCTGATGAGCGGAAGCAACGTGAGCGCGTCCACCGCTCTCATACCATGCAGGGCATGCAGGTCCAAAAGTTTTCAGAGAACCGTTTATCATCAAGGAATATCGTTTTAATCCGGCTGACACGTACAAGTCTGACCAGGACGATCCCAAGACACGATTCGTGACAGATAGATCGTACCCTTTGAAGGGAGACCTGTCAACTCTGTGGAAACTGTTCAGCCTGAGACTCAAACCGTAGCGGATCTGATGCTGGTCACATCAACGGTCGATCCGACAAAACCCTCACAACCCTCACTGTTACAAAAGCATCATCATTGACATTCGCTGCAGAGCAAGATCCCAGAAAGCTACCGGAAGGTCTATTTATTTCATAACATTTCTTTTGACATATCTATTTCTTCTTGAGGCACGTCTGACGTCTCCAGACGACAGAAAGGACAGAATTTGCTGTTCCGACCTGTGACCTCAAAACGAGCAGTCAGTCATCCTCACACGTCAACCACAAAAGTGAGTTTGGTAACATTTCCGATTTCTCTGACACAATCTGAATGGCCAAGACGCACTTTTCGATGTCTGTCTGCCAAGAATCACGAAAAATGGGCAGGCACAAAGGTTTCCTTCCCACCAATGTACTTCTTTTCTGATACAGTCTACACATGTCTGTCTCATGCCTTTGCTTTTTCTCCTCCATAAATAATAAATGAGACCAACTCAGCTCTGAGGACTGAATGAACCAATTTTGGGAATCACAATTTCACCAGCGGAGAATAGAGGAATGCATTTATTCATAAGTTTTCAAATGTTGTGTTCCTGATATCCCCACAGGGACGCTTTGTGTATACTTTCTCCATTGGTGGCAGACATTCATTTCCATCCTGGGGTCCCACTAGATTGCCAGTTTTGAACGGAAGGCTCAGGGCGCACATGACGAACACATCTGTTGAGATAAGTATGCTGCGGCGTGCGGACACCTTTGGGTAAGGTTTCCTTTCGTGCTAAGTCCAACGGTTTTGTCGAGGGTGTTCTGTGCGTGCACGTGCGTGTGGTGGCAACCTCCAGAAGCCAAATTCGCAGAATAGGTGGGCCAATGCATGACTTCTAACCCTTACACAATGTGACACTCGGTGCACCACAGGCACATTCTGAGGGGTGAGAATTTGCTCTTCTAAGCCTTTTCTCCCTTGAAACCAGAATTCCAATCACAGTAAGGAAACTGATGTTGTACATGTTGGGGGTTCCATTCTCAGCAATATATCCCACGTTCTCCAACACACCAAATTCCCAAAAAGAAAGTGCTTGTGAGGTGCACCAGTTGACCTTACTGGTTCGCGTGAGGTTTCTCGCACCTGGGACATTACTACTGCCTCAATCTGTTGGTGGTGTTCTTCACAGGCTGACTCCGAAAGACGCGCTTGTGCAAACAGGAGCTCTCAGAAATTCAGATGCTCGAGAGGCTGGAGATGAAACGGCAAAGGAACCAACTGATCTCATTTTTGGCCGAGGTTGGGGTGGGCAAGAGGACAAGATGTCACACTTCGGAAAGTGAGACCCTCCAGGGGGTGTAACTTTTGACGGGGTGGGGAGTGGGTAAGTGGTTCTTTTGAAAAAAAAAAAGTTGTGCCCAGCTTTCGAGGGTTGGGGTGGGAGAGCTGGGGTGTCTTCATTTTGAAAAATGCTCCCCCTGACTCCTCTGCATTCAATCAATGCCGCACATGACCACTGACACACAAGGTGATTCTTGCACGTCAGATGATCCAAGAAAAGACACTTGTTGACAAAGTTTGCGAGCTCGCCATTCAACAAGAAGGCCACGCCAAGAAGGCGCTTGATTCCACACGATTCGCATTATTACAGCCCACTTGGCTGACAGTGAACTTGCAGAAACTTTTGGGTGACGAATCCCCCCACCCCGGTAAATTAGATCTACTAAAGTGCCACACACGAGCGCACACACAGAGATACACACACTATCCGTCAGAAGAGACGCCCAGCCACGAACCGCGCGCAAAAATTGTTTGTGCTTGAATTTTTTTCTGCAGACTCTTGACTGTGGCAATACGACGTGCATGGAATTATCCTACTTGGTCACAATTTTTCTTTCAGCCAGGAATTCTGAGAAGTTTGTATGGTGATTTGATCGGACGCAGCCTGCCACGTAAAGACGACCTGGACAACGGTTATCCTGATCATGGCATGAACAGCATTCTGCGTTCCGTCTTCCACCACAATATTTTAGTGTTCCCTGGAGGGTAAACATGCACAATCGATCATCTCCAATTTCTTATTATCCTGTAAAAAGTGTATGAAATATTAAGAAGGACATGTAAAAGCAGGTGGAATTCCAGCGTCCATCCATCTTGCAAATGAGCGCAGAACACAGGTCGGTCCCAAACCTGCAACAACAAAAATTGTGGCCAACATAAAACCCAAACATCAACAGTACCTCTCGAGGCAAAAAGTCGTGCTGCTGCACCGGACAACACAATTTACTCGTACGCGTTATGGGACGTGACGAACATTACGGTGCCCGCAGCTGCGTGAACAGTGGTGCACTGCATGTGCGTGGGAGGCGCCTCTGCTGACGGTCGAATTCGAATTAATCAGGTCTTTCGTTTCAAACCAAGTGGCCATGTCCACACAGAATTTTTTGGATAATGTTGCAACTGCTGACGGCTTCAGGGCTCATGTTAAAAAAAACGACATTCTCAAAACTTTTGTTGACAGGAAAATTTGCATCAGGGTATCTGTTGCGATCCGTCTTGAGGTGACAAACTGACAGCTGAATCGAGTCATCCAGCCAAATATCATGCACTCCATTAACTCTGGTCAGATTATGAACGACGTGGCGATGTGGAAGACACACATGTCCATAGGATTAAATAGCCCGTCAACAAGAAGGAAAGGGAAGTCTGATTTCAACACCCAACCTTTGCGTGATAAATTACGATCGGGCAGCGCAGGGTGCTTCGGTGTCATTAGTTGCCAGTGTCGCTCAACGCCACATGAAATTCACGGGACAGAGATGAATCATCTTCGAAAAGGAACTCGTTGAAGCGATGCGTTCAAGCGAGTGCTTCTTGCAATGACTTGTCCAACCACTCTGCCAAAACCCTGCAGGGTCCAAAACTTCAGCAAGTGGACAACGTTGATTTCTAGAATGGGCTTTTTGTGTCGCACTCACCTTCAACATCTGTCCGTTTGGCTGCAAATGTCCCTGATGAACACATCACCTTGTGGAAAAGTACGGACTCACGAGAGTTACGTCTGATGATTCCACCATCAGCAAATTTGCAGCGCCGAATATTGGGCCATTTTGATTTTGATTGACAACTGTTATTAATTTCATTGCCGACTTGAGCATTACCCTCCAGCGACAAACAACTTCCATCGATGGACATAAAAGAAGCACTGTAGTGCTGAATAAACACTTGGAAGCTTGTGCAAGCCCCAGGCAAAACTGTTAATTGTGGCTTGAGTACCGTCCTCTCCCGAAAAACGAAAAGGAAAGTTTTTGCTGTGGAGCGGAATGTTTTCAAAACCACACAACCTTTGGGATTGCCGTCCAGCGTTTTTCCTTCCAGACACCACGAACATTGTCATGCTGAGTGTGAGAAGTAGCAGAGACCTGGTCTGTCTCTCTTCTTTCCAGTCTGTCAGGAAACAACGTGACCACAACATTTTGGCCTTTTTCCACGTGTCTCACCCAACTCACAACGCCGTTCAAGGTGAACAAGATGTGAGTCAACGAGCCCGCGTCGACACACGCTCAGGAACAAAAGGACACTTTTCACTTTCTGGGGAAATGAAATACTCCCTTTTGCCCCGACTGTGAATCCCTGGGGGGTACTGTTCCAATGCCCCCTGTTGTTGGGGGAACGTCACGGTGATTGCACCAAGCCCGCGGCTCGCACGGTACGAAGAACACGCCAAGAAGTCAACGCAGCCAAATCAATGCACAAACCGTTCGCTGTCCGAGTCGCTCTGAGTCTCTGTGTTCGTTTTCGCGAGTGACCAGACTTCTGTTGTGCAGCTGCTGACTTCCAGCAACAAACAAGGAGTTTGAAAAATAACACTTTTGTGCCCCAGGGAACAAAGCTACGAAACATAGTCTCTGATCCCTTTGGCTAATGCGGACAGCCTGAATGATGGAGCTCTTCTTGAACTCCTTGGTGTTAGATTTATCTGGAAAGCTCAAGTCCTCCAGGCACAGTGCGCCCTTGGGAGTCACAAATGACAACTCGAGAGAAAGAGGGACCCATCGTTCACGACAGAGTCTTTAATGATCCGATACAAATGTGTCTGTGCATACAGACGAGCAATTAGAAAAGCACGAGGCTTTTACTGGGTCAGAGATTGCAACCTCATAATAAAACAAGGAATCTGACAGATGATGCAAGCTTCTGAGGCTTCGCTTCGTGACGAAGATAAGACCACTTTGGGCGTTGTTGGAGTCGAGCCTCTGCATGTCCCGAACCAACATCGAGAAACAGGCTGACAAGAAACAAGTGCCTGTGCAAATTTAGATGTTGCAATTTTGAATGTGTGTTCCTGAGCATCTGCATCCGCTTTTGGTGACAGGCAGTTGTTCTTTGAAAGCAACGAAAAATGATCTGCTTCCAAACACAATGCAGTTGGCGCACATCCAAAGGTTCATTTGCGAGATCCACATTTCGGGGTTTTCTATTTCAAAACACACGTGTAACAATAACTTCTTACAAATTGTTCACGAGTCGTTTTCATGTCATACTGAACGTCAGATTCTTTTTTGCAAAGTCTCAAATTAGCTGGGATTTTGTGAAAGGAGAAACTTCTTGTTTCCTGCGCAAACTAGCCAACATTGATTTTAGCCTTTAACATTTTGCCGCTTTTAGATTCCCACTTCCCTTTCATTCCTGCAGTGTTCATCACATTGGCAAATCACAGCGGCAAATAAATTGAATCTTTGCTTCTTTGATGGGCAATCTCAACATGGCAAATGTACAAATGGGATTCCTCAATCAAATTCACTGATGTGGGTGAAAAAGAGACTGCATAATAACACTCTCTCGGCGTGCATAATTCCACAAAGCTGCACATTCTCTTGTCCATCTGCTATGTCACAAAAATACAGGTCGTATCACTGATTGTCGTTCAGTTCTCAAGATTTTATCCTGTTTTCTCTTTGTTGAAACCAATTATTGGGCAGATAAAATTCTCTGCCAGGATTGCCAAAGTAAGAGAAAGAACAGAAAGCCGGAGATAAATGAAATTCGAGGCGTAGCCGAGGATTTGATTGATCTCCTACAGGTTGTCTGTTCTTTAAGGCACAAGTCATTTTAATGTGCAGTACAACAGTGTCGAACCATTCAAGTGACAACTGCAGATTATTTGACAGTAAACCTCCGATGGAGAACAAAAGTTGCCCCTGACGACGTGCCTTAACGTTTGTTCGTCCTCCCGAGATCAGTGTTTTCGATTGCACATTTCTCGAAACTTCCAACATCGTGAACCAAGGAACCACTCTTTTTGTCGAAACCATATTTTCTAAACACATTCGAAAGAACTTTCTGTGATAAATTGGCTTTCTCTTCATAATCATCTGGTCGTTAAGCTGAAGTCCCCGAAAACAAATCCAATCTGGGAATCTTCGGCGAGTAATTTCAAAATGGCAAAAGTACAAATGGGATTCTTCTATTAAATTAACTTCTGGTTCTTGATCAATAATGAGAAGTGACAGAGATGCATGAGAAGTCCCAGTTCCATGAATTTCTGCAGATGAATCACTGACAAATGCAAACACAGGGCTGCAAAACGCAGTGCTTGCAATGATTGCGAGTCAAAGAAATCCGATAAAACATTCTGATGGAACACGAAGGCCACTGGACTGATGGGCATGCGACAAATATTCAAACATGCAAAGTTACTTTTGGCCTTGAATGTGTATGTGGTTCCCAAGTATGATTTTTGTCCAAATGCGAACCTTTCCGAGGTTCTGGTGCCTGCATGTGCATAGAAATCTGCCTTCCTGGAGTTATCGCAGAAAACACTAGTTCCGAAGACTATGCATCAAACCTTATTTGCCACAAAAGAAAGCTGATACAATGTCATCACACAAGGGGTCAATGAAGTGGTTCAACCAATCATTTCCTGGCTTAAAATACTGCCCTTTATTTGTTAATGGAGCTGATATTGACCAATTGTGAGATGCAAGGAAATTACCCTGATTTGAAACGGACCATTTTGGGGGTTGAGACGCAATAAAGACGCCTACTGCAGGAGGAAAGCCAAGCATCCCACTGCACTTGGTGAAATATATGCTGCAAGCGTCGTCACTTTACATAACAACTCAGGAGTAATGATTTTGAACTGAGGCAGAAGGCTTTGTCCGCAGTTCCCTAAGCAGAGAATAACTGCTTATCTTACAGACAAGGATGTGTGACCTGATTTGAAAATGAAACACAAGAAATCGACGTTTCTTGCGGGTTCTCGTCAGGAAGCTGTGATCCAGCAGAGCTCGACCACGCATTTGGAAAAGGTGTACTGCCAACACCCTTCAACGTCGTTTTCATGTCGTGTCCAAGCAAATTGCTGGAACGCTGAAGAGCGCCTCGTCACCAAAAGGTGTTTCTCAGAGACAGTTTGGTGCAAAACAAACAAAACATGTGCATTTAATATTCAGCTGGCTTTCATGCCACTGAAGGAAGGCCCTTGAGGTTCTGTCTTCAGGCAACTCAAGCAAAACAATTCGGACAACCCAACACTTCCCTGTTGCTTCGACGGTTCCTGCGGACATTGGCTTGAGAAACGTGCAACCCCTGCAGTCAGAACTCGGATTCAAAAGTTTGACGGCCTTGTTAATGAAGGCAGCTGAGTTTTTCTGACGCACCTGGTGCCTCCGGCTCGGTCAGCTGATCTCGAACCCGCCGAAGCTGAAGAAGCAGTGTTCTCTCCACAAGGAACAAAATTGAACTTATTTTCGTTCAATTCTGTCAAAGCACAGAAACGAATGTGCTTTGCTGGACAGAACATAGCATTTTTACCAAGCAAGCACAAGGAACCTCCAGTTGAGAGACCGCTCACACAGACAGTGTCACAAATCAATGTGATTGTTTCACCAGGGTAGTTAATCAAGCATCCTGCTGCCGGACAGATTCCACAGCGAAAGGGTCAGGCAATGCTAATGAATTTCCCGCAACCAAACCAAACACTTCTTACGGCGGCATCAAAGCTGCTCCAAGGAGAAACAACTCGAATTGCAATTACGGCTATCCCTCCTCCACCAAAAGTCGATAGTTGGAATTCCACTCTCTCTCAGGCTGAAAGATTCCACAATGGCTTGAGCTTTTAATTTTCCTTTCTTTTTTTCAGTGGATCGATCTGGCCAAGAAAGGCCGCGGGCATTGTGTAGTGGACATGTGTTGTTGGTGCTGGACGCAGTGACAGAAGTAAATTGGTTCAACGAATTTCCGCAATTTTGCTTTTGTGCAGTGGCATTTCATTGTTTTGTTCATTTTTGGCAAAAACCCCACTTGTCGCCTGCACAGGCACACCTTTCAGCTCAGCCCCACAGATTGCCACAGGTCTGCATGTTGACATTTTGGACGCAATTGTCTCGTATACCAAAATCCATTGAATGCGTCTCCAATCCAGCACCCTCTTTCAAACCAAGCAACACACCGAGAAACTGCACCCCAAATGGATGCAAATGCAAAAATTCACACGCGGGCCCTAGATAATCGAACGGGCCCCTTCCAGCCTGCAGAAGCCCCGTGGCTTCAAGAGGGAGAAAAGCTAATAAGGCCACGACGAGAAGCTAATGCAAAATTACTTAAGCACTACAATTGCACTGATTGAGGAAGCCGACACTTGACACACAGACTTTCCGTGTCTGCCGCAGCTGTCGAGTTGAACATTGTTATTTCGCACAATTACAATCAAGCACGTCTTCGTCTTGAAATGCCGGGTGCCATATCTGTCAATGCCTCCCCCATTAGCATCCAACATCGTGGGACCCTTTCTCGAGTGGACCGAAGGAAAGCACTCGTACATGTTGCAAAAATAGAATCAAACTGCGTTTTTTCCTGCTGCGCTGAACCACCATTCACGCGTTAGTGGTGCATCCAGAGTCGCAGCGTTTGCACGAAGTTCTTGTTTTCAAAATGTACAGAAATGCAAAATATTTGTGGACGTCACGTGGCGCAAACTATGTCATTTTTCTGGCTGCATGGTGGATCAGCCAAAAGGACAAACGGAGCCAAGAATTGCAATATATTGAGGTGTCACCTTGGATTCGACGATCTTGATCGGGCCATCAACATTTTATGCTGCCTTGCGCAAATACGGGAAGCACTATTTGCTCATTCTGCAGCGCAATAAAAATATTTTTATGTCCCCCACATCACAGGCTCCTTTGTCCTTTGCCCACTGAGGTTCGCAAGACATTGCGAATGGTAGAAGGCAGAAAGAGCTGAAATCAAATAAGTTTTACCGACAGCGTTGTATCTTTATCCTCGCTCGCGTGTCTCGATGCCATTGTCAAACGGGAAATGAACACCTCGAGTTTTTGAATGCTACTTAGCAAAAGAGAATGTTCATGGATTTTATGACAAAACATTTGCCGTTTGACTGCATCGAAGCAATCATCACGCAAAATCGCTATTACTCACTGACAGTAACTTGATAAAAATTGACAAGACAAAGACAAGAGATAGCGCAAAGTGAACCTTCAAAGGAAAACTGGGACGGAAAGCGTCTGAAAAAGGCCAGAACAGCTTCAATCTGTTTTGTTCACTGACTTCCTCCATCTAAGAAGAGCGAAATTCATGTTTTGTGACAATGAACATCAAAAGCTGGACTATCCTTCAGCTGAGAATAGTCAGGACACCTCCCACTGAAAATGTGTCTGGCTTCCCTGCCCAGTTTCCCAAAGAGACACATTTAATCGCAACGCAATTGCATTTCAATTGCATCATCTGGTATCTTAAGGGCAATTCAGATCTTGAAAGCTAATGGAAACCATGGATTCTCTCCTGAAAACGGTTTGTGGAAGCAGGTGCAAATGTCAAGGGGCATTTCAATGTAAACGAGAGCTTGATTCCCCACAGTGGGACCCCGACGCAGACTATTCCTCGCTGCCTTGATTGCGATCGTATACACGATAGAGTCTGCAGTTCTCTCACTGCAGGATTGGATTCACAGAAACCCACAAGTATATTGTACTCGTTACAGAAACCGTGGCCATTACTTTAAATAATTGAAACAGGGAGGTCGTGAGATGGATCACATCCAGGTGACGGGTGTTGCTCGGGTCAGTGCAGCGGCAGAATGGCAAAACCTCCGCCAGGTTTCCACCCTCAGGTGGTCCATCTCTGGTACAGCCCAGTGTTTCAAAAATTTCAGTGATATTTCCGTCAGAGTAGAAATATTCTTAACAATCAACAGAAATTCAGAGTGTGACCAGGGTGCCAACAAAAAGAAATAGATCCATCCATTTCTCGGGAGTCCTTGTTCAGTGAGCACAAAAAGAACGGTCAATTGACCTCCTTTAGTCCGCAGTTTTGATCATCCCTCATCTTCAGATTGCAGTTGCCGTGGTGTCCATGCCGCACAGGGGTCAGATGAAGACCGGTCACACACAAGGAGGACAATTCTAATGTTCAGGGTTTCTGCTGGTCATGCAATCTTCACTCCTGATGGTTGTGAATAGATCATGGAAACTCCAATCACATCAAAAAGTGCTTCAAGCGTCTCACTGTCGATCAAAAAGACATAATTCTCCTTGTTGTGCGTTCCCAGTCTTATCCCGTCTCTGGCTTGATCAACCGACCTTCCAGCCTCTAAAATGAAGACCTTTGCAGACCATTCCACCTGACCTGTTTTTAACCTGCTACCGATACAGCTGCTGACCTTTTGCGCACCTTGGACAATGAAGGAGCACAAATGGAAGAGTTCTTGGCTCCTAGAGGACAGTTTGTGGTCTTTTTCAGCTCGTACAGATGTGTCTGAAAAAGGACACGTGAAAATGGTGCAGAAACAGCCCGATCCTGATGAACCGGCGGGTCTCCTGGACTCACTGCAAGACAAATCAAGAAACACAAAATATTGGATTGTGCGATGCAGAAGACTCGAACCAACAACACCAACAGAGAAAAGCAATAAATTTACCGCGTCTTAGAATGAAACACAACGTGCACGGTCATGGTAATGCTTTCTCAAATCAATTGTTCAATGCTCCGACCATCTGAACTTTATGTTCATGACTCGTGTTTACCAAAGACCTCCATCTAAGGATGAGGCACACAAGGCAAACAAACCTCGCCGTTGCACTCCTGATGGAGAATTTTTTCCAGAGTACGTACATTCCTCGTTTGTGCAGAAGATCTGTTCGTTGCATGAAGGCTTCCTCATACGTTTTATAGCACGCCAAGTTGATCTTGGGGCAAATACGAATGTCATGCGGACAGAGAATCCATTCGTTTTGCTGACCCTGGAGAGTTTGACTGGGAAGAAGCTGCTAGAGTGACTGCCTTGGTGAAACAATCACGTTGATTTGCGATCCCAAGTTCCCAAACTGTGAAGACTAAAAATGTTGAGAACGCGGGACCTCTGGCTGCATGTGCGCCAAACATGTTGCACTGGCCTGTCGTCTGTTTGGAGCACTCAGCGGAGTATAAAAAATCATAAAATTTTGCACCAAGTCAGGTCACAGCCCACAGTCAATTTTCAACGGAGGACCGGTGTAACGAACGGCCAGACACCCGAAATCAGGAGGCACGGGGTGAGGGTCCCAAGCCTCTGCCAAAGGTCAGGCAGGTCTGGTAGCAGGCTCCTTGGCCCTCTTGTCTGGTGCCTCCTCATCTCTATTCTCACGTGAAATGGCCACACTCATCAAGGCTCTGAGTGGCATTTTCAGTTGGTGTCTGGCCATTTCAGGTCAGACCTGAAACCAGGAAATACAGGGTGTCCGGCCATCTCAGGTCCAACTTGAAATGGCCAGACACCCGTGTCTGGGTAGGCTCGTGTCTCATTTCGCTGCACCGGTCACACGACATTGAAAATTGTGGATGTCAACAATATTCAATTGCAAGTGAACCCATCAAATTTCAAATGTCATGTAACTTGAGGGGGGGGATCACATGACATTTTGAAAATGTTTTGTCAAGTGACATCCAAACAATGTTATGTTTGGTGACAGAAAATGTTCAAATGTCCTGTGACCAGGCGGAGGATCAACCTTGAAAAATTTGGATATCATCTGATCATTGTCACACGTCATACAACCCGACTGGGTTGTGTGACATTTGGTGGGTTGGGGTGGGAGCTTGGCAGGGACTTGGGTAGCATGACATAGAAAGTTGAGGCAAAAGTGCCAGAGCAAGATCGAACCACAACCGTCAGTGTGCATGTTCTGTCTCTCCCACGCTCTTCAAACGAATCCACATTGTTTTAGAGGTGCACAGGAAAAAACAGGCGAACAAGTGTTCGCAGTCCCCTGCACACCCTGCCAAACTCTATTTTCACACACAAAGCTGCCTCCAAGAGGCGCTCTTTGCCCGACTATCAGCCAAACAAACTGAATCTCCATCTAAATCTGCAGGGACGTGTCGTCTGATTGGCATGCAAAGGATGTAAAAACATCTCACGGGAATTAACGAGTCACGATCATTTGCTGTGAAATGATCAGGCAACAGCATCGATCAAATTCGGAGCAGAGTTTCCTGGTTTCACAGTGGTGTGCTCATGCACCTGGAAGAGGCAATTTTTATCCCGCTGAAGGCACAAAACAAGCTGATTCCAGTTTCAACATTCGGCAAAGTGTGTACGGCAAGTTACTTTGTCGACATGAGCACAACAAAATGGGCCTGGGGGACGGAGTGGTCTGTGTCTGTAGAACAGGGACGTTTTGACAGGAAAGGTATCCATGTGTACCAATTTTGTTGTGTCTTGGCCCCGAGCATTCCCACGTTTGTGTCAACATCTGTGAAACTTGTAGTGCGTTCATGTTCAGGTTGGTCCGGGGTGGAACTTGACCCCCTGGTCCAAGAGGGGGGTTAAGGACCCACCTCCTTTGTTGAGTCGTCCAGGGAATAAATATTGAGGTGGTCTCCACCTGGAAATGATGGAATCTACTACGAGGTGGGTCCCATACTCTGGAGTAATGCCTCCAACTGTTGTCACGACAAAACTGTGTTCTTGGTCATCGAAATTTATTATAAGGCACACCAAGTTGAGGTGTGTATCAGCAGACATTGTCTGTCTTATTTTTCTGTGACACGCGACAGCAGAACAATGACTTCAACACAAGGTCTTTAGCTATTGTCTATGAATTTGCCTTTCGGTGGCTTGAAGATCAAGACAAGCGTGACAAACGGTTTCATTTTCTAGTGAATGCTCACCATCATTCCTTTCTTGCTGCTTCATTACCACCCACACAAACAAACACCGCCTGCTCCTCGTACATTTCTGACGCTTTCTTGAGAATGGGCAACCATCAAGACAAGAAGCACTCAGACCGAAATGCTCGCAGTTTCCACGGTGTAGACAGATTATCTATGAGACGTGTCATATGACGTGAGTTACTGTGCATAACTTTCCACATGAGCGACCAGCAGAGCGGACTCGCGTAATTTGGATGGGATGTCTTCAGTTTCCCGGGGCCCTACATCACCGAATCTGACAGGCGACTTTTATGAATTTTGTTTTTGGGGCTATCTAATTTGTACTCTTCTTTTAAAACTTCCAAGGCACACACAACGAAAACCCGTACATCCTACCAGGTGACAAAGTAGCATCGTCGCGCCAGCTTCGTGGAGTGTTCTTTCAAGACAAAACGATTTGTATTTTTCCAGCAATTTCAACACCTTCACAACCAGAGAACGTGTGGTAAATTCTCTCATTTATCGCGGTACCGTGTCCAGCCAAACTTGTGCAGATCTCTGGTTTGGATACAGGCACCGTCTTCGAGCACCAGAGACATCACCGTACTCACCCGTGTCTCACACATACAACGGTTGAAGGTGCTCAACAACCCAAACAATAAAATGAGTCTCTTGTCCCAAAAGTGAGCATGAAGGAAGGGGTGCACATTGCGTGAGTGTGCTTCGTTATTGACGTCTCAGGAATGAGACGATGTCCCTTTGGGGCAGAGCGTTGGTGGTGCAGGCAAGGTCGGCCTGATGTCCTGTCCCAACACCCCCCGTGCCCCTGCGTTCAACCCCGCCATATTTAATCATGCCTGTGTACCAACCTGGGCTGCAAATGGGGGTGAGGTGGGGACAGGACGTCTGGCCGACTTTGCCTGCACCGCATTTCTTTCTGCGTTGGAGGGACATCGCACCCGAAGTTGCCTTGAGCACAGCTTCATTTGTGTCCTTTTCAAAAGTGGAGGTGCACGTTTTCTCATGGGTGCGCACAAAACAAGGGTGATACTGAAAGGTCCACATTTCATCAAAGTTTCTGTGTGACATGTGTTTGTCAGTAGATCTGCCGGAAGTGCCTCCAATGCTTTCTACCAAAAGACAGCGCAAGTACACTTTCAGGTCATTTCAAATTTCACAGGAGCCTCTGTGAACTTCGACAGTGGAATCCACCACTTCGGCTCAACGAGCTCCACTTCAGGTTTTGCGGGCTATGGAGCAACAAAAAATTTATCAGCCTCATCTTCCAACAGACCGCCTGTCCTGAGTGATTTCCATATTCAACTTGTCAACAAGTGCAAATCGCGCAGAAGACTCACGTCTCTGGTCATACGGTCGCTTCTGTGAACGTGCATCCAAAAGGGTGGGGCGGGGACACAACCCTGATTTGGAGTGTCAAAATCTTTCCACCCACCTCCCTGATTTGTGGGCGAGGATTCTGATCTTTGGCTTGCGTACCAATTTGAACCCAAACAAACAGCATTCAAACCTTGATTCTGAAGTTCAACTGCACAACCGAACAGTCCCGCTGGTGCCCAATTGGTGCAACCCACCCACCCTGCTCGCAAGTTTGCGAGTGCAACATGACTAATCTTCCCGACAAACTGAACATTCTTACATCGCACGCAGCTTCGAATTTCTGTTCTGAGATTTCCCTTGTCCTCTCGGTGACAAAACAGTTGCCTCTACTTCAGCTGGCTTCGTTTCTTCAATGATTTTTCTTCTCAGATGCTCTGGACACTGCGACAGTCCTTCAGTCCACCAGTTACGCTTGTACAGATATTTGTCGTACAAATCCTGCCTGGCTCTTTCCATGTCACTCATCGCTGAGATAGTCTGTCGCAGGAAATCCCAGTTGATGGACCCGGCGGCTTTTCGCTTCTCAACTCGCACATCTTCGATGTGTCTTCGCACCAGGCCCCAGGCTCGCTTGGCTCTCCGACTTTGAGGCCCTTGGATTCCCTCCGCCAAAGAATCTTCGTCATCGTCTGAATCTTCCCGTTGCACTTCTGTTTTGATTTCTTCAACATTTGCTTCTGATTGATTCTGTGTTTGTTGCATTCTTTGCGCAACCAGCTTTTTATTTTTGTTCTTTGATCCAATCTCTTGCATGACTTTCTTGAAATTGTCGCTGCACTTTATGTTCAACGTGAGTTCATCCATCGCCAGGGACGCCAGGCTGTCACAGTTTTCCATTTTGGCACGCAGATCCCACTTCCGCTTGGGCTGCGATCTGTGTCACTTCACAGCAAGCCTGCCTGCGACACAACTGCCACTGCAGGTACCAGTCTCTTCCACTGTGGTTCAGCTGACCGACCCACCACAAAAGATGAAGACGTGTCCAGGACACAGAAACTCGACTCTCAACACGCACGTTCTCTCAACACACCTGTTTGAAGGGACTCAAACGAATTCACTCCATATTCTTTTTTTTCCCGACATTTCTGCGTGTGTTTTTCTGGCAGTACGTACGAACCATGTTTGATTCTCGACACACATCCCAGCAGTGTAACTGAAGTGTTTTTGTAACGCTGGAAAGCCAGTTTGTGACACCAGTCCAAACATTCACTTCAACAACACAACTGCAACTGTTGAGTTCGCCACGATGTCTCGAATGGTTGGATCCCGTGACGGATTGGGTCAAGTACTCCATCTGCACTGAGTAAATGAACCGTTCCAACTGCTCAAGTGATCCGTAGCCGAATCGCTCAACACGCACGACAAGTTGTCAACCTGCACAAACACCAGTGCCCACCATCACAACCGGTGGTTGAAACTTTTGAGAACGAGTCAGTGGGTGACTCACATAACTGTTGCCTTCAGTGACCAGCATTATTCCGCTTCACTCTGGATTGCTTTTGCAATTTCAGAACGTTTTCGTTCCTGTTTGCGGTGCAACTTTTCCTGGGTTGATCTGTTGTCACCGTTCAGCAAATTACAAACTGTTTTTCGGTTCAGCCCACACATTTTCAACCGAAATTGTGCGTCACCCAAATTTCACTTGTTTGAACTTTTCAAGTCAAACCGTGGGGGTCCTTCCACTCATTCACTTCAGAGACACCAAGTGGGAGCCATAAACGCAATTGTGAGTTTGTTTGCCAAGCATTTATAATTCAACAAAGATACACCGTTCATTACGTGAAATCCATACAAGCTTGAGCGTATGTTTGGGCAAAGGAACATGTCCACACAGCTGCTGTTCGATTTGTTTTGCGATGTACAACACTCTCACAAACGTGTGCACAACACAACGTGTTGGAGAAAACAATCATCATCGCTGAAACCTCGCCGCCGCTTCGTTGACAATTTTTCCTTTGTCCTGGAAGCTGTCTTCTCGGTTCTGAACCGGGTTTGCTCCCCACTCACCCCTCCCACCAAAGTTTCCCCTTCGGGTTTCACTGAACGGAATCTCTTCCGAGGGGTAATCCTGGGAAAGAGATGCTGTTTTGACGTCGCCCACTGAGGTCAGTTGTCACAATCAGCAGACAACCCGGTGCTTTGCCAACCAACACTGCAGTAAATATCCTGCATCTGGTTCCGTGGTGAAACCAGGTGTCAAAGCCTGTCCAAAACAAGGTACTTGTGGTCCGTTTCCTCGGTGAATGACTCCGAACGAATGCACCTTCGGTCCTTTTCCAAGAAACAAAATGAGGTATTCTGGATTTTTCGCATTACAAAGTCAGGTGTCAGTGTCATTTGCCTCGTAGCAAAGTTCCTTCAGTCCGTCACAGAACATTGCTGCTGTACATCTCACCGATTGACCCGGATTCCGCAGCACCACATGCAAACCCACACGTGCGGAATGTCACCAAAAAAAGAAGTGACTGAAATACCTATCAGTATCTTCGCACTTGTCTTTTGAACTTTTCGTAATGAAAATCATCTGTAGCCTTTTCGTCCTTGTTTGGCTTCTTCTTTGAAGAATCTGCAGCAAAGAAGAAAATCCTGTGAAGAACAAGGCAACTACTATTTCTGAACGCGCAAGCTTGCATTTCCTTGATTGTGCTGGTACGAATCACGGTTGTCAACTCACACCACGAACTGAACTGAACCACACGTGGGAAATGTTCTACCTGTGACACCGATCTGCAAGTCTCCCACTCGGACGGGCTCCACCTTCTTGACCGGCTCGGGCCGTTTCGATGACGGCCCGCTGTCTTCAATGTTGACTGCAAAAGATCAGACCACAAATTCAGAATTTTGTCGCTGTCACCTTTCTCATCGTGCACCAACCTTTCAATAAAAGGGTCAAGAACTTTGTTCATGGCATCTCCCACCGCTGCGCTTCCCTAGCTGCGCTTCCCTGTGCTTCCCTGAACTTTTCTTGAACCTTGCCAAGCCAAATTTGAAAGAAGGAAGCTCTTCTCTCATTGGCTCCTCAATCTAACAAGCTTTGTGATTGGTCTCAGTCGTAATCTAAGCCAATCACAGCCCTCTATTTCAATTTTCAAGTTGTTTCCCAAGTCTAAATTTTCTCGGGAGCTCCATATACACCCACCATACCGGTGGGAGAACAAGACATACTGGGCAAAACAAAAATCGGCGCTGTTCTCGTGACAGACAAAAGATACAAGATTGTTGGTTTGTGTGTTGCGAATTTTGCCACAAAAACTTACATCTGTTGTGTTGGACGAAGTTGACCGCCATGTTCGTCGGAACAAAAGTTTTATCTTCTTTCTTCTTGTTCATTCTTTCTTTGATCAGCCGCATTTTTGCCTCTTCCGTCTGCTCAATGTTTCTGATTTTGGCTCTGCAATGTACCATTATTTTGGGCCCACCTTGAACCAAAGCTGTCCGTGACACACGAAATACACACACGGCACCTTCCAGATATGTTTGTTGCTTTGCATGCAAAAGAAAAAAAAAACAACAACCACTCACTCAATTCCAAGATCCATCTCTGGAATCCCCGAAAGCATCTGATTGGACAACATGTTTTCGTTCTTCTTGTCCATCACACTCGTGATCTCTTTCAGGTGGTCAGGCAGTTCATACAGCTCCTTTGTCACATCTCTGTTCCTGAAACAGGAAACACCGTGCTCAAATGTTTTTGTTGAACCTTGCCTGTCAATATTTTTTGAGAAGCAGAACACGCATCAAAAAAAGTTGTCAGGACGCAAAGGGAAAAAATAGCTCCATGGAGCTCGCGGTGATTTGAGGAAATTTCAGCTACTCTGATTTGGCTTACTCTGATTTGGCTCACTCTGATTTGGCTTGCTCTGATTTGGCTCACTCTGATTTGGCTCACTCTGATTTGGCTCACTCTGATTTGGCTTGCTCTGATTTGGGTCACTTTTTAGGTGATTTGAGATGGGCTGCATGATTTGAGCCAAATCGGTGCGAGCCAAATCGAAGCACCTATAGGCAGCGTCTTCCAAAAGTATGTCAGCAGCAGTTTCATGGTCAAGATGAGAATTGATTTAGGAC
>JAAUXT010117274.1_pt1:0-7500 | contig 23332 bp, 23 predicted proteins | sample 7278171 | NCBI WGS metagenome assembly JAAUXT01 (sample SAMN14350112, study PRJNA611818) | marine sediment metagenome | isolation source: surface marine sediment (1.8m) | place: French Polynesia: Moorea | collected 2018-08
AGACACCCTGCATCAGACACCCTGCATCAGACACCCTGCATCAGACACCCTGTATCAGACACCATGCATCAGACACCCTGCATCAGACACCCTGCATCAGACACCCCATGTCAGACACACTGCATCAGACACCCTGCATCAGACACCCTGCATCAGACACCCTGCATCAGACACCCAACATCAGACACACTGCATCAGACACCATGCATCAGACACCCTGTATCAGACACCCTGGAGACACCCTGCATCAGACACCCTGCATCAGACACCCTACATCAGACACCCTGCATCACACACCTTGCAGCAGACACCCCGTGTCAGACACCCTGCATCAGACACCCTGCATCAGACACCCTACATCAGACACCCTACATCAGACACCCTACATCAGACACCCTGCGTCAGACACCCTTTTCTCAGACACCCGGATACCCTGCGTTAGAGTCATGTCTTCACTTGGTGCTCAGCTTGGCGTAAACCTTGGGTCTCTGCCCCGTGTTCCAGGCGTCCCCCAGCTCCTGGTACCCTCCGGCGCTGGGGTCAGGGGTGAAGCCCGGGTTCTTGTGCCCCACCTCTCTCGGGTTCTGGTACGTGTGCGTCATCCTCTGCGATCCGGACATGTCCATGTATTCATCCGTGCTGGAGCCTCTAACATTGACGTGCTGGGTGAGGGTCCAGGGGCTGGAGAGTTCAATGTTGTTTCTGCTATCTGCGTCTGACCTTGACCCTGTCGTGAGGTCACGTGGAGGGATTCCACGTGATACAGGCTCCAGATAGTCGTCTACGGCTGAGGCTGGGATGGTTTCGTACGGGTTCATGATGGGTTGTGGTTTGGGGAGGGTCTTCGGGGGTTTTGTCTTGGGTTGTTCCTGGGGTTGGTCCTGATCTACCCGGGAAGGCAGGGTTCGCGGAAGCTCAGCTGGACGCTGCGAGGCGTTGGTGGAGCGCGACCTGCTGGAAGAGAAAAAGTGAACGCGAACAGTCAGCGGCAAAGCGGCAGGATCTGGTCAAGGAGGAAGGCGAGAGATAGAGAAAGTGAGAGACGAAGAGAGAGAGGGGGAGAGAGAGACAGAGAGAGAACAATTACCTGACGAGAACACAGAACGCAAAGATCACGATGAGAAGCTGGAAAAGAAAGAGGACACAGTGTAACAGAGACAGACCAAACAGATCAGACAGACAGACAGACAAACAGACAGACATACAGATCAGACAGACAGACAGACAGACCGACCAGACAGGCAGACAGGCAGACAGACAGACAAACAGACAAACAAACCAGACAGACAGACAGACAGACAGACAGACATACAGACCAGACCAGACCAGACAGACAGACAGACAGACAGACAGACCAGCCAGACCAGACAGGCCAGACAGACAGACAGACAGACCAAACAAACAGACCAGACAGGCCAGACAGGACAGACAAACCAGACAGACCAGACCAGACCAGACAGACAGACAGACAGACAGACAGACAGACAGACAGACCCCGTGAACTTGACAGACGCTCAGGCAGATCCAAGGGTTCACCAGGCTCGCAAAAATCCGACAGGGATTCGGGGGGGGGGGCTGGACCCGCTGGGGCTCTGCTCCCTCTCACCGCTGTCCTCCTCGGTGCTGCCCCCACTGGACGGAGGCGGCGGCGACAGTGGCGCCATCGCCTTGTACGGGACGCAGTCACCGACCTGCGGAGAGACACACGGGGAAGTCAACAGGGGTCCGTAACGCTCACTTCAATGGCGAACAAAACAGGGGGGCCGATCCAGGGTCTGCTTCTGATGGGGCAACTCGCCAGGTGGCAGCCAACTCCGACTTAGAAAAGTTTCACATGCAAAAACAAAAACAATTTGCAAGTGCAGCATATAATTGTTCATTTTTGTCCAGGGGTCAGGGGGCTGGGTCTACCCCTGTAAAATGTGAATATTTTTCTTTGTTTTGAGGGGCATCAGTACTCACCGGCGGGGGGAGCTTCTCCTGCCCGGAACACGTGACCTCCAGCTCCAGGGGCCGAGACACGTGGGGCTTCTCCACCAGGGTCAAGGCTGCAACGAGATGACGTCATCCTCACAGTGAGGAAGCAGTGTGCGCAGTCAGGTGGGCAGTTCACGGGTCACACGGACCAGCCTGCCTTTTTACCTGGGGATTTTCATGAGAAATTGCACTCCACATCACGTTCCCACATTCAAACTTTGTCGCTTGGGCCCAACTGTGACCTGCTTGTTCTGTGTCATGTAACCGCAGCGCTCAGCTCTTAACGTGGCAAACCAAACAGGCCCTGGTGTGGGTTGACTGAAACCCAACCGCACTACTCATCAAAGGTGTGAAAGTAAAGGCGACTTGGGATTTTCACACAGGCAGGGCGGCGTCACAATTTGACGCTGGTGTCAAAATTTTGACGTATGGGTGTCAAATTCAACATGACGCCAAATGGAGAGCCTCAATAAAACGGTCCAATCCGTTCGTAGCCTCGTGTCAAAAATTTGACGTCGCGTCACCCTGATTCCTGCTCCGTACCCTGGACGTTGAGCCAGAACCTGGAGCTCCCGTTCACAGTTCCCCGGATGTGCAGGGTCAGGTTCACGGTGGCGTCTATGTGGCGCGGCGACGCGGCGTGTTTCCCCGGGTTACCGGCGCTGTCACACAGCGGGACGGAGAAGGGCGGGAAGGCGTCACCCATGACAACGAAGTGGAGATCCGTGGCGCACTGCAGGAGTCCGGGTCTGATGGTGACGCCATACCGCGCCGAGCTGAACATGGAAAACCAGCAGGAAATAAGCCATTGTCACTTTGGTGACGTGCAGTCGGTTTTTTTGACGTCGGCGTCAAAATTTTAGCCAACGGTGGAACTTTTGACGTCAGCCCAAGAACTGACCGCGCGTCACTCAATGTGAAAACCTCTTTCGCCTGGGAACATTTCTGGGGCCGGGGGCTCCGGGGGGAAGCGAAAACAACTTTTTTGGTTCAGCGTGGTCCAGGTCCTGGCCCCTCTGGATCCACCACATCGCAAAAGAGAAGGACAGGTTCTGAGTATCTAAATTATCAGATACTCAGAAACCCCCTCACCTGGTGGGTGTGATGGCGCAGACCAGCTCATACTCTCCCGAGGGAGGGTCGCACGGGTAGTAGGGGCTGAAGATGTCCAGGACCGTCGCCTTCACCGAAGCGTTCCTCCCTCCTGTGGACGTGTTGAGGGGCAGGAACACGGCAGAGGGAAGATACACTGCAGAGGCAAAATGATACGTGTGTTGAAAATCTGTGTTCTGTCAGGCCTCCAACGAATGAGCCAAAAGTCGAACCAGCCACAGAATTTCCTCGAGGTGGCCGGAAAACTGAACGAACCAAGATTGCTTTGGTTGAGTACAGGTATCAGGTTAAGACGTGGTGGCGTTGGCCAGCCCCAACCTGGGCACCACCCCTGACGCATATATATGTGAACCAACCCCTAGACCCACCCCTGGACCCACCCCTGGACCCACCACTGGACCCACCTGTGAACCCACCCCTGGGGCCACACCTGAACCCACCTCTGGACCCACCCCTGGACCCACCACTGGAACCACCCCTGGACCTACCTCTGCACCACCCCTGGATCTCTCTGAACCCACCCTGGACCCACCACTGGACCCACCCCTTGACCCACCCCTGGGTCCACACCTGTACCCACCCCTGGGTCCACACCTGTACCCACCCCTGGGTCCATACCTGAACCCACCTCTGGACCCACCCCTGGACCCACCACTGGACCCATCTTTGGATCCCCCCTGGACCCACCCACCCCCGGACCTCCTGTCTGTACCTGGCTGACAGGTGTAGTTGAGCTGGGCGGTGGAAGCGTTGCACCCCCCGCCATCTGTCATGTTCGGCCACTGCGCGACGATGACGTCCGAGCACCTCTTGCGGCCCTGACATCTGAAATGTGTTCAACTTGCGTTGCAGACATCACATTTTCAGCGCATTCAATCTTGGGAAATTTGGACACTGCTCAACAAGTTTGTCATATTTTTCTGAAAGAGCGGTGATTTGAATATTCTGGACAATCGCAATCAGCTTCTCAGTTCTGGTTGCTTGGTTTCCAAAACAGACTCAGCACCACCAATAATATTGACAACTTTAAAAATTCTTTCATATCACCAAGTCCATCTTCAAACCCCCGAACAACGGCACCTAAAACACCTGAACACGCAAGAAATCTCACGATGTCATTTGGGGTTTCCACACAGATGACGAGGCGTCAAATTTTTGATGCTCTCCATCGGGTGTTATGTAAATTTGATGCCTGCGCATCAAAATTTTGACGCGCGTGTCAAAAACTCTGACGCCGCCCTGTCTGTGTGAACACCCTGGTTCTGCTCACCTCTGATACAGTGTGGTGTTGGAATGGTCCACCACCTGCCGACAGGGAAAGTTTTCGAACAGGGGCTTCGTGTCCTCTGCCTCACACTGCGCTGTCGTCCGTGGCGCACCCTCCGCACCAGCGACGGTGAGGGCCCGGATGTCGATGAGGGAGTCGCCACAGTCGATCTCAACGTCGAGACCGAGGCAGATCTCCAGGGTTACACTCTGACCTGCAACAATGTGGAAGGTGTCGTGTTCAGTACAGTCGTCATGCACAAAAGCGAAAAGTTCCATTCACGCGTTCCTGCTGGCCGCGTGAACACAAATGGTTGACTTCGCCCACGTCGCCCAATCTCCAATCCAGGGGCGAAGTGGCGCCACTTCACCGCCGGCCAGCCGAACGCCTAAATGGAACGCGCCCATTCCTTGATGGGTGGATCCAGAATCGGGACAACGGGAGCGAAGACCTTCAGCTCCTTCAGAACCTTTTGAACAGGTTTGTGGTGCCATATTTGGGTTGAACTTGACCATGACCTGCTTTGAGGTGGAGCGTGACCTTGAGCTCGAGGAACCTGACCTCGTGACCTCTTTTCTGGTGACGTCATGACACCTAAATGGGGTGCCAAGGCCCCCTGCCCCTGTATCTGTTCCTGTAAGCCACAGCCTCTGAGAGAGACGATTCACACATCAATTCACGGGGTTCCAATCCAAATTGAAATGTGAATTTCGAAGAAAGGTTGCGCTCATTGGGCCACAGTAGGTCCACTTCTTCATATATACGTACGTGTGCGTGTGTGTATGTGTGTGTGAAAGAGAAAGAGAGATGTTTCTTTCTTCTGTACATTCATGTGAGCATCACTATGGTTCTGTTTCGAAAAAAAGTATATTCAGGTGTACTGAAAAAAGAACGCCACTTCTTATGCTGAAAAAGAGGCTGAAACGAACAAATCAAGATTCAGTCGTTTGCAATGTGTGCGGCCCTCCTTCAGTTGGTGGTGGTGGTGGTGGTGGTGTGTGTGTGTGTGTGTGTGCATCGTGTGTGTGTGTGCGTTGTTTGTGTGTGTGACTGTGTGTGTGTGTGTGTCGTGTGTGTGTGACTGCCCTCCCTTTATTTTTCTCAGATGGGCGTGTTCGATTGTTCCATTCACACCTGTGACAAACCGAGTTCGCCCAATCGGCGTAGTCGCGCGACTTCGCTGGCAGTAAACACAATCGAACGTGGCTGTTTGTTTCACTCGTTCAATAGTTGACATGAATATTGCATTGCCCAGTGGAGCAGAGTGTTGAGGTCTGAGCCGACAGCACACGCACGTATCAACTCACCACTGGTGAATCCTGCGCCACAGACGAAGATCCAGAGGAGGGCGAGTCCGTGCAGACCCAACATGGCGTCCAAATCTCACGTAACGTCGAACGTCCCTGGGAACGTAGCGTCAGATGCGTCAAAACTCTGTACGTCTCGTGACGTCACAATGACAGGCGGTGCAGAACGAGACGCAGCGTCAAAGTATCCACGTCGACGTCAAGTCACGTCACGTCACGTGGCGTAATAAACGTCGTGTGTGTCACCAGTGACGTTGACGTCAAAAATCCTTGCCCAGAGCAACGTCACAACGTCACAACGTCACGACGAGTCAGAACTGCGTTGTCATGCAGGCGTCACGTGTTCCCAGGTGTCCTTGCGTCAGCAGCGACGTGGACGTCGTACGTCTCTGGAACACGTAGCACGTCCGAGACACGTTCAGAACTACGTCATTCAGATTCACACGTCTGTACGTGACACACAACTTGAGAACTCTGTCCTCGGTTTTTCCAGCTATTTTTTTCTGTGTGACACAGACTTTGCTTGTCAGAAACGTCAGTCAGCGATGCTCGTTGTCCCAGGAAACTATCGAAGCGATACCTACTGATGGAGCCAGGCTCACACCAAGTGCGTCACGCATTGAGTCCTTCATTTCGCCCTTTGGTTGGGTGCGTCGTGCACAACCCGTGGGGGGAGGAGGGAGACTCAGGACGCACCACAGAGAAATTCATCCTGCAGTGTGTTGGGCTGAAATGGTTTGAGTGCTGGGGCTACACCAAATTCTTCTTGTGGCCCCAGAGCTGTCCTTGTACTTTTACAACAGTGCGACATTTTCTTTTATTTTGCACTTCACATGTCATCTGCCCCCCCCCCAGGAGCCGACACCCCTGGACCTGGTCCTGGCTCCGCCCCTGTTTTCGAGTTGGCAGCGAGACGTTTCTATCGCCATTGGGAATCAAGTCGTGATGAGGAAGAAAAATCTCCGAACCGTGGCGCCAAACTTCAGCTGATGCTGCGACTGAGAGATCACTGGGCGGTGCTGGCCTCTGTCGTCCATCACGTTGTGCCAGTCTGGCCTCCACAGTACAAATTTTTTGATGGGGCGGGGGGAGGGGGGTTTGTGGACCTGATCCAGTCAGGATGATGATGCTGCGACTGAAGGATCACCGGGCGGTGCTGGCCTCTATCGTGCCAGTTTGGCTGCCACCGAATTGAGGTTATTATTTTTTGGGGGGGGGGGGTTGTGGTCCTGATGGAGTGGACCAGCAATGGGTATGTTGCGTCACACTGACCGTCATCGTGTGGATTTTTTGATGGGGGACGGGTATGTGTGTGGTGCAGGAGAGGATCCAGGATTTGGTCAGGATGGGAGGGGGCAACCCAAACCCCAACCAAAGGGGGACTCTCCCGTACATTCTTCCTTGCCCACACAGTATGTATCTGTTCAGAAGATTCAGCGGTTGGGTTGGGTCTGGGATTTGGTCAGGGGCGTGAGCCTTGGGCCCTGTGGATCCGCCCCTGACTTGGAGCTGGTCGGGGGTGGGCGGGCGGATTCCCTTTGTGCACTCAAGGTCAACTTGGAATTTATTCCCACCTGCCAACTGAATATCTCGTGCTCACAGCAACAAAATGGGTTGATTTTCTTCGGGGGTGGGGTTGAGGACGAGGAGACAAACCCCACCCGCCCCCCGCTGACCCGTCCTGCACTCAAGGAAATGCTGTCTTGTTGCGTCCACTGCCCGAACCATGGCTTCTACGTACGCAGACCACGGGTCTTCTCCCATGCACAGCTTCAAGGGTCAAGCGATCGTCAATGGAGAACGAGAAACGCTCGCGAGGCGCCACGAAACGGTGCC
>JAAUXT010117274.1_pt1:12500-23332 | contig 23332 bp, 23 predicted proteins | sample 7278171 | NCBI WGS metagenome assembly JAAUXT01 (sample SAMN14350112, study PRJNA611818) | marine sediment metagenome | isolation source: surface marine sediment (1.8m) | place: French Polynesia: Moorea | collected 2018-08
TGTCCTCCTCTGCACAGCCATAGAAGCCATCAGGCAAGAAGATCCTCCACATGCAGGTGCTGAAATGCTCCCCCAAGGTCTGGATGGGGTACAACACTGGGGCCGGTTTCCTCACTGGTGGCTCCACATCTGCGAACTGTTCGTCAAGTCTCACTTCTTTTTCAAACCTCAACCAGTCACCTAGTATATCAGCGTCAGCCTGTCCTGCGCGGGGCCAGTTCTCTGGTGCCTTTCGCCAAGCTCGGAGGTCGGGACGAAAACTTGAAGCCAGTTGAGGTAGGACCTGCTTCTTGAGAACCTCCAGTCGTTTGTCCCAGACATGTTTCTCTTCCCACTCCATCGAACCATACCCACGAGGCAGCAGAAGATGGCTCCCAAGCCCCCTCCCGAGGCCACTCAGGAAGGTGGCAGCGTTGGAGGTGCCGGCAGCGCCGGCGGCGTTGATGGCGTTGCTGGTGTCCCTTTTCGTGGCCTCCTGTTGCTGGTGTTCTGAAAGGGTCCCTTCCTTTGACGGTTGTTGGGCCAGGCTCCTTGTTGATGGCTGGTGGCTTTGGAGCCAGCTGGGATGAAGCGGACAGTCCATTGTTCTCCAACAGTCTCTGAATGGTTCATCAGGCAGTGTAGGCTCTTCAACCATTTCTCTGGGTGAATGTTCACGTTGACTTCCAGCAACGGCGTTGGTTTTCTGGGGTTTTCGTGTTGATCCACCAGCTCGCGTCTTCTCTGCTCCCGACGTCTGCTCACCTCGGCCTCATCAGTGAACAACGCCTTGCGCACTGCTTCACCTTCCAGCTCCTCTCCTGCAGCTGCTGCATCATCTCTCTTCGACAGTTGAGTCAGGCTCTTGGAGTGAGTAGCCCTGTCGGAACGGCACACCATCAATCACCCTCGGACCCCATCCAGCTCCCTCTGTAGATTGCTGGCCCCGGGTCTGGTTTGACCTCTGGCAGCCATTGAAGCCGCTTCTGTTTTGAAAAGCCACTTTGGCGGCTTGGGCCCGGGGCTCAGGACTGAGCCTCCAGCGGCCTCGGCTTTGGCCTCAGCTGCTTTTCTTTGCCTTTCCAGTTCTCTCCCTCTCTTATTCTTGTGGGATCTCTTTAGCCTCAGCATCCAAAACTGTAGCCACAGTAGGTACCTGGCTCTGAGGAGCTCCCGGTCCACGTCTGACTTTGTCAGGGAAGCTTGCCTCCGCAAACAGGCCTCTTCTTCGGTGAGGGCCCGCTGGATGCTGAACCCTGCTTCGTCGAACGCAGCCAGTTCAGACTCCGCAACCGTTTCTTCTACCAATTCTGGAAGGGGGGTAAACTCAGGATGAAAACACATGCAATTTCCACAGCCATTTCCCAGAGCAATCTTCCATGCACTGAACAGGGTTTCTTGGATGGAAGGGGGAAAGCGTGTGGCCAAATGATGAGCTAAACAGCGTCCAATCACCATGCGTCTTTCCCCTATTCCTACTTTTCCTTTCAAGAACAGAATCTCCTCATACCCTGGGGGGGACTGGCCATAAACGCATACCAATGAACGCGTGAAATAATTCAGAGTGTGAATGGTCACATCTCTGCATACATCACCCATAATTTCTGGGTAGGGAAATTCATCAATGTCTTCGATCAACAACCCATGATGGATGGCCAAACTCAACTCCAGGTATGAAATGGTGAGAGACAGGTCTACCACAGCTCGGACCAACCTTCCCGGGTGACAGTTTAAAATAACGTCACACTCTGGCCTGTCCTGACCCTCGTGGCCCAACCACGCTACTTTCATCCCTGGAATGGGTGGGTGTGGATTGCCCAGAATTTCCCTGTCAGGGCAAATCCCAACCATGTTGGTTTCACTACAGATCACAGAAAGTGTGGGGCTGCAAAACCTTTTCACAAAAACATTGAAATGATCTGGGCACTGGCCTGGAATATTCCAATGGAGGAGGGTTCAACCCCTGCACAACGGACAATTTGCCAAATATTGATGGTAAAACACGAGAAAGGAATGCACTCTTTTCAGATAAGCTTCTCTGCCACCCAATGCTCCAATTCTTTCCATTACTAACCTCTCAAACTGATGTTTTCCGCCATGGCTCGAGTTTTTGCAACTGTTATCAGAGTTTTGCTGCCTTCTTCGTCTCACGAATTGAACTTTCTGAGTCACGTGATGTTCCACAGCCTGTGATTGGTCAAAACTGGTTCGCCGCCAGATGTCGTGGCTAACCATTCACAGCTTCGTGGTTTTTGTCCAATTTCCACTTTTCAATGACAGATTTTGCTCCAGAATGCCAATTTCCTCCTTCTATACTCAGGACATATTTCCCAGGGGTGACTTATCCCTTCTTTTCAGAGATTTTCTCTCCTTTCGGTCGATTTTCCCATTTTGTGCCCACCATGGATGGGCCGTTTCACTTGAACGGACCATTCAAATGCTGCTTGACGGTTCAAACTTGACCTAGATCTGACCGGAAGCTGCTACTTTTTTGGCTCATCTTCCATTTATTGCTCACTCTTCAGGCAGGCAGCAGGCATTCCACCCATCACATCTGTCCATAGCAGATCCATTCATTTTTCTTCTTTTCATCATTATTTACGGTGAGTATTGAATCTCAAGCGTTAGTTCCTCAGCTTGTGTCTCCTCCAACTCGACCTTATGTGTGATTGCTGTGCTAATTTCCATATCAGGTTTCCCTATGGACGACGCATTGGAGTTGGGGGAGTTTGACTCCTATGAAGCTTATTTAGCCGATCTGGGCGTGAGTCTCCACCTTCCTTGCTTGTTTCCATGCTTAGAAAGTTGTGTTGTTCCAGTTTACTATGCTTTCTAGAAGCTTGGCGATCTTTTCTTCTGGTGGAAGTTCTTCTTTGCAAGCAAGGATTTCATCTCCATTCTTCGTGGTTTTGCTTTCAAGCTAGATTGTTTGGTGTGGCGACGCCCCCTGGACTCATAATTCACTTCTAATAGAGTACTTCAGTTTCAGTAGAATGAAATCTGGAGGACCATTTTGACTGGTTTTGGAGTGAAACGGTTCATGAAGGTACTCAGGTAATTAGTACAGGCACGTGCCAGGTGCAAGTTCACAAGGTGAGTCGAAAACGTGAGTGTTAATTGATTATCAAAATTGAACTCCTCAAACCCCTTTCGAATTTCAATGCCCAATTTCCATTATTGTTGACTCGCGTGCCACTTTGGGCCATTTCAATTGGTGTCAATTGATAATGGTCCTAAACAGTCCGTTCATTCCCACCTTTCATCCTTATGCAATTAAGAACAATGGAACGGTCATTCCTTATCGGAGCATTCGTGTTCACACCTTCCGTTAAACGGTTGGGAGGCCCGGCGTCAGAGCATCTGTTTGCACCTAATGCTCTGGGCCAATCACAGGCCAGCGTCGGCGCATTACCGCATGCCCTCTATCTGGCCCGCAATGGTTCAATCTCTCAAATCGTGTTTTGGGTATTGGTAAGAAAGGATTGGAATTCAAGGCTCAAGCTCTCCGCAACATAAAAATGGTAAGTGTTTTCCAAATATTATTTCTGCGTAAGTGTCCTGGAGGTTTGATAAATTTAGTTGACTCGACGGTCTTCAAGATAGGTTAGCTTTCCAACCAGGATCGGCAGTTTTCAGGTATGGTTTGCAAATTTTGGCCCGAGTTTAGTTGACATTGGATAACTGCAAAATTGCGGGATCTTTCTTCCATTTTTGCCGACGTTGGTTAACCGCTTTATTCAGGATCAAGAACAGGCCTTGCGTACGTTGGATATCCGTCCACAGACGGGATTGTTTTTGCCAACATTGGGGTACCGCACTTTGTGGGATTTTTGTTGCATTCCCGGGAAACTGTTCGCAAACACGATCATGAGGGAAAGGTTGTGGTTTTTGAAACGTGTTCAGGCAAACTCGAAGTGCCTTGAAACATTTCACAAAGCTCCAGCCCATTCCTCGATGGTGGAACCCATGTTTGGATCTGATTGTTGGTTAGGATGCATTTGCGCCGGGGTTTTAGGGTTTGTTGAATTTTGCGTCCCAACTTTGCATTCGTGGGAAAGGGGGTCTCAAACGTCGGCTTGTGGCTGACTCCCATTTCCATTTCAGCTTTATTTCAGGGGTCAGTCCGCTGCTGACCGGTTTGTGTGTGGCCTGGGGAGTTGGGTAACATTGGGGTCTATTTCTCCGTGGAATTTTAAAGTGGGCTCTCTCTTGCAAGATTTGTTGCCAAATTTTGCTTGACGGTTGTGTTTTGTGGCCTCCAAATTTGTGGCCTTTTCTAACTCTCCACTCACCGTCTTTGTTAGCTGCGCATGTTTGCTAACTCAGTTTTGTTCAGATATTAATTTTACGCCAATTTTCATTTTGTCGAACTTTAATGATTTTCGACCATTTTAAGGCAACCATTTGAGTTCGACAGTTCAGGTCTCATTGTGTTCACTCACAGGTCCACGCTCGTCAAGCGGGTTCCTCTCTGGTCCGCGTCTGTAGCACAGTTTCCAAGCTTGAAACAGTCCTCTCAACCGTTTGAGTTCTTGTTTTAAGTTTAAAAGTGAATTTGGTTTGTTCATTTTCATCAGCCTTTGAGAGTTGTTTGTGCAAACTCCAAAATTTGAAATTTTGAGTTTGGTTATTTACCTGCATTTTTATATTTTAAGTTTTATGGCAACAAATGTGCATGAGGGGTGTGGCACTTTATGTTTTGTACTCTGAACAGCCCGTTCTAAGGAGACCGTCTCAACTTAATTTGTGCCCCTCCCTTCTCTCCCCCAGGTTTTAAACTGGCAGATCCTTCTGCCTGGCAGCGTTCTAATGCGTGGATTTGCTTTTCAGGTTGACAAGCTTGTGGCTGAAATTGAAGACCACCAGCTCCTCCACGAGTTGAGTCTGGAGGACGATCCTGATCTGGAAGAGTTCCACAGCGAGCTCAACCTAAGTGCTGTTTCAAGTGATTTGTCCATGTCCAGTGTGGCACCGTTGCCCCCGGACCCTACTCAGGACAGTTCCAGTCAAGAGTCTGGTGTGGCATGGTTGCCCCCGGATGAACTTGATTGTGGTGAACTCCAGGACGTTCCAGCTCCCAGTGCTTGTTCGACGCCAGTTCGTCCATCAGCTCCCCCAGCTGCTGTTTCTTCACATGTTCGGGCCTCCCTTCGTGCCATTCTCCAAAAATCTCCAGGTGTTCTCTCTGACACAAGCAGCTCTTTGGAGTCCGTAGTTATGGAAGAGGAACAGCTTACTTCCGTTCAAACTAACATTCAGGAAGGACCTGGTGTTGTAGGGCCTGACTCCTAAACGGTTGAGTCTGTGGCCCTGCAGGACACTCCGACAGCTTTGTCGCTGGTAACCACCGAAGCTGTCATCCACTCGTCACCCGGTGGTGTGACTTTGTCTTCACCTGCAACTTCCAGTGTGTTGAACCTTCCCCGGACTCCCCAGCACGTCCCGCCTGCGTACCTCTGGGAAGCGGCTCTATCCAGGGCATTGGGTGAAGCTGGATGGTCCGAGGATCCAGCCTCGACCGTCCAGGAGTCCATAGTGGAGGGTCAATCTTCACATCCGCTGGATCCACCGTCTGCTGTCCCTGGGGCGCTCTCCGCCCAAGATGGGTCCAACCACACCCCGGCAGTTGGCGTGATGGCGTCCAGCGAAGCTGTTCATCCACCTTCTCCCATGCCATCCGAAAGCTCGGATTTGAAATGGGAGCCCACTGAGGAGGACTCTGAGATGGGCCACTCAAGCAGTCCAGAGTTTACACGCGAACATACTCACCCCATGTTGCCTCCAGGCCAGACCAATGCTCCAGCTCCAGGGTCATCCAATCCAGCTTCATCCAGTGTGTTGGCTCAGGACCTGTGTCTCTCCCCCTTGCCTCCTCCATTGGCAGGGTGTCAGCAGGATTCGCCATACAGGTCCTCCGCCCATTCCAGTTCGCCAGAACGGTCAACAGAATCTCCGGACGCCGTGAGGAAGCTGTCCCCGGCGGATTCACATCTGCCTGGATCAGGCCAGTCTTCTCTGGAGTCACCTAGTCCATCCGTTGAAGCAGCAAAACCTGAGGCTCCACCTACACCTCCGCTCTCTGGCTCTCCCTCTCCAAATCAAGCTGAGCCGTCCAAGGACAGCTCCACCCAGCTTCAAATCAAGGAGGAGTGTTCAGAAGAGGTACTGGATGTTGAGGGTGATGCTGATCAGTCTGCTGCTCTGGATGTTACATTGGAAAGTGGGGCCCAGGTCCCAATGGACCGGGCCATCATTGAGCAGCTTTGTGCTGAAGCTGCCAAAGAGATGGCCCTGTGGGAGGACTGCCTGGGACATATGACAATGAATGAGCACCCCCACTGTGACTATCCACATGTCTACGGTGTCGAGTGCAATATGGAGTACTATGTTAAGACAGAGACTCCTGACCAGAAGGCCCGTTATGATGAGTTTCACAACTGTTTGTTGCGCAACGACGTGACAGCTCCAGTTGTTGAGCAGACTGACAAGTTTGTGATCCGCCACGTCATGGCTCGTCTACTCTGCAGTAGGTACTCCATCCCGGCAGACTTGCTGCCTGCCTTGGAACACTCTCTTCGCATGCACCATCATGCAATTGTTGCCCACAAGGATGATCTGCCAAGATCCATCTGCAAGTTGGATCAAAAGCTGTTGCAGATTTCCTTAGCGGAAGCTGCCAGTTCCACTCCGACGGTAGCTGTTGGAAGCATTGTTCCTTGCCAACGGGATTCAGATTCAAGCCATCAGTCTGAGGAGACTGGGCAGCTGTGTTCTTCCGTGGTGGCCAGCGAGGAGGTTGAGCAGCCGCTCCCTCCCGGGCTGGTCAAGCTGGAGGACCAGCTTCACGTAGCTTTCTTGGACCGTTCTGCTCCAACCTGTGAGGTCTACCCTTGGGAGCATCCGCCTCTCCGCCCTTCATACTTTCGAGTGTCTCATCAGTTTGGCAAGAATGGGTTGCGGATCCCCATCTGGTTTCAGGGCAGTGAACAGCTTGGAGAAGAGGCCCTGCAGGTCCCCATCAGCGAGGAAACTCCGGTGGGTCTGATCCAGATGGCCCTTCTCCATCAGTGCGATGAAGCGTCAAAGGCCATCCGGCATAAAGTGCAGGAGATCCGGGACTTGGAATGGTTTGCCGCCCTCGCTCGCACAGCTTGCTTTTGGGCGGGCATGGGGGACCTGCAGTTGGGCCTCCTAGCCACAGGTGTCTCCCCAATTGATCTCCAGTTCCCTTCAGTTCCCCGGGAGACACAAGAAGTTGGATGTCAAGCAGAGCCTGCCACTCGGTCTACCGGAACTCAGGATGGACCAGGAGTCAAGTTCATCGATCACCATCTGATGGACAGTGACCTGCATGACACATCCACTGAGTTCATGGATGAGTACCTAAAGGAGAGCGGTTATGGACCCAGTCAGGGAGGGGACCTTTCAGGCCATCCATTCAAAGAGGGGCCACATGTCCTCGGGGCCATCGGTGATTGTTTCAAGCCTGTGTCACTGATCAGGCTCTGGGGCACCCCGGATTCGAAGATCCAGGCCTTCCGTGATCTGGATCATGAGATGTTCCCTTCACAGCCGTTCAGAGGAGTCCACGTGCTGGCCTACACAGAGGATACCTACCCGGTGGTGCTCCCCACCCGTTCCAAGCGCACCATCATCACCGAGCAGCTTTCCCAAACAATGTTGGAGCTGGCCAAGCTGCTCCCCAAGAAGGATTGTCTGCTCGACAGGAGGGAGTATGTGAAGGCCCAGATCACAGCTGTGGATCCTGCTCCCAGAAGGCTCATTCTCGGAACAGTGGAGACAGTGTCAACTGCCAGTGGGATGATGGAAACAGCTCCAGCTGCGAGTGAAATGGTGGAGGCAGCTTCAACTGCGAAAGGGACACGCCCCTTGCAGGCAGCCTGAGGAGGTCAGGAGACAGACTCCCACACTGAGGTAGTAGTGGCTCCGGAGGAGCCTGCTCCCTCCCTGCATGTGTTTCGACCCCTCAGGGTACCTCCCCAAACGGACATTTCCCAGACTGCAGTGAAGCCAGTTCTAGGTCCTGTGCCTACCAAAGCGCAACGGAAAATGCCCCCACCTCATCTGAGTGTGGCCGTCCAGCCTAGTTCCCCTCCACAACAGAGCTGCACAGAGTTGTTTGATCTTGGTGGGGATGAAATACCACCCCCCAAAGATCCAAACCGTACTCTTGAAGGAGAGGAGCTGGACAATCGGACACCTCGAACTGTTCAGACAGCTGCTTCGGCGACCGTTTCGAAACCACCCACTTCTAGCGACACACAACATACAGAGGGCGCCACAGCCGTTAAAGTCATAATGGCCCCAGCTTCGAAGCCAAGACTTCCCATGCCCACACTCACAGAAGATGGGCGTGTGCTCCCTCCATGTACTGTGAAGTGTTTCCCTGCACCTCACCCCGCGTGGAGGATGAAGCGGGGAGAGAAAGAACTTGCCAACATGCTTCCCAAGTCCTTGCCAATTGTTCCTGGTGTGGTGGGGAACTGGAGCACCACCCTCCTGGAGTTGGAGTTTGAATGATTCATCCCAAAAGGACAACTTAGCGACACCCAAGCTCGTCTGCAGACCGCTGCCAGTATCCAGAAGGCTCTGCAGTCTGCTCTGATTCATCCTGAGGTCAAGAAGAGTCTGCTACCCGCTCCCACTCTGGTTCATCACCCAGGTCTCGTGATGGTGGACGACTTGAGATGCCTAAGTAAAGACGACCGTGCGACGCTCAGCAAGAATGGGATTGATTTTCTCTTTCCCGTCCTGCATGAACATCTCGTTGGAGGGTCATCCAAGTCACAGCAGTACCTCCTGTCATGCCGGGTGTTTGGGTGGTATCCATCCCACTTCCGCCAAAAGAAGCTGAGCAAGGAAATGCATGAACAGCTAACTTACTTGTCAGACCAGATCGATAAGCTTGACGGCAGATCAGCCACTTTCCAAGCCTCCAAGAGTCTCACCATGTGTCCGTTTCCTGACTGCCTGTACATGTGTTCTTCGCAGTATGCAGCAGTGAAGCATGCTATGCGTTGACACTACCACACTTGGGTGACATGTGGCATCTGTTTGTGCCACTTCGCTCCCAACATCTTCACAAACGTTTCATCGGGGCAGAACCTCCTTAGCTTGAAGGAGCACATTCTGCTGTGTGGGAGCCCTGCCAGTCAATCCATGGCAGAGGCTTCCACCGACGAAGCGCCCTCAGCTAGGAGTATGCCAGTGAGTGTCCCAGGATCTGTCAAAGTGCAAGACGATGATGCCAATGCCGACACCGATGGTGCGAGCGTCAAAGGAGAGGCCGAGCAGGCTTTGAGGAAGCGTAACCTCACGGCCGTTCTTGGGGACAATGCCGACGGTGCAAGTGTCGAAGAAGAAGCCGAGTGGGCCTCCAAGAGACGAAACCTTGCAGTCGTGCTTGGGGGCAAGGAAGAATCCCAAGGAATGTGTCCATCCAGGTAGACCAAGAAGAACAGGAGATGAGACGACCATCTCACTGCGTTTCTGGGGTGTGTGTGTTTGGGAATGGGAGTTCCGCAAAAGATAAGTAATCGTTTCCAAGAAGTTGTTTCATGTTAATGAAACCTGTGATGTATTTATTCTAGATGTGCTGAAAATTTTTGTAGTGTTCGAGTGCGTTTTTGCTCCTAGTTTCGTTCGACTTGTAGTTTTGTCCTTTTGACTTTTATGAAAGAAAACAGGGTTTTGTAAGGGATGGCCAGGTGGGACAGCTTGCTGTTTCCCCGGCCTTTTTGTATCATTTCTCTCATTAATCGGGTAGGGTTGAATTTTCTTTCCAGGGTGTCGTGGGGACCCCAGGGGTCCACCCGTTCGGAAATTGGAAAAATCAGAAATACTCCAGTAGAAGTTTGTTCTTTTGAGTCAGAGTTGTTTGTTCCATGTGCGGGCCGTACGGCTGGCCCTCCTTTTCATGAGTGGCCCGGCCGGACAGCCCCTTTTGTTGGGTCATTCAGATTCGCTCTTTTCTGTAGTTTTAGGGAACGGGGGGTTTTATTGTGATTATAACGGTGCTGTAAGGGGTTGTGAATGTTTAAAGTTTTTGAAGTGGTTGGATCCGCAACTTGTTGCCTCACTAGTACAGGTGAGCCTTTTTATTCCTGTATCACAGAGTTAATGTTTCCAGAGAAGATGTTTTCTTGTGATTCAATAAATCAAGGGTGTGGATGGTTTTGTTCCCTGAGACCATATTTTGGGCATTTTTTGTTTGTTCACCCTTTTTTGATCATGAGCCGATCCAATCTCCCGTTTGGAACATGATTTTCAACAACTTTTGGTCATTTAACTATGACCATTTCAAATTGGTTGTTTGAAATGCCGAAAATAAGAACAAAAACGAAAGAAACATAAAAATCCGTGAGATGTCAAGCATCTCCGAAAATGGGTGTGTCCCAACGGTTGGAGGTCCGTTTTCCACTAGGTGTCACGCTCTGTTGTTGACCATTCTGATTTGACCATTTAGGGGGGTTGTGTTCTCAAATGGGCTGTTTGGGAAATGGGCCATTGAATATTTTTGATCCCAGTCAGTCCGTTTGAGTTCGAACCGTTAAATGTTTTCGACCATTTCAGGGTCAATTTTCATTTCACCTAGGACCGTTAGGAGGGGGTGATAAGGGACCGTTTGAACGAAGTCCCGATCTATCTTTCCTCCTCCCCCCGGGTTTTCAGAATGTCACTCCCCAGTGACTCATCATTGATGGGTGTTTTGAGTGGGATTTGTTTAACCTGGCCTGTTCAGGCCTCCTCAATCTCAGAACTGAGCCAAGTTCCTAATTGTCGAATGGCTCCAGGTTTATCCCTTGTTTTGGATCTTTTTGAAATGGTTTCAG
>JAAUXT010102565.1_pt1 | contig 23328 bp, 29 predicted proteins | sample 7278171 | NCBI WGS metagenome assembly JAAUXT01 (sample SAMN14350112, study PRJNA611818) | marine sediment metagenome | isolation source: surface marine sediment (1.8m) | place: French Polynesia: Moorea | collected 2018-08
AATTGACACGGTTGGTTGACCTGAGACAAGAGCTGACTAGCAGAGTCCATTGTCCTTCGCGGAGACCCATGAACATGCTGAGTCTCAGAATATTTGGATACATCCTCGTATTCCGTGTGCGGGATTTTGTTTCTTCAATAAACATTGTGGAACTGCCTCTCGCCTTCGTGTTCCTCACAGAATCAGAACAAAGCTGTGGCGGTGTTGCCCCAGCACGGCCAGGGACCTCGGTGCCTCCCGTTTGACCCGGAAATCACCAAAAAAATTGTGACCCAGCTCCGAAAATTTTGTGTCGCAGGCACACAAAAGTTGAATTGTCGTTGTCCCTTGCCCTATTTTTCTGAGTTTTAGCTTGCCCAGCCCCGTTGCCGCTGGGTCAGGCGCAGAAAACAGTGCAAGGGGCACGCGTCTGTGCGTAAGTCTGTGGGCGCTGGACATGAACCAGGGGCGCGCGAGGGCCACGGGGGGCTTGGGGCTCCGGGACCCTGGTTTGGCTCACGTGCACTGGATCCGCACTCAGTGGTTCCGGGACTCCTTGACTGTGGTGGCTAATTTCGCGACACCCAAACAGCGTTCCCGGACTCCGCTCGAGATGCGGCTTGAGGGACGTCGCGCTGAACACACGTGGTGACACCGTGCAACATGCGCAGGTGCTTTTCTCTCCGCTTCCAATGAACCGAGCGGCCTCGGAAACGGCCGAGTTGTTGATGGAGAGAAACTATCAGAAGCGACTGATAAACGCGACTTAATTAACACTTTGTGGGCGGCACAGACCAGCCGATCAGTTTCGCCGCAAGTTCATTAATGTGCACGGGGCAGCGACATGTGACGCACCCACCTTGAAACCATCGTCCGTCAACGCAGCCAAAATGATGTGAAACGGACGTCGGTGTCGCCACCCCAAAGGGGATTCTGGAAAGCGAAGCGGTCTCTCTGAAGACTTGCTTCCTCTCTAATTTGACCCAGTTTAGCTCAGACCAGCTTCCAAACATTTATATTCCAATTTGAATTGAGTCACCAAAAGTGCGGTCAAGCCAGGAAGAAGAGCAAGAGCTATTTTGCTGTGTAAAATCCACACAAACAAGAATTAATGGCAAAAATTCATTGTGCTGAGACATCGTGGTCGAGCTAAACCTGCATTGCAAAATTAGGAGGCTCGTACATTTGGAGGTTTGGGGACTGACTCGTGTGCTCTGTGGAGCAGACCAACATCCTTGTTTGGGCGACCCACGTTCAACTTCAGGTTTGTTTTCCCTGCACGTGCGTCCTGCAGCCGCAGGTGGAGCGCGCACTCGAGCGGCGCGGCGTGTGGCGCTCCTGATGAGGCCATAAACCCGAGGTTCAAAGCGCCTCGCAGTCAGCAGTGCTGAGCACAGGTCATAAACCCATCACGCTTCCGACTCCACGTCCACTGTGCAACGACTCAACCAAAACCTCAACCTGCTTCTGCAAGAAGAAGGTGAAAGAGCCTGTCGCTTGCAAGTGCGCTCATTGCTGACGAAATGGTGTTTCAGGAACCAAGTGCACACCCCTGTCACAACCTGCCCAGGGCATAGGGGCCACCTAAGCCTGGAAAAATGAATTTACCCCACCCCCCCCCATTTGGGAAAATCTGAGGGTGGGTCACTGGCCCAGGTCTACCGAGGTGGCCGCCCCCTGGCCGACGCTGGATTCGCTGAAAACATGTGTGTGTGTGTGTGTGTGTGTGTGTGTGTGTGTGTGTGTGTGTGTGTGCGAGGAGATTGCCCAGTCAAACAGCGCTTTGTCTTCCAGGATGATGCATGGTCAACAAAGGAGGTGCGCGCAACAGTCCACAAAAGGCAGTTTCTCGTCTGACTTCAGGGAGCAGGCGACATCTGGTTGGCGCTGATAAAACCAGAGCAGGAGATGCGGTGAAGTTGGCTTCGGAAATTGGAAGCTGTGCTTGTGTCTGCAGAAGCTGAGATTCTTCAAAATAACGAAGACTGAACTGGAGAACAACCTGTTCGTGGAAACCACAAATTGTGCGCTGCGTGTGTTCGCGCATCTGTATGTTTGTGTGTGTGTGTGTGTGTGTGTGTGTGTGTGTGTGTGTGTGTGTGTGTGCAATGCACGGGCATCTGCATGCGTGTGTGAGTGTGTGTGTATGGTTGCGTGCACGTGTGTGTGCAGTCTGCGTGCCCGTGTGTACGCGTGTGTGTGTGCCTGTGTTTGTGTCCTCTGGTGAATTGTGGGTGTCACAAAGTCACAAGAGCCAAAGTTCGACACGATGTGAATTTTATTCATTTTTCTTCCAAAGACACAAAAATCATTTTCACATGCATCATCTGATGTGCACGACAACCAAATTATTGTCATTCTTTGACAAAAAAAAACCACAGTTACGGTGATCCACACCCTCGGCAAACGCAACGCTACTCTACTCACACGTGCAAGTGTGCACAAAAAGATTCCTCACCAAAATCTTTGCAAATACACAAAAAGACTCTTTCAAAAGGTCCGTCAGATTTTGTACACACGCACTGTGATCTGGAAATGAACGGCCGTTACAATTGGAATGGAAATCGACAGTTGAACATGAACGTCACGAGTGGATCTTGAGGACCTGATTCCAACTTTGCAAATCAAACCTTTGTATTTCAGAACTGGCGGGGAGTGTAACTGTTTTCAGGGAGTGGGTGGGGTCCAGGGCAGATCTTGGGCAGTTTAGATCCGTTCTCAAACAAAATTTCCAATTCTAAAATAGCGCACTGAAGAATCTGAAACACGTGATGTCTTCTGAATTTTGAATCTGGTCAGGACCGGACCCAGGACCTGCGTGGCAGGTGCTGACCTGCAGGCTGGGCGATCTCAAGGTGTGAGAGGAACATATTCGCACCTGCAGCACAAAACGGGACAAGTTCAATTTGTGAGGTCAGGGATCTGGCCCCTCAAGGTCAGTTAGAACTTCTTTGGTGCTGTTGAAAGTCTGTGCAGGCTCAGTTTTACGTGGACGAGAACACGAGGCATGGAGAGAGCACAGACTTCCTTGTGAACAGGTGCATCATAAATGCCGGGGGCATGTCTGGAGCTCAACATGGAAAGACAGTGAATTGCACGTATTCCCACCCGCAGGGACGATTCATACAAAACACGTACACGTGCACGTAGTTTCGCGTACACGTGCACACGACCCCACCTGGAGCTGTCTCCAAATCAGAAACCCACGGCGCCGGAAGGAAGTCACCCTTCTCTTGGCGTCCTCTGGTGCACGCGACGCCTTCAGGCCTTGGCGGCGGCGTTGACCTGCGCGCGCAGGGTTTCCTCGCGGTCGCGGTCGAGCTCGGCCTTGGGGCGGTAGAAGCGGCTGCTGTAGGGCATATCGCGCTCCTCGCGCAGCTCCTCCCGGTAGAGGTCGCCGTAGAGGCGCTCGGCGCGACTGCGCCGGATCTCCCGGTTCGTCTGCTCCACCTCGCTCTTCAGGTGCCGGATGTTGTCCAGCAGCATCTGCTGACTGCTCACCTGCAGCACAAGTGCGCCAGGGTGTGTGAGAGAGGCGTGCGTGCGGAAGTGTGTGTGGTACACGTGCAGACGTATGTGAGTTTGTCAAGTGGGCTACATGCTTGTTCTCCAGCGGCATCTACTGACTGCTCACCTGCAGGCACAAGTGTGTGTGTGCGTGTGTGTGTGTGTGTATGTGTTTGTGTGTGTGAAAGAGGTTTCCGTGCAGATGTTTGTGAGAACTGTGTGCGTGTGTGTGTGTGTGTGGTGTACGAGTATGTTGGGTGTGACCCATCAAATTCGTACGAGGAACGTTATTGAAGGCACAGGCGCCTTTGGGGTAAGAACCGTGTCCTCTGGACATACAACCCACGAGATCGTTGCACTGATCACATGGACGAAAAAGCTGAGGGAGACGGTTACCAGGCTGTCGCTGTGGTGGGGCGTCTTCTGAAAGAAAGACAGACACGTACAGAGAAAAAGCAAGAGAGAGAGAGACAGAGAGACAGAGACAGAGAAGAGGGAGGCAGAAGCAGAGAGAAAGGGACAGAGAGACATCCGGAGGGAAAGTTGAGGTGAGAAAAACGAGGTTGTTTAGCACCATTCAGTGAGCAACAAAGACCTTTTGCCAAAGGTTCCCACCAGAAAGACTAGAAGACGGCACCTCGCAGACAGACAGACAGACAGACAGACAGACAGACAGACAGACAGACAGACAGACCAGGTTGTCGACGTGGCGCGTCGTCTTGTGCTTCTTCTCCTTGACGTAGCCGGTGGCGCCGGTCGGGGTGAAGGTCGACGGCAGCTCCACCCGCGCCGTGCGCCCCTCGTACGCCGTCGTCGTCTCCGTCGTCGTGGTGACCGTCGCCATGGAGACTGAGGAAACGAGAATTTTTTCAAGAGTTGATGTAAAAGCTGTGTGGTCAGACAAAAAAGTCGTCGTGTGCTATGGTTTGAACATTTGAAAAGATAAGAGGACGTGTGCCCTGGTGGATTCAGACTTGGGTCGGGGAGGTACGAGCTCTGACGGTCCTGGTGAAGATTGCGCTGCTGGCTGGGCAGCTGCTCCTGCAGCTCTTGTCCAACCCTCAAGGGACCAAACCTGGGTCTTCCGGGTCTGGACCGGTGCCTTCTTGAATCACATATCAAGTGCGCATGATTTGTCAACTTTCGCATCTGGTGGCACACAAGGTCGGTGGGATTCTTCAGGGAAGGGGTCCTGGCTCTTCACCAGAGACCCAGCTGCACGATCAAGGAAAAATCGAGAGGTTCCGGGGACCACCACCAACCCCAGACACATCAGCAAATCGCAAACAGATGGGAAAATCTCTGCACTGTTTGCACCTAGCATAATGAGTTTTGACACTGTGTTTTTCTCTGAGGTAATGTTTGATGTATGTGCGTTGTTCACGCAAAACCCACACTGCGCGCCAAGGGGTGGACGGAGGGGCGCATCCAGGGTCCAACTCGGCGGCGGCGGGGGGGGGGGCTCCACCATCGGGGACCCAGCTTCAACTTTGAAAATTCGGGGGACACGGGTGGGCAGGCCGCGGACCCGCATCACAGTATCAGAATCTGCAGGATTTCGTCAGGAGGGCCGACCACCGGGGGGGGGAAGGGTACAGTCTGCAACAACGGGGAGTGGGAAACTGACGGTGAGTGGAGCACAACATCAGGGTTGTGCATGATTCATTGTGGCCGGATCACTGAGCCACCCGACCTCCCCACCTGATCCGCCTCCGACATGGGTGAGATCATTACGAAGTTCACTCCATCCATCAAAGCTTTGCAAATACTCAATGAAAAACTTTAACTCCGCACGGCCCATTGTGACGCACATCTCGCGCGCTGAGGAGCCACTTCCGGCCCGGAGCGAGGGGCCTGCGCACAGTGTAGAGGTATTTATACTCATGGAAGCCTTCCAGATGACTTCACGTGGATCCAACACTCAGCGGCAGTCTGGATGTCTCATTAGTTCGCTCACCGCTCGCCTGGTACGAGTCTGTTTCCCAGCCAAGAATAGTCGTCCACACCGGCCGGTGCTGGGAAAGACACCGGAGGCGACAAAAAGTGCACAAGTCGTCAACGTGCCTCTTGGAGCCCAGCGTGTGATCGTTGTGTCCCACAGGCAACTGAAGTCATGCTGGACGTTTGAACTTTCAGTGGAAGTGTGTGTGTGTGTGTGTGTGTGTGTGTGTGTGTGTGTTGTCTGTCCAACTATTGTCCCACTTCCGTTCGGCCTCCGGATTAAGACCAGGAGTTGGCATCGTCGTCCACGCAGACTAGTTCCCCACCGCTTTGGCTCCGTGTGCAGGAGAACCACGGCTCCAGCTCCGTGGCAGCATCTGACTCCCTTGACCCACTTCGTACTCCTGCACCGCAGACTGCTTCCTGTTTGCCGGGTTGTTTTGTGTTGGTGCACCACATGTGGTTGGCACATTCAGATTGTATCTGATGGCAGAGGGAGGTTGTCAGGTGGAGGGCACTGACAGAGGACTCGGGGTGCAGTGACCAGAGGAGACTGAGCTTCACTTCCTGTTGTTCGCTTTCGTCCAGGAAAGCAGCCCACAGTGCAAAGGGAAATGTCCTACTGTACACACCAAAACCACTGCAAAGCGTACAGTGCCTCACTAGAGCCTCACAAAACACACAGGACGAGATCAAGCTACCTCTAGGTGGGAAAATTTGACAAAAATCTGTCTGAATGATACTCACAAAACAAAATGCCGGTGTTGGGCAAGTGTACGCGGAAGCTGGTGTGTGGAGATTGTGCTGGGTGATTTGATGGGGTGAGAGGGTTAAAGTTAGACGGGAGGCAGGAGGTCCGCCTGCAGGCCTGCAGCAGGAGGACCAGCTTCACTGCTGCAGCTTCGTAGCGAGACGGAGAGAGGAGCAGGTGGGAGCCGCTCCGGTGCGTGGGAGATGCCCCTGAGACGGGGCTCCAGTTTGACACAAGACATGACAACTTCACAAAGAGTCTTTCTGCCAAATATTGTCTTCTTTGTCCTGCGATGGAGAGAGAAGGAACAACTGCCTGGGGAACAAGAGGGCGGGACTATTGTTCCCTAACACCCCTCCAGCACACACACACACACACACACACACACACACACACATGCACCAACTCAGGAGTGGCACAGTACGCAAGGACCCAAAACCTCCTTCCTCATCATGAATCACAAAAAATTGTTCTCCCAGCAAAATACGAGGCAGGAACACAATGAAACGGGTCTGGGGCGATAAATCCGGATTGAATGGATCAATCTTCACCAAATTTTGGATTTCAAGAGACACATTTATTGTCTCTAAGAGAACACAAGGGTAAGAAAATCCAACTTGGTTAAGTCCAGATTTGTTAGATCTTTGTCTCAGTCCATTGGTTGAATCCGGAACACTGCGCACAGTGGATTCACGTAGTCCAATCACCACGAAACTTTTTGACCCTCAGGTCAACTTCCTAATGAACAAAAGAAGACATGTTTGCAAACAATTTCTGTCAATTGTACTGGATTACTGGCACTCGAAATAACGTCCTTCTGCTGCGATGCAGCGGCGAAGTCTCTCAGGGAAGCGATCCATTGAGGCACTGAATTCCTGTGCAGGAATGGCTCTGATTGAGGCATCCACACTCTGTTCCAGTTGAGGAATGTCTCTGTGACAGATTCCCTTGACCTTGGTCTTGATCTTGTGGAAAAACCAGTAATCCATTGGATTCAAATCCGGACTGTATCCAGGGTGTGGGAGCACTCGGACAAAGTTGTGTCTAAGAAATCGCACCACTCTGTCAGTGTGATGCACGGGAGCCCCGTCATGCAGCAAAGCCCAGGATGACATGCCTTGCCTTGTTGCCAAATGTGGGCGTTTCCTCCCGAGTGCAGCCAAAAAACATTGCAGAATTTGAAGATAGAGTTCTTGTCCTATGCCATGTCCATTTGGCACGAACTCACAGTAAACCAGTCTGTCCTTGTCAATGAAGGCAACCAGCATGACTTTCTGAACAGATTGTTCAATGCGCACTTTTTCAGGGTGTGTCTCTCCTTGCGCAAGCCATTCTCTGGTTTGAGCTTTTGGCTGAGGATCCCAACAGTGCATCCAGGACTCGTCCTCTGCAATAACCACATCCACTGGTGTCACTCTTTGCCTCAAAATTTGCAAAGTTTGCCTGGACAAATTTACTCTGCACAAATGTTCCGGAGCTGATAAGAGATGTGGCACCCATTTGGCTGGTGTTTTGCGCACTTTCAGGTCCTCCTTCAGCAGTCTGCGGGTGCACCCAAATGACAAATTCACGTCCTGTGCCAACTGCCTGATTGTTGACCATCGATCCACTCGAATCCGGGCTCTGACTTCAGCCACTTTGCGAGCTGTTCTCTTCTTTGGAGCACCACTCTTCGGAAGGTCAGTTTTCTGCACCCTCCCATTTTGGAACTGCGAACACCACCTTTGAACTGAACTTTTGCTCAAAGCCTCTCATCTGTGTAAAGCATCCAGTCTCTGCTTGATTTGCTTCTGGTGGCACCTTCCTTGAGCATGAATTCAATCTGGAAACATTGGTCAAACTTGTGTGGAGGCATTGTCTCTTTCACATGTGTTGCATGCTTGCTCCGAAATCGCGATCGGAAGGTCGAACTTGTGACACTTTGACCCCAAGTGCAAAAGGGTTCCACTTTAGTCAGGCCAAAATCAATAGCACACATTGAAGACAAGTGTGTTGCGGATCCAGGAGAAAATTTTGGCTGAAATCGCACAATGGAAAACACCCAAACCACGCCCGGACCCGTTTCATTGTGTTCCTGCCTTGTACGAGGTGCAAAATTTTAATTGCCTGCTCCATGTCCAGATCTTTTGAACAGTTCATCGCAACTTTGCCAATCCTTTGCAAATGCATTCCAGGGATCTTGATCTTCCCTTTTGAGCAATGTCCTTGATCAGAGAAGGTCAAGCAGGTGCACTGTGACCCCATTAATTGGGACTCTGTCTGTCAGACCGGCGAATTGGTAGAGTTTGGACATGAGTTGTTGAATTTGAGTGTTTTTCTGATGCATTTTCCTTCTGCCTTGCTTTTTGTGAATATGTTTTTGTTTGTTACTGGCCTTGTCATTGTTCTTGTGAATGCCTCTGCGAGTCCCAGGGTGGAGCAGCGCGCAACCCTGAAGTTTCTTGTCAAAAGTGGGCGTTCCCCAATTCAATGCTGGAGGGAGTTGAGGGAGGTCTGGGCTGATGACACCATGTCAAAAACACAGGTTCAAGTGTGGCATAAGCATTTCCGGAATGGGTCAGAAGTGACTGGTGACAAGCCCCGCCCAGGAAGGCCAAGAACTCAGAGGACAAATGAAAACAAAGAAATGATCCAAGGGCTCATTGAGAGCAATCCCAGGCACAGTTTGGCAGAGTTGGCAGATGCCACTGGCATATCCACACATGTCATCCACAAAATTCTAAAAGAAGATTTGGGATTCCAAAAAAAATGTGCCAAATTCATCCCAAGGGAGCTGACTGAGGCTCAAAAGTGGACCAGGATGACTGTGTGTGATGACAACCTCAAACTTTTGTGTGACCAACCAGACCCAGAGCTCTTCCTGCAGTCTGTCATTACTGGAGACAAGACATGGGTGTCAACTTATGAGCCTAACAGCAAACAGCAGAGCCAAGCTTGGGTTGGCAAAGGTCAAAAACTGAAGAAAGCCTGATCAGCTTCAGTCAGAAAGACAATGATGACAGCATTTTTTGATTGCAAAGGCATCATCATGATTGAGTTCCTGGCCCCCGGGGATATGGTTAAGGCAGAAACCTACATCAAAACACTTACCAACTTGAAGGAATGCATCAGAAAAAAATGTCTAGAACTCTGGTCTGGCAGAAAGTTTGTCATCCACCATGACAATGCTTCACCCCATACTGTGGGAGACATATTGACAAAGCTCAAAGAATGGTCAATCAAAACTTTGGATCACCCTCCATATTCCCCTGATTTGGCTCCTTGTGATTTTGCCCTATTCCCAAGGTTGAAGAGCCAAATCAGGGGAAAGCACTTCCAAAATTTGGATCAATTGAAGGCAGAAAGTCGCAAATGTCTCGTGTCTCTCCCACAGTCCTTCTTTGCTGATGCCATGCATGACATGGTCTATCGCTGGCAGAAGTGTTCCAATGTCAATGGTGATTTTTTTGAGGGGGATCATGTTGTTGTTGAGCCATTATTCTCCAAAGACTCAGAAACAGACTCTGAGAACAGCTCCGGAAATTCCTCGGATGATGACAGTTGATTTGAGTCATGGTTGCACTGATTGTTCCTGCATGTCTATTTTTACATGAATTTTTGAAGCCTCTGTTGGCAGTTGTCATTGTACTCTTTTATATGGTTTGGCATGTTGGCATGTTGGTTCAATGTTCACAAGTTTTTATCTTGGAAGAATAAACCGTTTCCGAGAAAAGCCGATGGAGCGGAGACTTAAATTTTGCGCCTCGTACTTCCAATCTGCGACCAACAAAAGGACACTGAATGAAGGTTGGAGCCCAAAACCTGCCTGCGCTCCTCCTCACACAAGTGGAGTCCCGGACCCTGCCTCCGTGCTCAGGAGGCTCTCGAGACCCGGATCCGAGGCTCCAGGTCGAGTGGGGCGCACAGAGCGACGCGTGTTCGCGTCGGGAGAACCCGAGAGCTGATCCAGGGGCGGATCAGGGGACAGATCCAGAGGGTCAGGAAGAGTGCCAGGATATTTTCCAGGGTGGGTCCAGAGGTAGGTGTGCATATCGAGAGGACGATTGAAAGCAGGTACACAGATGCACGTGTTGGAGTCGCCGGAACTTCAACATCCGACGTGTGGACCTGAACAACAGGACCCGTGGTTCGCAGGTCGAGCCCCCGCCCTTCCTGACGGTTGAAATTAAGCCCTCTTGCTCGGAGGCCCTCCCCTGAACAATTCCTGAACCCGTTTCCATGCAGCTCCTATCACGAGTAGTCACGCGTCTAATGGCTCCCACGAACCGGACGGAGATTAGTTGAGATTGCGGCCCAAGGTTTCCGTATCAAAGTGGCTTTCAAGAACACAGAGACCACGGACAGGCTGCGTGCAGCAACCCTTCAACACGTACCGTATTCACCTGTGTGCAAGGCGCACCTTTATGCACCAAAGTGCGGATGATTTCAGCATTGTTCCAGTGGAACCAAAACACCCCGAAAGAAGGGACAACACCGTTCAAATAACTTCCACAAAACTCAGAGGTTCCTGGCTTGGCCACGTGGTGCTGTTGGCGCGAGGATCTTTCTTGGGTCCAGAAAACCGAATCTGACCATCTCGAGCCACTGCATCTCGGTGTGGGATCTCCTGAGAGAAAACAACATTTGGGCTGTTTGTCTTCGCACACAAACCTCTACCTCCCGCTGAAAAAGTCGAGACGCGTCCACTTTGAAATGGCCCACTGGAAGAGATCCCAAGGTTCGATGCTTCTCCGGAATCCCGTTGTGACTGATGATTGGCTCTGGGGGGCAGATCCAGAGGCTACTCAAAGGAGGGGGACTTCGGTTGGTCTGGTGGGCATCTTAGTTTTGACAAATCAACACACAAAAAACAAGTACGCTCGTATTTGCACCTGGAGAGAAAACGTCACGCACAAAACTCATTCTGTTGCGTACGGAATGGGGGTCAGAACCTTGGAACAACCCTGTATCCCCCTCAGTTCCACCCTTTGGATCCCTCTGCAGTCTCTGGATTCACTGCAGGACTGAACCCTGCCTCTGGCCCCGGATCTTGATCCGCTCCTGCCCCCTCCAGGATCAGGCTCGAGGTTCTCTCCCCAGAACAAACAGGAGGAATGTTGCGCCACCTTCTCAGCCCGCAGCGCGGCACAACAACAGGTTCCGTCATCACGAGCAGCAGTGAAACCCCGACCGTAGCCCCGAGGTGTGAGAACACGTCGCTTTGCTTCAGCAGACTCCAGACTGCGAGAGGAGAGTCATCACAAACAAAAACAGACACACAACACACACACGCACACACACCATACAAGCGTGCATCGACACGTCCCACACACTTAAACTGCCTACACGCACACAGGTCTACGCACACCACACATGCACAAAGAGAATGTGTTTATTCTCACTACTCGTACAATGCAAGAAGGCTTGACTGTGACACGTTAGTCAGCCCGCAGGTCCCAAGGCCCTACAGACCCACAAGTCCCGCAGGTTCCACAAGTCCCACAGGTACCCTTGCCACGAGTTTCTTCCTTCTTTTGTTTGTTGGGGTTGTCAGACTGAGGGGGGGGGGTGGACAGAGAGCAAAGGCCCGAATCAGGACACCGGCTGCACTCCTTCTTTTGCGTTGTTCAGAAAGCGGAGATTTCAGTCCAGTTCACTCACAAACACAAAGTGTAGTTGGGGCAAATGGACCCCACGAGAACAAATCACCCAGAGGCAAATGGACACAGACCCTCAGCACGGAACCTCACGTCCAGGGCTTACCTGTGCGCCTCGAGGTGGACCCACTCCGACGACAGGGCTTCGTCATCAGTTCTCACAGGGCGTCGGCAGGGAGGGAGCTGTTTTGCAGCTGTCGGGTATCAGCGGCTTCCTGCTCCTGCTGGAACTCCACCAGCGGACGGACCTGCCCGCGCCGCGCTCTCACATCTGGCATTCCGGACTAACAATACACAATACACAATACGCCGTCTGGAAAGGCTCTGTGTCGGTGCCATTCGACCTTCCCTGCCATTGTTGCGTAAGTATACGAACTCAGCCATTTTATTGCACGCAGCGGAGAAGAAAAACAATTGTTTTATTATCATTCCAGACCTTTTGTCGTATGCGAGATGATGTGTGGAGCTTGTTTCGTTTTTCATTTCTTGAAAAGATGTCCTTTGTCTCGTGCGAAGGACGGACAACAGAAATCAGAAAAGAATCTTCGGTTCAACAGATACACACCCCAAGATGAGTGATTTTCTTGTGTACAAAATCACAATGTTCAAGAACACTGAAGTGTTGAAGACGCGCGATCTCTCTGTCTCTTTCTCTCTCCTTCTCTATCTGTCTTTCTCTTTCTCTCTTTCTCCTCTCTCTAACTCTCTTTCTCTCTTTCTCTTCTCTCTCTCGCTCTCTCTCACTCAACATTCTGCATTGCGCCATGATGCCAACTATCAAATATGATCGGACCCGCCAATGCAATGAACTTCAGAGGTGAGTTCTAAAGATTTGGGGACCTCAAAATCAAAAGAAATTGCGTCAAGTGTAGTTTCGCCTCAGCGCACTGACACCAAAGCAGCCATGAGAAAGTCAATCTGATCAAAAGCACTCGAATTCAGCTTCTAGGAACCTCTCAAGGTGTGCGCACCTCAAGTTCAATTGAGCTGGGGTTGAATATGGCAGTTCACCTTGCAAATACCGTATTCACCCGTGTTTCATGCGCACAGCACCTTCTGCACAGACAATTGAAGAAATGGGTCTTTCAATGCTGCGGGACTTGTTGCTTTTGGTGCGTAACGGAGTGCGTGTTGGGGGAAAGTGGAGGTGTATGTGTGTGTGTGTGTGTGTGTGTGTGTGTGTTCGGTGCTACTGTGTTGTGGATTTATCCAATGCACCTGGATTGCAGCCATGCCGAAACAAACAGCAGGATGCACTGTCAGAAAGAATTGATCATTGTGTGAATCTTCCGCAAGGGCAGAGCACTCCACCAAAATTGTTGCACCCACCCATTTTGAATCCTCATTGCATTCTTGCAAACTTGTCTCCCACCTCCCAGAAAAAAAAACACCTCTGATGCAGTTATGACAGCACAGTTTGTTCTCATTGCACTCATTTTGTCTCGTGGCATCCGACCAATGTTGTGTGCATGGTTTCTGAGTCTTTTCAGTCGAGGTTCTTTTCTAGACAACAGTTGTTGGCACACCCCTTTTTGTCATTTGTCCATAAGAGTTTGATTTGTTCTGTGCCAGAGCTTCGTGCAGAGAGTAGCCTGTGACAAAACCAACTTTGACGAAAAAACACACCTTCTCAATCTGAGATTCGGACAGCGAGAGAGCAGTGTCCAAAACTTGCCTTTGCTTGTTCAGCGGGACGTTCCCTCCTGACCGGTTCGGGGACCTGCCTGTGCGCTCTTACTCGTTCCGGTTGCAGACTTCATGGCAGCAACTCCTGCAGTGCACCTCAGTGTTAACATCTTGGCGGTGTGCATGCACACACAGATCAAAACACACCCTGGGCGTGCGTGCGTACACAGAGGTGCATTGTTTGTGTGTAACTTGTTACAGTTTTGCCCGTATGATGAGGTGAGATGCGCCAAGAACTCGCTGTGAAACCCTCGCACTGACTCGTTCGTGCGAGGTTCGACGCTCTGTGCGCACTCAACCAGAGGGGCTCACCTCTGACAGGTCTATGGGCTCCTTCGATGGGTCGACGGGCTCTTGACTCGAACAAACATGACACTTCCTTCCCACGGACAGGTGCAAACATGGTTTGTTCAATTGTTCGTTGTCCCTACAGTCCCCACATTTCGGGTCCAGGTTGCTCCTCCCCTGATCCGGAACCCCCCAAAGCTCCTCCCAAACTCGGAACTCAGTCAGGCCCCTCATTCCGACCCTGGATCTCGTACCCATACGCCAATCTTGAGGAACCCCAGGAGACCCCAGCCAAGCCCTCAATTTCCAACCCTACTTGTGGACCGAGGGCGGCCTCCCTCACCCCGATCCTGACTCCACCAGAGACCAAGGTCGCCCACCCAATCCTGGATCCGTTGTAGCTCAACCTCTTGGCGTTTGTGCGCTTCAGGACGATGGCGTCAGACTACGGGTCGAGGGAGATTTCGCTGCCGTACTACCTGGAGACGATGACGACGGGCGTGCTGCCGCCGGCGCCGCTGCCGCCGCGCACCCCGTACTACGAGCGGGGCACCCGGCGCGCCGACCGCTCCAAGTACTGCGACTCGCTCGTGAGTGAGACCTCAAACATGCGCACACACACACACACACACACACACACACACACACACACACACACACACACATGCACATGTTCTCCCTGTCTCGGGCTTTCTCTGTCCTCACTGTCTCTCTAACCCTCCCTCTTTGTCTCTCTATCTCTCTCCCTCTCCCTCGGATTGATCAACAGAACGCAGTGCGCACCTGCTGCTCAGTGGATGCTCTGTTCCTTGACACCCAGTAAGAAACAGGGTTTCGGAATCTGTGACCTTCAGGCTGAAAATCTTTCTTGTGCACAAACTCTGCCTTGATAAATTGCATCTCCACGACCAATTTTGACCACCCTCACCCTGTGGCGCCCTCTCTCCCGCAGGTGACGAGTCAGCAGCTGCTGCTCGAGAACATCCGCCACCTCAAGGACGAGGTCGACAAGACGAGTCGCCAGATCAACCGCGAGCGCACCGAGCGCCTCTACGCCGAGCTGGGCCGCGACGAGGCCGCGGAGCCCGACCTCCCGGCAGCCAGCCGCTTCTACCGCGGGGCCTCCACGGGGGTCGCCGCCGGGGCGGGGGCGGGCACCGCCGGGGCGGGGCTGGTCGACAGCGCCGGGACGAGCACCCTCGGGGACACGGACATTCACCGCTCCCGACCACTCGCGCCACGAATGACAACTTTACCCCAGAAGGGTCTTCCAGTGCGCGTTCAAGAGAAATCTTCGTACTCAGTGGAGACCGTTACACTCTCCTGACTTTTGTATTTGAGTCTCCCTTCTGGAGCGTTTGTGCACGTGTAAAACTGAACAGTATCGTGAAAGCCTGTCAAACACTCACAAAAGTGTGTGAACCCTTTCTGCACGTCATGGTTCGGATTCCAAGAAAAACGGTCGCAACATTCCTCGCACGCACACACGCACGCACACACGATCACCCGCACACACACGCGCTTGCGCACACGCACGCACGATCGCTACTCGCGCATACTCCACCCAAGCGCAAGTCCCGCTCGTGCATGGAGCGCGGAAGCGAAGCGCTGTGTGCGAGAAACTCTCCGAGTTTGTGGAAGGCGCAAAGTTGGAGCAGCGCGCAGAGGAATCCGATTCGTCAATTTTTTGGGTCACTTCAAAGTGGGAAGAAATGTCTCTCACTTCCTGTGGAAGTATTTTGTCGTTCAGCTCGTTTGTGAATCTTAGTTTCGCTGGTCCCAGCAATTTGCACCAGTGGTTACCACCATCTTTCTTGAAACTTGACAATGGCTTGTGAACCCTTGGAAGAGAAACTGCACAGCAACGTTCCTTCGTCAGTGGTCACAACGTTCGATCGTGAGGTGATTTGGCGCACGCGTATCATATCCAGTGCTTTCACCCACGCGCACCTGCGACTCAGTCACAGCAGCAGTTTCCACAAATTTCCCCCTGGCGATTTTTCCCGCAGCCTGAAAAGTTGCACAAAGTGCCCAACACTGACTGCATCCAAGGACTGCCAGCTTCACCCACCATTGCTGCCGCGGTGCCCACAACTGCGCGAGTCCAGCGGAACTAAACAACGCAACACAGCAACGTACATGGTTTTGATTTTATTCTGCACAGTGCAACTAAACAATGAGACTACTAATACTGAAAGCGCAACTAGATCGTGGTCTTTCATGCAACACCGGAAGGGCGGGAGGCGGCCACTTCCGGCGCAACAGCTTCCGGCGGCAGCGTCGCAACCCGCGTTCTCCTCCGCGCGAAACAAGAGCCAGCGGACTCAAACCTGCCCCGCCCTGTCAACTCTAAATTCCGTTTGAAACAAACTCGCCTGATTGCAAAATCACTTCAAATTCCAACTCACCCAATTCAGTCCAAAATTCCGCCGACATCGAACAGATCAAAAGAACCAAAAGACTGAATCAAAGCTGAATTTCCTTCCAATTTGAGTTTCGGGTTGTCAGCTGATTCGCTTCCGTATTGAGGCAGGTGTGTTTGAGAACGGGCACGAAATGGCACGCCAAGGTTCGCGAAAATCGGCTGCACTGTTCTCCGCACTGTTTCATGATTTGGGGGAAGTAACAATGATATATCATCTGATCACCTTGGATACGTACAAAACTACAAAGGAAGAAACAAAACCTGCTACTTGCATAGCAACGGACGCGGTTTTTCCTTCCTTCCTTTGCTTCGATTTTTGACCAGCAATTTGTTCAAAACCTTCTCGAATAAATACGGATCGTGTCGTGTCATAACTCTGAACTTTTAGTGTCAATCATTTTGACGAACATTTTTACGGACCGTCTTGCAAAGAGATATGTATGGCGCGATGCCACTTTGAGGCACACTTGACGCATGCGCCAACGCGGACAGCGAGAGCGACGCGCGCGTCGGTGGGCACGTCCGATTCACGTTCACACGACACACCAGCGCACCGCACTTCCAGAAACAAACGCACTCAAGAATGCATCCTCCCGGCGCCTGGACCTTGTGTGTTGTCGTGTGTTCGGAGGCAGAGACGAAACGGTCCCACCGGACGCAGGTTGAGCGCGCTCTTCAGCAGCGTCTCACAACGGCGCGAGTCACATGATCATCTCAATTTGACAAAATCAACACGGAGGACGCGGCGGGGAACTCCTCTACTCTCAGCGCTTGTCTACAGTTGCTCACGGGGATGAGATAAATGCTGTCCATTCTCACGTCTGGGGCACAGACACGTGATGCTCACCAGTAGATTGGGATAAAATCATCATCACATCTAACGGGATTCAAAGATAAATAAAAAGCCTCGGACCCACTTCACAGCCACACGTGACCACGCGCCCCGAGCCAGCCGCACGTGCACGTCGCTTTTGCAGTGGCGGAGACAGACCCTATTTTACGTGCACGTGCGGTGGGCACGGAAACCTTGCACAAACTGCCGACTATTCGTTTCCATGCGTGAAGTCAAGAGGCCGAAACAACGTTTGGATTCGAGACATTTTCAATGCAGCCGTATGAAATTTTGAGCACAACCGTCTTTCACTCGAGAGCTCTTGCAGACCCAGTGGGGAGGGTTCAGTCCCTTTGTTTCTTTTCAATGTCTGAAGTTCGAAAATTTTGTTTGAAGCACGGGGGCTTCATTTGAAGCTCGAGGTTCACCCTCCTGAACCCACAAATAAAATTTGCCCCCTTTCCTGGGCCATCAAGGGTCGCCACCCCCGGCCCCCCGACCCTGGTTCCGCCGGAGAGTCACTCTCGACGCGTCTGCAGCGTCACCATCACAATTTCGTGAACCAAGCTCCACACTGGCAGCACCGGAAGCTCTCGTTCCAGGAGTGGATCCAGGGCAGCCCTCTCAAGGCAGACCCCCGAAGAATCGCCCTCACCCCCACCAATTTTGAGCAGCAAGATCAGCACATCTTTTCACGTGGTCTTTCTTGCTGTACACCGTCCCCATACCGCCCTGTCCTGACTGGATCCTAGATCCACCCCACTGTAGCCATCTCCGAATCAGTTCGGACCTCTCACAATGTCCGGGAAAACGACGCAATGAGGCGTTGAAACGCCGTCAATGGAAAACACAGGTACGCAACTCACGTCCGTCTGTCTACCATTGGGTGCAGGGTTCACAATTTACAAAAGAGAAACGAAGGCGCCATCTATTGTCCCGTTTGTCTATGATACGTCTCACGAGCTTCTCGCCTGTACCAATTCACTAGGTACATAAAATATGCATTTTTTTTTCGTCCTATAAAAATAGGTTTTGTTCATTACCTTAGTGAACTATGCTTGTAAACAAATCCTGCGGACACTGTTGCATAGGAGTGCAACACGCGTCGGGTCTTGGGCAGTCGGTGTGCGCGTCCAACGTGAGCGCCTTCATTCGTGTGACGGGGAAAGAGTCCAAATTATCGACGCCATTGCGTTTGCTCGATCGTTTCGGAATTTTGTCTGATAAGAGCTGAATTATCGCTCAACGTGCACGCTCAGGCTGGACGCACACACCGAACCTGCCCAAGAGTGATATTGCTGTGGATCACACCAAAAAGTGCCATTGTAGCAGCAAAATTCCTCACTGACTTCTTTGTCTCTGCTCCGTTCGCTAAACATCTGCTGTCATGCCTTGTTGGAAACCCAACTGCTGTTGCACCAAAACCGTCTCACGCGAAAAACGCGCGCTTCGGCGCAACTTTCGTGTGAAGCAGTTCCGAGCGTTGCCAAGTGTTGTCATGCAGCGCGCATATTGCAGCGTCCCCGTTGTTGCTATGGCAGCAGCACCCTGGATACACGATGAGTCCGTTGTCATGGCGGTGATATGGGTTGATACATGCACTGTAGTGTACATAGCAGGACCTGCCTCCTACCTACGCGTCGTGGTGTTTATCTAGAGGGTCCGTCTCACAAAAGCCCCGAATTCACACTGCGCCCGAGATTCAGTCCCCTGTCCGCACAGAAATGCTGGGTTGACTTCACACTGCTTCCATTAATGACTTTGTGATCAAGAGGTCGATTCACCCGGACGCGGTGTGAATTGTCACCAACTGGTGGGACGGGGCGGGAGGATACGGGGGGGGGGGGGCTGAGTCTGATTTTCGCACTGAACGGCTTGTGAGGCCTCTTCCTGCCACACCGGGTCAGTCAGTGAGCCCGACACACGTGAAGCGGGATTCACACGGGATGCGTAAAGCGATGCCACTTCGCCAATAGAAAATGCCTCGCAAGCGACAATGACTTGCACTGAGACACGATGCATCCTGTGCGAACCTTTGTTGTTCTGTATCGCAGTGGTGCGGACTCACTGTTCACAGCGTACATCACGCAAGGGGACGGTTCAGCACCCGTTCCTCACACGTGACGTCCCCGGTGTGGATTCGAGGCTGCGCATGCGCAGACACCTTGCGCACACAGTGCGCTGCCCGATCCAGGGGCGAAACTCAAGACTCAGCCAGGTCCAGATCCGCTCCACCTCTCTGTAACATTTCCTAACTTTGTCACTATCACTAGAGTCTACAACAGCAACAACATATGATATACGAATCTTGAAAAAAGGATCGAACACCCAGAGACTAACGTGTTGTCCACTGCAAGTTGGTGGGCCACTCACATACAACCACGTACACAGTCCTCTGTGGACTATTTTCTCCTTAGAAATATGTAAAAAGAACGCAGCCCGTCCGCGTATCACAAAGTCACTTACACTGGGAGGAAGGGAGATCATTTTTTGCCACGCCCCTAACACGTGACAAGTCACATGACTTTTGACACCAGATGGCGCCAGCTTCACCAGATTCGGACCTCCTCCATGAACTCTTCTGCAGCATCTGACTCTCCTCACAGCAGCGTCCGAGTCACAACGTCTTTGGGGACTGATGAAAGTTCCGTAGATTTGAGATCATCAGTGAAAAATACGTCCAAGTTCTTCTGTGGAGAGTAGGATCTGGAGTGGTGGTGGGTGCGGTGGGTGGGTGGGTAGGTGCTGGGTCCATGTTCTACACGTGGTGCGGGTGTCAGCAGGGCCGGCCGCGGGCACTTGGGTGAGTGAAGGGCAGCCGTGTGCCGCACGGGAGGCTGACGACGAGGGGACTGCAGAGCCCAGCGGCAGCGGGGGAGGCGGGCGTGCCCACCCCGACCCCGACCCCGGCCCCGCCTGGGGAGAACACGACGGGGTGGTGCAGGGGCACCGGGGCGGTGCCGGGCGCCGCGGCGTGGGACTGCTGCTGCCACAGCCCGACAAGCCCGCTCAGCCCCAGCGGCCCCGGCACGGAGGCGACCCGCCGCCGCGGCGTCCCCGCGATCCTCGCCGGCATCGCTACGGCCACCGGCGTGACCGGCGCCGCCGCACGGAGCCCGCCCGGCCGCAGCCCCGCCGCCTGCAGAGCCGCGCCGGCGCCGCCCGTGCGTCCGTGCTCCAACACTGCAAACCAACAACAAAGGGTTCACATCCAAGCGTCTCCTTCTCTTTTTCCTTCTGTGTCTGGAGGAATTACCAAAGTCTCCGCCAAGGTTTGGCGTGTCTGCATTGACCAGTTCTTCTTTCATAAATTCAAACAAAAGAAGTTCTCACGTACGTGTGTGGACATCAAGAGCCCGCGGTGCCGTGGTCGCCCGCAGCCTCTGAAACAAGACAACAAGATGCAGTTTTTCAGTGTCCGTGGCGCTGTGGTATCGCGATCCGGAGGTCGCGGGTTCGACTCCCGACCACAACACAGTTTTACATTTCGTCAATGAAAATACCAAAAGAAACAAATACTTTCATTTGAACAAATTCAAAGCTCAGATTTCTACATTGAGTGAAAAGAAGCAGCTCGAGGCTGACGCAGAAAACAGGTCACATCTGTTTTTAACTTGAAACATGCGTCGTTCCTTTCTCTTACGGGTACCAGGCTCCTCTCTGCACCAGCGGTCGAGTACGGACAAACTCGTTTGACGAAAATGCCACAAGAACAGAATTTCAAACGGTGACAAAAACACACCAGCACCAATTCAGAACACAAGCTTTCTTCAACAATAAGAACGCCAACGCTTACTCTCTATCATTGCCATGGCAACGCATTATCACACGAACAACCAGCAACGAAAACCATGAAGAATATTCTGACGAAACCATTTGGAAAGAACAAACTGGGATGTTGTGTTTTTGGTGTTACTGTGTTTCACGTTTCTTTTGCGGGTTAAAAAACTCAAGCTGCTGCCGACGAGCTCAAAAAGACGCCGGTAGCCAGGCGCGCGGGTCGCCATGGCGACAGAACGCGTCCAGTTGTGGCGAACGTTCCTCCCAATTTTTGCATTTATGGCTAAGCTTAAGTCATGGCAACATTTTCCTGGCTACAGGCCTGGACATTGGTAAAATACAACAGGCCCACAACCATACACAGTAGCGATGAGGTACCGCAGTTACCCGTAAATGCCTTCGATATGATATGTCTAAATTGGAAAACAAAGATCCGATCGTTAGGTCAGCATCATGTCCGTCGCAGAACGAGAGGCGAAACGAAAGAAGAAACAGAAGCGCAAAGCAAAAAGAGAAACAGGGTTGTCAAGGAAACACAAAATCAATATATATCTGACTTGACGGGGGATGTTCCGAAACAAGATCCACACACGGCGTAGAGACGTGCCCCAACTCAGTTTTTTTTTTTGCTGCCGTCTTTCAACACCAGGTCACCGCCCAATTCGAACTTGATTGGTTGGAAATCCCACCAAATTTAGAGCGCAGGAAAAGATCTCTGCCCAAAGACGACGGTGGTGTAAAATTTCCTCACCACAAGTGTCGACAAACAATTTTTGACTGCAAATTAGATTCAAATGAGACGGGTTCAGGAGGGGAAAAGCGACATCCGGGAGCGGCCGCCCGTGAGAACACTTCAACGGGAACTCAACGGAGAGAGAAATGAAAGGTCAAACAACCGAAAGGGAACCCTGGACTTTACCCGAGACAGCCTCGCACCGGATCAGTTCCCTTTCATCGCTGGAGAGCGAACGCCTGGCTCAGCGACCGAAATCACCCAACATCTTGCGCACCCGAGAGAGAGATAAAGTGCACCCCATTTTTGTGTTGATGGTGCGCACCCAACATTTGAGGCAAACTTTCCGCACAAAAGGTGCGCATTTTGCTCGAGTGATTACGACACGTCAACGAAACACAGGCGAGATCTGAAAGGGCTCCACAGGAGCGGGCTGGTCCCCATGTCCGCTGCATCTGCCATTCAAGAGTTTATTCCTCAAGTCAGGAGGTTGAGCAACAGTTGGACGAAGAGTTCTGAACCTCAAGACTGGATCAGAGGAGGAGAAACAAGGGAGGCACAATGATACGCGCAGGGGCGGGACACGGAACAACATCGTCATACTCATTCCAAAGTCTCAAAAGCTCATCAATACACAACGCTGAGTCAACAGAGAAAATCCAATGTGTTCAGAGAACTTTTTACAGGAAAGGCAAACCTGATCAAGATCCAATGTGTGGACGGAAAAGGCTTTCTGAAGTTCACATGGCAACGAATTTTGGTGGTTTCATTTGTAAGGGGCTGGAAGGGGAAAGAAATATCTTGATCGAGGTTTGTTTGCTCGCACAGTGAAACAAACTGCCGTTCAGTGTGGCTCCCCACCCCGCAAAAAGTTTCCAAAGTGACAGTTTGTTCCACATGCGCTTGAAACGCTTGTTGTAGAAAACTATTTTGCCGCCTCAGGCGTGGTTTTCTCCAGTGTCGCCACCCGAACAAAACCACGCCTGCGCAGCAAACATTTTCTGGAGTGAGAAGCGAAGGAGGAAAGCGTGACATACATGTTTCAGAACTTCCCGTACTTTCGGTGGAGCTCTGCGGAGAAGCCGAGTCTTTGGACGACTTGGAGGAGGACCAGGGCTTGGTGCGGCCTCCGCCGCCGCCGCCGCCGCTCCGCCCGGCGCCGCCCCCGGGCCCCGGGAGCTTCACCGCTGCCGCGCCGCCGCCGGACAGGCCCGCCTGAGTTGACACAGGCGACGGCATTCTGAAACACGCGCAGACACCTCGTCAGGGTGATGAACAGCAACCTAAACAGCAACTAAGCAAAGCAAAAACCTTCTTCAGCAAGTCTGTGCAATGTCCTGATGACTGCCATTCGGAACCACAAAGCTGCTGTCCGAGAGAAGGCACAGACACTCCAGCGGGCTGAGTCTGTTACTGGCCAAGGACCGACGACCGGACACCAACGTCAGCAAAATTTTCTTGCAAAACGTGACGAAGATCGCATCTCTGACGAAAATCTATTTCAGGATCCAGGGAGAGGGTTGCGGGGGGGGCGAGGTACCCAGGGGTTCGGGGATCAGGAAGAAGGGCAGCCTCGAACCCCAAGAAGCGCTAGAAGACTCGATGGGCTCGCGTGGTCGGGGCGGGAGGAGGGCAGGCGTGAGGGGGGGGGGAGTGGTGGGGTGGCCCAAACCCGTGGATGTGGTGGAGGGTTTGCAGGTCAGGGGGAGTTGCGACCCCTCAGGTGGGGCCCTGGATACGCTGGGGGGGGGGGGGGGGCCCCCCGTCACA
>JAAUXT010089301.1_pt1 | contig 23326 bp, 23 predicted proteins | sample 7278171 | NCBI WGS metagenome assembly JAAUXT01 (sample SAMN14350112, study PRJNA611818) | marine sediment metagenome | isolation source: surface marine sediment (1.8m) | place: French Polynesia: Moorea | collected 2018-08
ATACAACACCCGATCCTACCATACCCTAGCCTACGCTACGCTATGCGGCACTACCCCGCCCTACCCTACCTTACCCTACCCTACCCTACTCTACCATACCCTACCCTACCCTGCCCTGCCCTACCCTGCCCTGCCCTGCCCTGCCCTCCCTCCCTCCTTCCACTCACACTTGGAAGGCGACGTTGGAGAACCTCTCGTCTGGGCAGCACTCGTAGAAGAACTCGTTCCTGGTGGCGACAGTGCCACTGATCTCCCACTCGCCGTTCCGCTTGTACGAGTCGAGGTTGATGGTCGAGGCCGGTGACGTCAGGTTCATCTTGGATGTGTGGTAGCTCCAGGCCCCGAAGATCAGGTCACAGATCTGCAGGCGGAGAAAAAAGAGTTTCCGAGTGCCTGAATGACCTGGACACAACACATGAGGATCCAGGGATGGGATCATTTTCCATTTGTTTCTGTCAGAATCGTCTCGGACGGACACATTACAGCTCGCTCCTCACCTCGATGATCAGCTGATGCGCAAGTAAACGGAATTATGCTTGGTCTTCGCCAAGGCAACTGCATTGCACCCATCGCAAACCGAGCAAACTGGAATCAACTCCAGGGAGTCTGGAACAGGTCCGCTTTCCCAGACTCATAGCGCAAGAGACAGCGCTCCACTCAGCTGAACCCAGCCTGTCCCGCTCCGCCCGTTCATTCTCACTCGCCTCTCCCCTGCCCACCGCTCTGTGGCCCGACGCACTATTTCTCCCTTGTCCTCCCTCAATGCCCAGCCGTTCCCTGCGCAGTGTCCCCACCTTACCTGCTCATCGAACGGGTAGTAGGTGATGTCGATTTGGCACATGGTTTTGAAGACTCCGCCCGGCTCCCAGCGCACGAGGCCGTCGTGCCGGATTATCGCCCGGAAGTTGTTGTAGTCTTCGTAAATCTTCTCAGCCCTGGTGAGGAGACGGTTGGAGACGTACGTGAGGAACTATGGTCCTCGTACCACGCCCAAAAATACAGGGTCAGCCCAAAATCTGACGCACGCACTTGTCCTCTGTCTCTCCCGTCTGTCCCTCCGGTTGTCTGTCTCCCATGTCGTCCAATTTCTCCGTGTGTGTGTGTGTGTGTGTGTGTGTGTGTGTGTGTAAGTGCCTGTCAGTCTGTCAGTCTGTCAGTCTGTCAGTCAGTCTGTCTGTCTGTCTGTCTGTCTGTCTGTCTGTCTGTCTGTTTTGTGTGTGTGCGTGTGTGTCTGACAGCCAGCCACTCAGTCACTTTGTCAGTCAGCCCTTCTGTTGGTTCGTCAATCAATCAAGTTGACAGTCAATCAGTTTCTGTCTGTCTGTTTCTCTGTCTGTTTGTCTGTCTGCCTGTCTGTCTATCTCTCTCTCTCTCTCTCTCTCTCTCTCTCTCTCTCACCCATTGATGGCAGCGAACTCGGGTTTCCACAGCCCCCGCGCCTCCACGATGACCTCCATCAGGTTGCCGTGCTCGTGCGGCTTCCAGCGGAGCCGCTCATCCACCCACTCCTGTGGGGAGAGGAGGGAGAGACGAGTGTGAGCGTGCGTTTCAATCTGCGCGTGTTGGCCTGTGTGTGTGTGTGTGTGTGTGTGTGTGTGTGTGTGTGTGTGTGTGTGTACGTGTGTGTGTATGTTTTGTGTGTTGATGGGAAAGAATGAGAATGAGAAGGGAGCAGCTGCCTGTGTGGACAGGTGTGTGTGTGTGTGTGTGTGTGTGAAGGAATGGGATAATTGAGTGACAGTGTGAGGTGGGCTGTGGCAAGAGAGTGTGGTGGATCACGGCTTGATGACAGGTGCGTGACAGTGGTGTGTGTGTGTGTGTGTGTGTGTGTGTGTGTGTGAACCAATTTTCAGACACATCACATGACATGAAATGAGGGCATTGGTGAATCCCGCGTCACACGCCCCGACTCCAATTCAACCAATTTTGAATAATTCATCTGCGACTGAGAATTAAAGACTTAAATCGTCACAAGGGAGCGACGCGTCTGGGAGCGGGAAATTTGTCTCGAACACAAAGCACCTGTTTCACACTGGCTTCGTGTCAGATTGCATTGTTTTGCGTCTCAGCTCTGGTCAATCAGTCTTGGGTCCAAAGAGACGCAAGGCTGGCATCAAGTGCACACAGGCCAAAACCCAGACAGCAGGTTCAAACAAGCAATGCAGCCCTGGTTCGTTTGTGCGCACTGCGCCAGACGCATCTGGTGTGAAACTCAAATTACCAAAGACGCCGCAGTCAGTGACTCAGTGATGCAACGCCAGGTCTCTATGAGTCGAATGCAATACAGGATTTGAACCAGCAGGTACGTCTTGTGATGTGATGCAAGGCTCACTGACCCGAATTGCCACACCCAACAGACAAATGAAAGAGTAGGCAATGCAGCATCCAATGCCAAAAGCAGCTGTAGTGGTCACACTTGCACCCAAAATGTGACACAGGCCAAGACCCGCTGCCAAACATTGGCGAATGACGCAGCAGCCATGGAAGAAGCGTCTCCATGACAGACGTGTGCAGTGTGAACCAGGCCCCTTCATCATCAGTTCGAGATGCATCCATTTGAGCGGGATTTCCATGTTAATGAGGAGTGCGGAGCGGGGTGGAGTCGGCTCTGCGATCGCGGGGATCCGACAGACTTGACTCGGGGATCATAGTCGTGGGGAAACCCCCCGCGGATCCAGGGGAGGACACGGGTACACTGACCTCCAAAGTACCCAGGGTGGGGGAATATTGGCACACACAAGTCACAATCACTCCAATGGATCGGGAGCTGGGATAAGGACCCAGGGGTAAGGTTCTCCAGTGTCACCTGGCTGCCCATCCGATGGGGATGCTGACCATCCGACCAAACCCCGTCGATTCTGGGCACACCGAACGTCTTTGTTTTGCCCCAACTGCCAAAAGGCCACCTGGAGGACTGGACATCTTGCCAATTTGTGGATCTGTCTCTGGGACCGCGAGCCTTTTCTTGTTTGCTGTTTGACACAGAAAGTTCAGCTTCCAAGATTCATTTATTTTTGTTTGTACCCTCCCCAAGATTTGCCACCCCTCCCCGTTCTGGCGCTGCTCTCCCTCCTGACTCCGCTGCAGATTCCAGGGACTTGACTGGAGGATTGATGAAAAGACGGGGAGTTTGACCCACTTTTGAATGGCGGGGATGATTTGTAGAAGAAAATGCGCTTCAAATGCAGATGCGAAGGGTGACACCCACATTTCAAAGCTACGTGACACGAGAACGTGAAACACTCCCACAACTGACAAATGTTGTCGCAATGGGAACGATATTTCTCTGTAGGAAGCGCAACATAACGTCAAAATATTTATTCAGGTTTTGCTTTTCTGAACCAAACTCTTCGCGCTTGTTGTGAGTTCGCAGTGTGCTTGTGTGATGCACGAGTGCAAATGTGTAATTGTCATTGTTTGAGGGTGTACATTTGAGATGGTGTATTTTTGCGGAGTGTGTGTGTCTGTGTCTGTCTGACTGTCTGTTTGTCTGTGCGTGTGTGCGCACAAGTGAGAGCAAGTGCGCGTGCGTTTTTGCGTACGTGGACCTCTGTGTTTTTGGTGAATGTGTGATTGTGCGCCCAAACGTTCATTCGTGTGTGTGTATGTGTGTGTGTGTGTGTGAGTACGCGTGTACTCACCAGGATGAGCAGCCCTGTGGTGGTGAGAACCTGGCTCCGCACATCCTGCAACAGAAACACAACTTCATCAGCGCTTCGGTTTCACACTCATGAAAACCACCCACAGATCTGGTACGGGGTGTCCATACCGACGACTCCCCACCCCCACCCCACCCCGACGGGAAAAAAACATTGCCTGGGTTTCTTTGCGGCCCTTTCCAACTTTTTGCCCGCAGGTGCATACTTTCTCTCATTTGCCACGTTGGTTTGTTTGCTCTTCAGGTTGCCTACCTCACAGGCGGTGATTCCACTATGTGAGCAAGTCCCGGACAGATCTGCCCCCGTGAGCAATCCATTTGTCCAACCACCACCAATATCCATAGGCTGTTTGTTGTCCATGCGCTGACCAATCAACCCCTCAGCTCAACACTCTATGTGTCGCACTTTGATTCAACGCTGTCGTCTGACCTCTGAGCACTCGGTCGCTGAGCAAATTTGCCTGGGGTCCCCCAACAGGAAATTGATCGTAGCCCAAGCCGAGCAAACGCAAAGTTTCGAAAAAATCAGCGTTGAGCAGGACTTTGATGAGCATGAGTCAAGGCAATGAGCCAAAAGGCATTTTACTGTGGCCTTGAAATTTTGTCTACGATTTGGAGGAGCAGCGCCAATTGCGTGACATTTTCAGTTTGGGATCTTTCCCACATCAGCCACTTGAATTTTGGACATCCATTTTCTGTTGAGGAAAGCGCGATATTATTGCGTTTCTCGTGATTCAAGTTGAAGTCACCAATGGACTCGGATCTCCTTCTCCGAAAACGAAAAATTCCACGGCTGCTACTTCCTTGTCCCGTGAAGGTCCATTGTTGCAGGCTGTTATTGACAGTACATCTGTCAAATCCTGCAGTAAGACCTGGGTCAGGCGTGTGAGATCAGGCTTCAGGGGATGCATCTCACAGTGCGATCCTCACGTACCTGCGTCCCTCTTCGAGTCGAGTGGCGCAGGGTCGACCGCCAAAATTGGCTGAACACTGGGGTGGATCCAGAAGGTTGTCTGGAGGGTCGCGATTTGATCAGGAAATTGAATTTTGTTGCAACAGTGGAGGGCTATGACAGGGGCGGACCCAAAGTTCAATGGACATGACAAACCAGGGCTCAGTGGCCCGAAGGGTCAGAACTTTGGGTGGGCAGGCGCAAACTCCAGGGGTTTTCACATTGGTGATGCTGCCGCAAATTTTGTGTGCAACAAGCAGCACACAAAATTTGCCGCAGCATCAAAATTATTGGTCCAGACCAATTTTTGACACTGGGGAAACCTACATGAAAATACAAGGGTAGTTTTGCCACCTGCCGCAAAGTCCTTGACGCAACCCCAATGTGAAACATTTGAGGTAGGCAGCAAAAAACTACCGCAGCGGCATCAATGTGAAAACTCTCAATTCCACGCGCGTTGCAAGGAGGACATGGACAGATAAATTTTGACCCGGAGGTGGCGGAGAGTCGAGGCTCTCAGTGTTACCCTGGATCCGCCGCTGGTGTGTGAGGCTTCGAGAGTGAAGTGGGTGCGATACGTGCTTGTTACATCTTCAGAGTGACCCAAAAATACGAGAAGCTGTGGACACTTCGTGCCGTATTGAAAATTGAGGCATTTGCGGTGAAAGATAATCAGAACCAGACGTGCAGAATTAGCACCTGGACAAACACCGCTGAAGTGTCAGTGGTGTACTCAGAGGGACCCAGGGTATTGGCCTCACTAGAGGCCTGTGTCGTGGCAGGGGTGCACTCAGGGGAGGGCCACCAGAGGAGCAGGGCCAGGGGGACACTGGTTAACGTCTTCACCAATAAACCAGGGTCATGGGTGCACCGGTTCAGGGATCATTGTGTGCATTATCCGTGCTATTTCAGTGTTTGTGTGGCCCCACCCAGGTGAGGGGTAAAAGTGCACTCGCAGTGCACTGGCACCACCTGTTGTTTTCCCATATTCCCTTGTTTTTATGTCAGCACCAGCCATGCAGCCCTCAACCCTCCCCCACCCCTGGGATAACACGGGTTGTGTTCGACCCAGTCCTGGATCCATCCCCAGGACCCTTCAGGTGCAGAAACACCTGCACCGGGAATATCACGTTCACCACACAACCGGGCCGCGAGTTCCAACGGGAAAAGAAGCACGAATACGAGTGCACACGTTTTGAAAATTTACTCCTACCAAACAAGTCCATTGAAACCTGTGCAAAACATCTGTCGTTTCAAGCAAACCCTGTGATATCCAGGGAAAAGCCAAAAATACAGTCATCACTCAACACCACTGCCCCACCTGCCCCCTGCCTAACCCTTTCGAACCCTGCCTCCACCTGCCACAAGCTGCCGTGTGCCACCCTGGTACCCTCACTGTGCCCTGTCTTGCTGTGCCCTCGCTTCTCCTCTCACTGCTCACCAGACCATTTATGCCATGGAGGCAACCCGATTTACATGCATACCTCACACACACAAACTCACAAGTTCATCAATGTAGCAGTCGCAGTAAGAACGTACAGTGTGGCGACGTTCATGATGTGGGGGTTGAAGCACAGGTCGTGATGGTGGGCAGAATCCTACACGTGCACGCATACCTCTCTCCCACACACGCACTCACCAGGTCCTTGATGTGGAGCAGTGAGAACTGGATGGCGACGTTCACTGTGTGTGAGGAGTCCATGACGGGCCGCGCAGACAGCCTGTTACTCTGCACGCATACCCCTCTCCCACACACGCACACTGACGCACATTTCCCTCCCACACACGCACACACGTACAGCTGCACGCACACCTCTCTCCTACACGACGTTCACGGTGTGGGAGGAGTTTATGACTGGCCGCACCGACGGGTTGTCAACCTGCACGCAGACCTCCCTCCCACACACGCACACTCACCAGGTCCTTGATGTGGAGCAGTGAGAACTGGATGGCGACGTTCACTGTGTGAGAAGAGTCCATGACTGGCCGCGCGTAAAGCTTGTAAGCCTGCACGCACACCTCTGTCCCACACACGCACTCACCAGGTCCTTGATGTGGAGCAGTGAGAACTGGATGGCGACGTTCACTGTGTGTGAGGAGTCCATGACGGGCCGCGCAGACGGGTTGTACTCGTCGAACATTTTCCTGAACAGCGTCTCCTCGTCCGACAGGTTCCGACCCGACGTCACTACAACGAGAAAATAGGGAGTTTTAGCTGTGAGAAAATTTCCTTCTAGGAACGTGGCTATTGACGCACGGGACTTGAACTCTTTGACGGCAGGCAGTGTTTCGTCAGCCGAACAATTCCGATCTGATACCTCCAGGTGACGTTTCAGATGAGGAAATTTCTTCGCTGCTCCTGAACCAAATTGTGGGCGACAAGTTTGAAGAAGACGATGATGGACTGAGCTCCCTCGGTGAGACGTTCTGTCTCAGTGTCAGGTTCCAGCAGGGACAACATCCAGTGACGTTCAGGACGTGGTGACCATGTTTGGAGCGGATGGATCTGATTTGCTTCTGCTGTGAATTCTGTGGGATCCCACCTCTGGTCGAACCACGTTGGGTCCAGGAGCCCCACCAACCTTTGATAAAGCTCACCACTTGTACCTTGATGTGCAACAAACCAATCGGGCTGGAATTTCTGCATCTTCCAAAACCTGAATCCGTGGTTCGCCACGCAGAGGGACCCTGGCGCCGAAAAGCACAACTCGGCACACCCGGGCCCCAGACCCCCCCTCTCAATGAGGGGTACCCCGGGACCCCCCTCCTGGATCCACAATCTCCAGAACAGCCATCACCACCAGTGGAGCCCCATTAACACCCGACGAAAAGCGGGGCTGTTGATTGGCTCAGTGATTAGGAGACGCGAGTGGCCGATCGCTGCGTTGTGTCCCGGCTCCTGATTGGGCGTCCCCGGGGAGCCATACATCTCCATGGAAACGCCTGCCGTCCGCCTCAAGAGCGCTGACTGTCAGTTTTACTGCACTTGTGATTGCTACGCCCATTGATAAAGAAATTACTGTACGAAATGGGTCGAACTCAGCTTCATAACGATATCAAAAATGCGGATCTACCGAGGGTTCCGGGCACGGCATCCCCAGCCTCAACCCGAAGAGTGACAATTGCCCTCCAGTCCGCCAGGAACGTCTGATTACAACCCCCCCCCCCTCCAGTGCAAAGGTCAAACTTAGAAAACCAGAAATTTTCAGTTTTCTGAATTTCTGATTTGCCCTCTTTCTGAATTGCAACCCTCTCTCAAATGTCAGGTTTTCTGCGGTTGGGGTTTGCCTGCAACCCCCCAGATTTGGGCCAATTCCAACCAGGATCCTGATCGTGATCCGGGGTCCCCAGGAGTATTGTACTCTCGAGCTGACCCTGTGCAAAAATCCATTCACGCCTGAAGGTTCCTGTTCACAGAGTTCTCCAAACCCTGATTTGACCCCCTGTTCCACGGGTTGTAGCCTTCCCCCCCCCCCCTGATCAAACCCGTGATCTGCCCCAGCACCATTTCAGACCAGGCGCGTCAACAGAAGTGTTTTCGAGTGCACTCACTGATAGAATTACGAGGAAATCAGGTCGACCTCAAGGTCAATCAGTGAATTCGTGGTTTTCGTCACGCAGGAGGACGATCCTCGTTTTCGCGGAGCGCACTGCGTGTGGATGTGAATCAAATTTCTCGTCTCAAAACAGAGCAGATCCAAGAAATGCTGGATAACTCCACGCCTTGGCTGCCTGGTTTGCACTGCAAAAAGTAAATTTGAAAAGCTCGTACGACACTGGGGAAGTGTATTGGGGGAGAGGGACTGATTCTTGATTCACAAAAATTCCCTGTCATTCGAGCCACAAGGTTTCACCAGGGGAATTCTTGGCTCTCTGCCCAGTTCTGCACCTTCTGCCTAAAAAGTGCTGGAATTCCCAAAATGTGTGGCAGCACACGGAGTTCGTGCGATGATTCGAAAAACATGGCTCTGTCTTGCTTTGAAACCAACACATCGAAGCGAAAGGGACGCAGCGAAGATTTGCCGTGGGGATTTATCAGAAAGAAATCACCATCTTCCTTTGTCCACGAAGACAGACATCAGGTTTTGATGAGAATCTTCGTGTTGTGGTTGTCCCTGAGTCAAAATTGTCATCAAGTTGATGGTGAAGCGTTTGACAGATTTACACGCGGAAAGCATTGAGTTTGCGCTCAACACTGCGATGTCCAACAGGCTGTTCTGCGCCAGTCCTGAGCCCAGAAAGACAGTGTTCTCCCTCTGTGCTTGAAAGGCTCCTGTGAAATCACACGATGAACTTTCGAGACATTTGGTCAAGAAAAGAGAAGTGTATTTGTACAAGTAGGATAAAACCCATTTCTGCCACGATGCGAGCATAAACATGCGAAAGATTTTGTGCATGACTGCAAATTGTGGAAGAACAATTCAATGATGTGTCTCACATGAAACTTGTTCGTGTTCTCAAACTGGAACGTTGCGTTCAGGCTTTTGGCGTTCACCCTCTGCTGGAGCTGTGGGCGCCGACGTGAAGAGCGCTTTGCCGCCTTTGACACCTGTTACGCAATACAAACAGCTTCCTGCGCGGCGCCGCATCACCCTCTGAGCGGAGGGGCGAGAACATGACGTGCGAGGTGCACGGATTTACGACCAGGTTCAGCAGTAAAGCACCTGAACCACATGAATAAGATTACAACAGCTTTGGACTGGAGGGATGGTGTATAGTGGGTGCGGTGTCCGTGTGTGTGTGAGTGTGTGTGTGTGTGTGTGTGACTGTCTGTGTCTGTCGGTCTGTCTGTCTGTCCTCTCTCTCTCGCTCTCTGTCTCTTGCTCTCTGTGTCTGTCGCTCTTATTCTCTTTCACTTGCTCTTGCTCACTCTCTCTCTCTCTCTGTCTCTATCACTCTCTGTCTCTATCAACTCTATCAATCTCTCTCACTTCTTGCTCTCTCTCTCTCTCTCTCTCTCTCTCTCTCTCTCTCTCTCTCTCTCTCTCTCTCTCTCTGTCTCCACCATTTTCCTTCAGCTATTGCCCGTGTGTGTGTGTGTGTGTGTGTGTGTGTGTGTGTGTCGGTGTCGGTGTCGGTGTCGGTGTCGGTGTCGGTGTCGGTGTCGGTGTCTGTGTGTGCTTTTGTGTGCCTGTGTGAGTCTGTCCCTCTCATTTTGTCTTCCTCGAGTTACTTCCTTCAAGCCTGACAACATTGTGTGTTGCGCCCTTGCGTACTGCACCACTGTGAAACAGGCTTTACGCAATCAGCCAGGCTTTTTACACAGTGGTCGCTTCCAGTGCACGTTCAACTCTATCTCAGGGTTATCAATGCCTGAAACAAACTCAATAATATAACAACCACGACCCCGGAAAGTTGCGCTCAGTGTGAAGCTATCTTTTCGCCATAAATTCACGCCTCTCAAAGATCACCCCCCCCTGCAGCAGGAGTTATGACGCCTCGCATATTTACTTGTGTTTGCTGCAACAAAATGGCCTCTTCGCACCGCGGCGCAACGGTAAACAACGGGCCACGTGAACGCTGGGTGCGTTTGACGTCTACGTGAGCGTTGCGTCATGGGGGAGGACGCAGACCTCCAGAGTTCAGGGCAATTGGGGGACGCATCCAGTGTGAACCTGACCTGGGTATGTGAGGGACACAATGCCACTGCACTGCGTGCAAGCGACAAACTTTGCACGTCAATGAGCAATGCGTCGCAATCGAACGACGCAGCATTTGAGTTCCACAGGCAGCTGACGCTCATGGTGTGAGCCTGGACTGAGTGTCATAAGAACGCAACGCAAAATGTGTGCGTGTGTGTGTGGACGTGTGTGAGTGACGATGCAGCACCCAGTGGGTAGTGCATGACGTCGATCTAATGCACGACGTACTTCGTGTGAAACACCCAAAGGCAGCATTTTTTCTCACACCTTGGTTGAAGGGTAAAACCCAAACTTTAGACAATGTTGCGAATTGCTTTTGTTGCGGTGTTGTTCTGGATCTGTTGAAAGTTGCAAGTTTGATCCAGAAACCGGATTGTACAAATCTGCAACAGTCGGAAGAACCAGGTGACAGAGTGACACAGAAACACCAGGATGGACACACGCACTGACACACACACATACACACACACACACACACACACACACACACACACACACACACACACACAGAGTTGCGGCGATGCGATGTGTAGTGTGCCTTCCCCACCAAGAGATCTTCACAGACAAAACAAAACAACAGACACCAAGGCCGATCTCTTTGGGTGTGTCCGTCCCAACGATTCCAGGGGACGTCATTGGCCCTCGACCCTTCACCCATGGAACAAATGAACCCCCCCCCCCAACTCTTCAGACCTGACGACGTGAAAAATAACACAACAATCGTGCTACATAAGGCCAAAAACTTTTGGACCAGGTTTGGTTTCCGTTCAGCTCAGCGCAGACGAACCCCTGTTGGACAGACGAGTTGTGCACTGGTCACCAAAATTACGAGTACTGTATTGTTCTCAGTACATTGAAAACGTGACCCCACCCTCATGGTTTGGATTATGATTCGATTATTGTGAAATTACTGAGTATTTACGGGAGTACTGGCTCCATACTCGTAAATAATACTCCGGATGGGGTTCACCCCGTGTGAAGTACTCAGGGTTCAGTACTCACTCAGTACTCACGCGGTAGGGACCCACCATACCTCACAAATCTCACAATTAGTGTTGAAGGTCTGGTTCACTCCAGATGCGTCACTGCTGCAAGACGGTGTGACGCTGATTTGCGACGCAGCGTCCGTTAGTGCATGGAAAACACACACACACACACACACACACACACTCTCTCTCTCTCTCTCTCTCTCTCTCTCTCTCTCTCTCACTCACACACACTCACACACACACACAGCGCAACGTTGGTGTGAACGTCATGACAAGTCTGAACACAAAATTAACAGGCTACAAACTTGGGCGGTAGATCACGTGCACGTGCAACGCCCAAAGGCCCTGGGCCTCTCTGAATTTCATGATCCACACGTCTTACATCAGCTGTATGGCGTCACTGTACCAATCCACGGAACCTTTCGGGTTCGCTTGTGACGCAGCGTCCACAGGCCAGAGGCCCAGGACCCATTCAGTGGGAACCAGGCCTCAGGCCTCACAGGACCGCGTCTGGCGATCTCCGGACAGCGAATATTCATAAAGATCTCTGCGCTTTGAACTCGGAGTGAAACCGGTGCGAATCATAATGATCAACAGGGACCCAGGGTCGAAATGAGCAAAAATATGACAAACAGATTGTTTTGAGGTGATTGGGTCTGTTTTGTTTCTGTCTTGCACTTCAATCCGTCATTTCAATTGTTTGCACCTCTTCTCACCTTTGCCAACAAAGATTTTCAAAGTCCGTTTGGCGTAGATTTCGTCGCACTGTCTTTGACGTACCTGTTCCAACTTGGCGTCTGTTTTCTGGTACCAAGGGAAACAATGGAAAACTTGTGTCTGTTTTCTCTGAGACGCATCTCAGGATTGAAGCTGCATTTTTAGGTGTGGTTTTGATTTTGGCTGGTTGGTTTTGCCCAAGTGTGGATGGAGTCAGTATCAATTGTTCAGCATCGAACTTCCCTTCATCCAAACCAAAACTGTCCTGAGGATCAACGTTTGAATAAGGCGGGATCTCCTGTACTCATTACGCAATGAGACTCCACACCTCAGCACGCACTGCATTATCGCCCCACTGAGTCGGACTGCGCAATTCCACGATTGGATTGGGGATCACTCGATGGTTCTGTGGATCCCAGCAGATCAGCCCAGACGGCTCCGACACTTCAATTAGCTGATGAAGCGGTGTGCTTCACACCTGCATCAGGGGGCCGGAGGGGCAGTGGGGCCGGGGAACTATGGTCCCACCGGAAGTGTGAGGGACCAGGGAGCAGGTTCAACCGGAAGTGTGTCAAGCACTGTGGCAGGAACGAAACACAATTGCCACGGGAAGTGAGACAAACATATTGAAGTCCAACCCAAGAACAGGCAGCTCTGGTCCAAAAGGGGCGTTACCGCTTGTTTGGTTTCAATGGAGGACCCACACTGGAGACCTAACCAGATGGCCCTGTCAACTGTCAACTGTCAACTGTCAAAAATTCGCGCGTGCAGCACAAAAAACTTCGCAGATTTTTGCCTGTTCGCCACATCTGCCCACTGAATACAATTACTTCTCTCTATGTGCTATCTGGTACAAGTGTTTTACTGTGGGATTCCAGTGCATCTTCCCACACTGCGCCTCGCTCTTCCATTGACTAATTGATGTTTTTTCTTCTCACTCACAACGAGAGTCGCGTTTCCCAGTGGCGGATCCGGCATTGGTGTCACCAGGAGCCGTCTCTTGGGAGGGGGGTCAAACGCTTTTTGGTGATCAAGGGGACAAGAACTAGATTCGCTACAGACGGTAGCCATCGTGTTGGTATGTGACATAGAAGGACGTCACGGGCGCCTTTATGTCCAGCCATGCAGGTCAGCCTCGCTACCCCACCCTGATCATCGGGATTTTGTTTCTACGTCTGAGAGGACCACATCTGATACGATTGCGCCAATTACTCCAATTGATCAGCAAATTGGCCACTGTTCTTGTCGGGGCGGGTGTTGTCACCTGACACTCAAGCCCGTCCTCGAAGAAAAGGGTTTCCAGACAGATTGATCAAAAATAGAGTCGTGTCATCAATACTACGAAACTTGCGTCGTCAGCATTGTAAAGTTGCAAAACTAGCCCTGTTGTGTGTGTGTGTGTGTGTGTGTGTGTGTGTGTGTGTGTGTGCGGTGCGTGTGCGTGTGTGTGTGTATCCTTTTGCTCGACAGCACCAATCGTGACCCAGGGTTTTGTTCGCTCCCATTGCTGAAGGCAGCGGATTCGGGAGCGGAATATGGACCCCCACCCGCTCCTGACTGAGCTCTGGCCCTTCCGGCTGGGGAGGGGGCTCAACGGAATCAAGGTGTAAGGGAAGGCCCAATAACTTTCTCCGTGAGAGTTCCATCTGAGAGGGAGAGGCCAAGGGCAATTTTAGAAATGAAAATGTTGACGCCGCTGAAGAATTAGTGATGGCAGGGAGGTGGACTATCTTTTTTTCCTGATGCCAGGGTCTCGCGCCTCTCCGCCCCGCCCCCTGGATCCGTCCTGCAGAGCCACGACTTGTTGTCCACAAAGGTCTTTTGGAAGAGCAACACGACATCGTCTCTGCTGTGTCAGACAATACAAAAACAACGGCGCAGTGTTTCACAAGGCAACGCGAGGCTTGTATCGTCAGGTTTCCACAGGCTCGCCATTGCCTACAGCCGACCGACCGACCCACCCACCCAGCCTCACCAACATTTGACTACAGAGGTGGAGCCATGCAGGCCGAGTACATGGAACGTTTCTCTTGGTCTGCGAACAGACATTTCGAATGTGCCACGACTTTGCCCATTTCTGTTTCTCATACATGTGTCACCATACTCCATTTCAATTTTTCTCTTGCAGCCAACACTTTTCCGTTCAACAGGGTCTCTTTGTCACTTTGACAATGGGTGCACTCGTCCATGGATGATGCAGTGGTTTGTTCACGAATTTTCCGTTTCTCAGTGTTCGGAAACCTGACTGTTAGTTGGAATGGTGAATCTAGCCCCACCAGCTGGTGTGGTGAATCTGGCCTGACCAGTTGGTGTGGTGAATCTAGCCCCACCTGTTGGTGTGGTAAATCTGACCTCACCTGTTGGTGTGGTGAATCTGGCCCCAACAGTTGGTGTGGTGAATCTGGCCCCAACAGTTGGTGTGGTGAATCTGGCCCCAACAGTTGGTGTGTGTGGTGAATCTGGCCCCAACAGTTGGTGTGGTGAATCTGACCTCACCTGTTGGTGTGGTGGATCTTGGCTCATCAGTTGGTATGGTGAATCTGGCCCCACCAGTTGGTGTGGTGGATCTGACCTCACCAGTTGGTGTGGTGAATCTGGCCCCAACAGTTGTGTGAAAACGGAAAATTCGTGGACAAAACACGTAGAAGTCTCTCTCACGTTCTGCCCCACCATCCACATCAAGTCCAACTCGGTCGCTTCATGACGCAGCGACACGATTCTGACCTCTGCCATCTTACTTACTGCAAGACAAACCCACTGTATTCAGCAAAACATAATTGAAATGAAATTAAAAACTGGAAATATGCTGAATTGATAAAAATAGCTCCATGGAGCTCGGGGTGATTTGAGGAAATTCTGATTTCGCTCACTCTGATTTTGCTCACTCTGATTTTGGTCACTCTGATTTTGCTCACTCTGATTTCAGTCACTCTAATTTTGCTCACTCTGATTTTGCTCACTCTGATTTCACTCACTCTAATTGCAGTCACATTTTTGTCAAAAATTCTTACTTTTTCACTCAACAGTCATAACTTGGGAACTCATTCAGTACACATGCAAATGGAACAAATTTAACCAAATGGAACTTTTACACATTGTTTCACAACAATATCCACATAAAACTAAAAGAATTGCCCAATATCCATTTTCAAACTTTTTGTTGAAAAAATGACTTTTCTACCCCAACTTTAGGCCCACCTAAAACCATATAAAAGTTTTCAAAAATCAAAAATCAAATGTTGCTGCTCAAACCCCCATACAATAGACTATATTTCATCAATATACTTCTTTAACCAAATTTTGTACCTTCTGAGATATGGAGCCATTTCTACATTCACATGCCATTATTTCTGCACTTCCAAATTTGACCTTTTTTACCTCAGAAACCCAAAAATTCAAATTTGACAAATTTCTTCCTCACACATTATCCCCAACCCAAAATGAACCAAAAAGAGCCGAAAAGATCCTTAATCTATCCTCATCTTGACCATGAAACTGTTGTACACATACTTTTGGAAGATGCTGCCTGTAGGTGCTTTGATTTGGCTCGCACCAATTTGGCTCATTTGAGCTCAAATCACCCCAAAAAAAGACAGAAAAATTCCCCGGCATCTGTCCAGATGTCATCTTCTTTCCTCGCCACAAATGTAAAAGGTGAAAACTGGTCTTCTCGTAGATGCCAGTTGTCTTTCGAATTGAGCCAATTCAAATTCAACTCAGGAAAAGTACGAATGTGGCACAGATGGCATGAACCAGACAGAAGCTGTTTTGGGACAGAAGAGACAAAAGAAGAAAGCGCGAAGATCGCGTGTTTGTTGTCGTGTCGGCTGCATGCACAAATGTGTCTCCGGCGTGTCTAGCCTCATTCTGAAACACGTTTTTCTCCGACTCGCTTGGGTACTTTGTGGAATGTTGTCTGAAACTAGTCTGTCAGAAAGACGAGAGAGGCGGAGAGACAAGGAGAGAGATAGAGAGCAGAGGGAGAAAAAGAGACAGAGGCAGAGAGAGTGTGTGAGGGAAAGAGAGGGAGGGAGAGAGGGAGAAGCGGGGGAGAGTGAGATCTTGAGAGAGGTGGAGGGAGAACAAGAGAGACACAGAGCGGGAGTGAGTGTGAAAGAAAGAGACAGAAAGCCGGGACAGAGGAGGTAGAGAAGGGGTAGAGACACAGAGAGAACACATGCAAGAGAGAGACGAGAAACAGATAGTGAGGAATGAGAAAGAAGAGACAAAGACCGAAAGCATGAATGGTAGGAGGGGGAAGGAATAAGAAGGAACGATGAGAAACAATGGGCAATTTTGACGCAGAAGAGATTGAGAATGACACTCGTCAGCACAGAATCGACCAAGAATCAAGACAAAAATGAGACGGACAGAACGGAGACGCGCCCCAATTGCCAGATCAGTGACACAGATACCATTTGGCCGTGTGCTGGTCATTGGCTCTTGAGTGCCAATGAGGTTTTCTGTGCCATCAATCTGGCAATTGGGCACCGTAGGGAATGAGAAATATGCGGTGAAAAAAACATTGATTTTCACATTGGGTGCCGCGTGGTCGTTTTGGGGCTGACGTCTTGCCACCATTGGCTCTCATGGTAAATTTGACGCCAACGTCAAACAAAAAAGGAACGACCTCGCGTCACCAATGTGAAAGCCATTTGTCGTGACTGGCAAAACCACACTCACCTTTGCTCGAATCGTAGTTGGACGATGTTGAAGCAAGGAGCAGATGTATCCTTACGCCACGAGTCGTCTGACGCGTCTGTGGTTCTGGACGCGGAGCCCGGACGACACTGAGTGGGGGGGGCGGTGTGACCTCTGACCCCTCATTACCGGACCCTCATGGCCAATCAGAGTCGAGCTGAACAGGTCTAATTAGATTCGTAAATCATGGAATTAAAATCAGGAAACTTTTTGATTCCAAGAACTGCGGACAGTGACGCAGTTTGCGGTAGAATGAAATCAAACTCACTGAGGTTCGAGTGTGCTGGTGTTAGAACCATCTGGGGTTCGAACACACACACTTGAGTTCAAGCATTCTGAGATTCGAACAAAGTTGGATTCATGAGACTTTGAGCATGTTGGGGTTCGAACCTCAGGGTGTTCGACCAAACGAAAGTTCGAATGTACTGGAGTTCAAACAAACTTGTTTTCGAGCACACTTGCGTGGTTAGAGCAAGAGGCTTGAACGCTCTGGAGAGTGAAGCTGGAGGGATTTGATCACACCAGCGCGTGAACACAAATGGGTCTCAAGCCAAACTGTGTTCCAGCTGACATGCAAGGCAAAGCGCATGTACTGGGGCTGGAACAAACGAGTTGTTGCACGTGCTCGAACTCAGACACAGGTCCTGGCTGAGATTTCTGGGCAGGGAAGACCCCATTCTCAGACACCCCCAACAGAGAATCGTCTGCATCACCGCTGACCTGTCATCACCATGCTCTTGTGGCTGTTACCCGAGTTTGCTCTATTTTGCAGAACAAACCCAGCAGAACAAGCACAACCGTTCCAATTAGTCCCATCAATTTTCCTCACAAAGATATCCGGAAGGAGTCCTCTTTGGTAGATGAGAGGGAAAGAACAACCACAAGTTCATTGCTGGAAAACTTTTATTCATTCATCCAAAATTGATCAAATCAATCCTCCTTCTTTGAAATGGCTTTGCTCACAAATTGAAAAACTTCAGCTGCCAACATGTACGAGAGGAGAACAAGAGCAAAGATACTGTCAAGCCTGTTCATCAACAATAGAAGCTGCTCTGTTGGTGTGTTAGATTTAACCATCAACCCAAGTTGAGGAAAAACTGATTTGATACTGTTTGTAACACAAGCAATGCACAATAAGGACAGAGATAAAGTTTCAGCTCTGTTGCTGTTGATGTGTTTGAAAGGGTAAACTGACCTGTGGTGAACCAAAGCAATGATGCAGGCAAATGTGCACAAGACCAACCTGTAAATGTTGTTGGGTACAAGATAGAAGCTGCAAAATATCAATTTTCGAAATTCAATCACACTTTCCCAGTGTGAAGATTGCTTTCTGAAGGCCCCTTGATATGTGTCCAGTAAAACTTGGGCTTCTTCAGTGATGTGTGGTGTGTTTTGATGTTCTATTTGCTTAATTTGTGTTTCTTTTTCATGGTAAGGAAATGATTCTAATTGGTTTCTGCGATATTTTCCAGGCAATATGAACCAACCCACCCAAAACAAAAGAAATGGAAGAGGCACAACACAAGCAAACATGGTTTGCACATAGCCAACATGACCAGATTGCAGCAGCTTTCCTGCAACTGGAGGAATGAAGACCAATGGTATTGTGTGTGTAGCAGCAGCAAATATCACAATTTTTTGTAAAATAGAGTAACATTCAATTTCAGCATTGAACTTCCAGAAACTACCATTTCCCACTTTGACACATGTCAGCAACATGAATGTAGCTCCAGCAAATCCACTGAAGCTGTACTTTACTGTTTGCACAAAGCCTTCCACCAATTTTAATTTGAACCATTTCAAGATGTATCTAAAAAATTGTAATGTGCCATGCTGGAAACAGGTCAAGATGTGCACAAATAGCAAAATCATAGCAAAGAGCAGGAGCCAGATAAACAAGACCATCACAGTAAATATGGGTCTGGCCAAAGTCTTGAGTGTTGCATTGATTCCAGGAAATGGACAAACTTCCATGTGAAATGTTTGTTGCACATCAACATCTAAATACATCAAAAACTTTGTTTCAATATTTTGAATAATGCTTGTTTTTTCATCTGACTCTTGAAATTCAATTTGGACATTGATGAGGTTTTTAATGTTTACAAAATAAATTAGGATGTCAAAAAAGGCATTCTCATCTGTTTCAGAATCTTGCTCCTTGTGGGAATGCTTTGCAGCCCAAACATAGTGTTTTTGGTAGCTACAAAATCTGTGCAAAATATATTTTAGACAGTAAATGATATAACCTTTAAACATATACCACATCAAATAACCAAGTGCCAACAAAAAAGCCACTAGCCACAACCACCAGTCATTGCATTGTTGATCTGGAATACAAACTGTGGACATGAGAGATTCTGTAAAGCCTTTTTCACACTGACCACACAGCTTACCTATTCTATGTGGTGCACATGAATCAAAGGAATCACACAAGACATCAATACCATTGCAGCAGTACTGAAGTGGACATGACACAAAAACAAATGAATTTCCTTCTCTGTATCCCCAGAAGTTGGATAGAGCTTTAACCACACCATTCATGCATTGTCCACCAAAAGGACAGGAATGACAGGAGCTTTCTGTTTTAACAATATGTTGTGGTCCACTGATGTGTGAGCTATGATTTGAAATTTTACTAGACAGAGCAATGTGAGTGGTGCTGTTGCCAATGGACAGATAATTTGATGTGCATTTTGAGCAGAAAATTGTGAGTGTATTCTTCCAATCATCACTCTGATTCACAGACATATTTGCATCAGTTTCAACAACTGGACTAATTGAGTCTAGTTGTATGACTATGTCTGCCAAGTGACAAGAATATAAAACATTGTCCAACAGGTGTGATCCATCAGGTCTCAAATTTACACCAAGCACTGCAAAATCACTTTGTTGGAAGTTATAGTAAAATCTCACATTCTTGAAGGTGGATATCATCTTTAAGAAAATAAAATCTGAAGATGAAATATGGCAACAAACAAAGGTTGTATTTTCAACATTTAGTTTGGTTATGAGACTATGTTTTGAAGTTTGGAAGAGTGAGCCTCCCTCTGTTGCTATGTTGCTTGTGAAAACACACTTATTCAATTGAATAGTCCCTGTGTGCCTGAATGCATCAACACCCTTTGTGAGAAAAATATAGCACGCTCCTCCAAAACTGTTTCTACTGCCCCCAGCTGTGTTGTTGATGAATGCTGAGGACTCAATTTGAACAAATGTTGATTCATACAGGTACAAGGCAAGTGCACCACCATAATTTTGCGATGTGTTGTTTTGCAACCTACATGAGACAATGAGAATTGAAGCCTTGCTGAATGCATCAAATGCTGCAACAACAATGGCACCTCCACTTCTATCAAATGAATCTTCTTCAATAATGTTGTCAAAAATGTCAGTTTCTACACAAACAATTGTCAACCCAATTTCCATTTTTGTGCTGCTGAGCTCAGAATGAACTGCTGCCCCAGAAGTTGTTGCAATATTTTGAAGAAATCTTGAAAAGGAAATATGTAGAACTGAATTTTGGGTGTCTGTAGAAGATGCAAATATGGCTGCCCCTTTATCTCCTGTGTTCTGGCTGAACAAACACTTGTGCAAACTCACATTGAACAAGGAAGATTTTATCAAAAGCACAAGTGTTTTCTTTGTGTTTCTGGTAAACTGGCTGTTGGTCACATTTATGGTGAGGGAAGTCAAATGTCTTGCTGTTGTTTCAACAAAAATAGCTCCTCCTCTGTTTTGACTGAACTGACTGGCATCCACATTCAGACGAACTGATGAACGAGTTCCCATGTTCATCAGCACAGCACTTTCTTTGTTTCTGTAGAACTGGCTGGCAGCAACAGAAACCAATGCAGAGGACCTGTAAATTTTCATAACAAGACCACCACCGTAGTCTACACCACCTAATTTGTCCCCTGTGTTTCCAAAAATATTTGTGTTGTTCACAACAATATTGGATGATCCTTGATTGACATAAAGCCTCATGGCTCCATGAGATCCAGTGTTTCTGTGGAATTTAGTGTTGGTCACAATGATAAGATCGGTTGATTTGAATCCTTCCAAGTTTATGCCTCCTGTGCCCCACACAAATGGAGCACTGTTTTCAAAGAATACGCTGTCAGTCAATCCAATAGCAGTAGATGATCTGGTCCACCTGATGAATACTGCCCCTGCTTTTTCTGCCTGGTTTCTAAAGAATGTGGTATTTGTAATATCAATAGTTAATGATCCTCTGACGCAAGAGAACGACAGAGCCCCTGCACCAAAATGGTTCACACTGTTTTCGCTGAACAAACAGTTCACAACACTGACAGTCAGTGACACTGATGTTCCGTAAGAGTACAGAGCTCCAGCACCATCTGAAAAGAGATTGGCAGCATTTTCATGAAACTGAGTGCTGAATAAAGTTACACTCAGGGATGTCTCATCACCAGAAAAGAGAATGACACCCTTTGCCCCTGTATTTTGATAGAAACTACAGTTTGATATTTGTACTTGTGTGTTGATCACATGAGCCATATAAAAAACTGATGAGTAGAAGGATGTCACTGTGTTCCCCTTCAGCAGTGTGTTCTCAAAGAAAAGCTGCATGTAGTTGATGCTGCATTCCCAGCCTGCACAACTGAAGAAGAAAATTCCCTCCTCTGCTGTGTTGTTCAATAAGGAACAATTTAGTATGAAAACTACCAAGAAGGAATGTGTGATTTCTGCAGTTGGCCCAATATTGTGAAGACCAAAATTGATTTCATTTGAAACAGACACAACAGAATAAAGACCTGTGGAATCAGCAATTTCAGTGTTGATCATGTGAAGCTGATGAACAGGACTTGGCAAAAGATAAGAAGCTTCAGAAAGAACAAAGTAACTGAGAAAGCATGAACTCTGCCTGCTCACACAATTCTCAAATTGAACCACTGATTTGGAATTTGCCACACTTCCAAGATTTATTTGAAAGATGTATCCCAATTCTGCATTGTTAAGTGTCAAAAAATTTGTCACCTTGATTATGCTTGAAGGCAAATTCATATTTGGGCTTCTGGTAGTATTCACCTGATGGACAAAAACTGCAGACATTTCATTGTCACCAAATTTGTCAGAAAATTGCAGATGAATGTCCATCATATCAACATTGCAAAAGTAGAGGAAAGACAAATGTATGACTGCATTGGAAAGTGTACCATTTTGAATGTAAAAAGATAGGCAGAGGCAGTGTGAAATGTGAATTCCAAGACTCAAATTGCTTGAATGTGATTGGGAGAAAGAGCAAGAATGACAAGAGAAGTAACATGGCATTTCCATCAGGGCATCAACAAACACTTCAAGATCAATAAAGTTTACATTTCTGGCAGAAATGTGAAGAGGTCCATGAAATTTCAATGTGAGAGAATAGATAATCAGGTTGGTAAATTGCAGTTGATTTTGGTTTTTGGCATCATATTCAGTACAGAAAATTTGGTTTGTTGCCTGATGGGACAAGTATCTGTTGACAAAATTGCATTCCTGGGCCCAATTGTCGTTTTGTTCAAACAGAATCCTTGGTTTTGAGGCTCTATTCAATCCAGACACTTCTACAGAACATTGATAGGTGTTGTTATGTTCAGATGCAGTGCATGGTTCAGAGAAAACAAAGTTTTGTTGACCTCTGAAAAAAATTAGCAAGTGTGAAGAGCAGCTGCACTCTTTCTCAATAATATAGCCAATGGTTCTGCAGCTGATTTGCTGATGTAAACACAGTTGATTGTCCCTCCCTTCCATTGCAACACTGTATGTCTGTGAACTGTTGCAATTTGTGCAATTTCCTACCAGGTAGAAACAGGATTCACAACATTATGAGGTGAAGAATCGAGCACAGCCTGGCAGTCTCAACATCAGACCTGCAGTCACTCACCTTGTTGCGCAAACCTCAGCAGGATTACAACTGCACCCCAAATGGAGTGCATTTCTCTGGCACAGTTCACTTTCCTGCAGCTTGTTTGCATGGCTAAGATTTTCTTTGTCATTGATTGTGTGCCTCTGGTGAGTGACAAGTGATTTCCCTGGAATTGAACATGAAGGAGCAATGCAGTGGAGGTTCTTTGCTTGTGAGAAACTGACAAGTCCTTTTGTGTTTATATTATCACATTTCAGAACATTTTGTGGAAACAAGGTTCGGATTACACCACTTTGGTTCACAGTGATGCATTTAAGGCAACTTGTGTAATGCATGTTTGCTTGCGAGAAAGCACAACACACATCACAGTAAAAATTTCTGATCCGTTGTTTCTTCTGCAGCTTTTCACGCTGTTCACGAACTCGCCTTCTGATTGCTGATGTTTTCCCGCAAAACCTTTTGCATAATTCTGCCCAGTGCCGCTGAAAAATTTCAGCATGAATAACAAGGGAACGTGTTTGAGGGCCTTGTCGGTCCTCGTGTCCTTGTCCAGTGCTGAGGTCTTTCTCAACCAGCATCTTGTTCACACTAAAACACACCTACACACATGTCACACCTGCACACAGGCCACACCTGCACACATGCCACACGTACACACATGTCACACCTGCACACAGGCCACACCTGCACACATGCCACACGTACACACATGCCACACGTACACACATGCCACACGTACACACATGCCACACGTACACACATGCCACACGTACACACATGCCACACGTACACACATGC
>JAAUXT010138671.1_pt1 | contig 23326 bp, 30 predicted proteins | sample 7278171 | NCBI WGS metagenome assembly JAAUXT01 (sample SAMN14350112, study PRJNA611818) | marine sediment metagenome | isolation source: surface marine sediment (1.8m) | place: French Polynesia: Moorea | collected 2018-08
CTCAAGACAAAACTTCAAACAGGGGGGAGGGGACGACCCAGGGGGGTGGGGGGGTCTGACCATGCCATGAAACCTAGCGCCGTTGCATAACACACGCCGCTTCCCTTAGGACGGCGTGTGTAAAAAGCTACACCAGCAAAGGAAACATTTTTCTTTGTTTCAAAACCAAGGGTTTTCTTGAAAATTCCGTTGTCCTAGGTTTTCCGTGATTTTCCAGAGCGAGTTGGAACCCTAAACAAGAAAAGTTGACCACAGTTCACTGTCACCAAACACAGCTTTTCCATCACCCAATACAGGTCAAGTAACTTACATCACGTTTGGAAACGGGTCGCAGAAATGGCCAGGCGTCGTCTTGCTTGGTGAGCTCGGCTAACAGTTCTTCACACTTGTGAACATTTTCTGCAGTGCCACCACCTCGTGCTTTGGTGGTCGCTTTCTTTGCCACAGGCTCCTCTTCATCTACAAAAGGTATGTCAGAAGAGTTGTCCACACAGGGCACAGTACGCGTTGACTCTCGGAAGACAAGACTTCCAAGTAGAATGTCTGCCGCTCGCTGCGTACCTCACCTGGACACAGAATCAATCATCCCACCAAAGTCAACTCACATGATAATTCTAAATTTCCCAAGACAATTCAAGTTTACTTGGGGGGGGGGGGGGTAATACAATATCCGAGATCGGACAATCTAAATATTGCCCGACTTTGGAAGGAGGGGGGGGGTCAAAACCGGACAACGTCTGAGATTGGATAATTCCCCTATTTCCTACCCTTGGGGTGGAGAGGGGGAAGGGGAGGAGGCAAGTAAGTTGGCACCCGGACATACGGACCCAGATACACGGGTGAACCATTATCAGCGCAAGCGGCTGATAAACAAGAATTCATTTGATGTGGGCAACAATGAGACGAGTTACCATCATCGTCAGACGTATCAGAGAGTCGCTTGCGCTTGTAGCCACCGCTCCTTCGCCCGGGACCTTTCTCCGGACCCTCCCGCGACTTCGCCGCTGCACTGTCTGCACTGCGCCGCGTCGGACGACCTCCAGAACGCCTGCAAGCAAGCGATAGCCAGTCAATGACAAAAATCCCTTCCACACAAATAGTGTCTCATTTCTTCTGTGCATTGTGCCGAAACGACCAAAGCTCAAATCCCAGAGAGCAAGGAAACCAAACTGACGGCAGAAAGGTTTCAACAAAGTTCCACATTCGAAAGCGTCAGCAAGTCCGGCAAGGTTTTGTGCTGTCGACCGCAACAACAAGTGGACCTGTTAGTAGCCGCGTCTTGACTGGTGTTGAGGCTGGATCTCTTGCTTCGGGTGCCTGATGGTTCTGGGGTTCCCTCTTTGGGAGTTCCCGCTTTTGAATTTCTTCCACCGCGCACAGAAGTCGGCGTAGATCGCCCAGATGACGGCGCCGACTTGTTCTTCCTTTCGAACAGGTTTCTCCGCGGGCCTGAAACAAGTCTTCACTTTGCATTGCATTCTGTAGGAATACACGACAGTCAAATCTACGCTGGTGTTTTGCTTGAAGGGAAAAGAAGACGTCCGAATTGTACTTCCACCACGGCTGGTGTTCGCCGCAGGCTATTTCTGTTGTTCTCGCTTTTAGGCCTGCCACAGCTGTGTCCTGGAAATTACTCAATTCTCACTCAAAAATCGTTTGCTGCAGTTTTGAGAGAAATGTCTTTCTCGTGAACTCACTGGACATTTTCCTCTCAAGCACAATGCAAACATGAAATTTGTTCGAGAGCATTCAGCGAACTGGCATTCTTGAACGGCCCGGAGTGCACGAACCACCTGCACAAACAATGCAGTGAAAAGAAGAGCTACCGGTTGTTGTCCTTTGTTTTCATTTTTTGCTGCTGAGAATGCATCCCTGTCAGGTCACATCTTCAGCAAGTCTCCAAAAAACGGGCAGGCTGTGAAATGCAACGTTCTCCACAGCGTTGAAAGCTTTTCAGAACCCAGGCTGCATAGAAATCTCACCTCGAAGTTGGATTTTCGCCGGTCCATCTTCTTCAGCTTCGGACTCAGCACTGACCTCGTCACTGAAACGGCCAAAAAACGCCCGTTTCATCTCTGTCGCACATTTGATTGGTTTCGTTGGTGCAGTCTCTCTCAAGTGTTCATAACGAGTTCGTTGGTGAAGGAACAAAACACAATTCGACAGTGCACCTCAAATATTTGTCTGTTTGAAAGTAACCTTGAGCTGTCATCGTCCTCGTCGTCCTCGTCGGAGTCGTCCTCGTCTCCATCGTCGTCCGACTCCACATCCTCCACGTCCTCGTCGCTCGACGTGTCCTCGTCCGGCTGTTCCTCCTGCTCCTCCTCGTCAGTGCTGAACTCCTCCTTTTCCCGCGCTGACGACTGGCGTCGAGCCTTGCGCGGAGTCTTCATGATGCCCTTTGGTTTGCACTCGCTGCAGTACCAGTCGCCTTCCGGAATTTTCTGACAAACGAAAGAGACGAGAAAGAAACTTTACCTTCACCCCATAAATTGTGGGCAGATGCACAGGACAACGCCATACCGGCTTCACAAAAGCTCGTTGTCAGTGGAAGCCCTACCTTCAGCGGCGGTTTGAGGCAGTACATGTGGTGTCCGCGATCACAGCCGTCGCACAGCAGCATTTTGTCGGCGTCGCTCTTCTTGCGGCAAATTCGGCACTGCGCATTCAGGAACGACTTTGACCAGACGACGCAGCTGTCCAGCACACTCAGGTGCAGCAGCACTTGCGGGAGACTCGTGCTCTTGAGCAGGGCGCTCCGCCAGCGCTCCAGCGGAGAGTTCTGCGCCATTCCTGAGTCATCTGAAACGATGCACGAGCTTGGTGAACGTATCTACCGTGCAGCTCTTGCAAAGCGGCTACAAATTCTCCAACAAACCCATTTCTCAACTGAACAAACGTCAAATTTCGATGCAACAATGTCCAATTGACCCATGTCAAAGCTCACATCGTATCTGAGACCTGCACTGACAACAATCGTTGATATTGGCCAACGAAGTGCCAAGGCGCTCAATTCGAGAACGCACCATCGTCGCTGTCGGAGGAATCGTCATCATGCGGCCTCGCCTGCTTCAGCTTCTTCAAAGCTGCCGTCGCCTTCTTGCTGTCTTCACCTGCATAGCGCGCAACGTGCACATTCTCAATTAGTCGAAAAAGGAACAAAACTTGACATGCGGCAAACGTCTCAAATGGTTTCCCAGGGTCACACCAAGAAAAACAACTGAACATCGGACCTAATTCTCGATTCCGCAACCACCCCCTCTCGAAGTAAAACATTTCAGAATCGTGAATGCAATCTCAAGTTTGGAGATGGGGCTGGGGGTGTCGCTTTTTCCTGGACCAACCCTTGAAGGTTGCAACACGCGAAAGACAACAGTGATTGGATTGGAGGAGCCTCCCGGGAGGTCCGCAAGGAGAAAACGAACGCCTCCACCTACCCAGCGGAGGTCCCAAGTATTTCTCATCGACGCCTTTTGCAATCTGTGTGAGTGCTCGGGCGAGGTCCTTGACCACCAGAATCGGGATGTCATCATTGTCATCATCCTCCACCTTGACGCTGGTGGCATCTGAGACGCTGGAGGCTTTTTGTGGTGACGGAGTTCGTGACGGAAAGTCTTCACTCTGGGGATCGTAGTTCCCGTTCTCAATCGCCTCTCGCCACTTCATACGGTCGTCAACCTGCTCATCACGTCAAGCAAAAATAACAACATGTTCATTGAAATGACGGAGTGGAGCGACAATGGCTGGGCCGCTAACAAGCGAACAGACTCACCTGAAGTCGGCCAATTTTCGTGATATGTACCCTCTCCTCGAGATCGAGCAGCATTTCCCTGAGGTTGAGCTCCAGCACCTCACTGGCGGAGGAATCGCACACAACCCCCTTCCTCTTGGACGTGGCTTGGAACCGGAGTTCCTTGTCTGCTGCTTGCTTCTGTTCCTTTGATATGCTCAACACGTTCGTTGGACAACTGGTCAAGTTCTCCAGAATTCTAGCTTTCTGCTCCAAGATGGCATGTTTGAGCGGACCCTCTCTGAACCCACGCGGATTCAGGCAATTTATCAGTTTGTCCAATTGTTCGGGGGTGTTGAAGTAAAGCCACCTGTGTGTGTTTCTTTGAGCAATTTGGTCGTGAACACTGATGCAGGGCACATTCGAATCCTTTTCGTCCACTTCCATTGGGGTTTCACCAGACATTCCCACACTGCCATTACTTTCAGCCAAAACTTTGGGTTTGAGAGCAGCAGGTTCTCCCGAAGCGGGGTTGCTGCCAGTACTCTTCTCTGGAGATCCCGTGTCGTTTTCCTTGTCACTACTAGTGCTTTTCTCGTCACGATTTTGCACTGGCTTCTGGCTGTTCAATGGAAGATGTTCACTGTTGAAAGGATTACTGGCCCCCGTTTGTTCAACAGGCTGCAAGAAATCGTCAGGAATGTGTCTCTCATCGTCCTCGACGAAGAGGCCGCCAAGGTTGTTGAAGACCCAGTATCGGCGGAAGGTGCGGTCGCGGCCGATCGAGTAGATGGCGTGACCGCGCTGCAGATGCACCAGCTGATCCGCCATCTCCTTCTCCCTCGCTTCGTGTAGCTTCTTCCACAAGACGCGCTCGTCGGGAGTCACTTTGTCCCACTCCACGTTCTCCACAGGAATTTCTTCCACCGTGATGTTCCTCTCCTTTGCCTCCCTCTGTCGGGTGCTCTTCCTCTCCGGCTCCTGCGTAAACCAGATCGTCTGTTGCACCAACTCTGACTCACATGGCTGATTTGCTTCGCAAAATTGAAGAAGCTCAGGTGAAAATTGTCAACAACAAAGTTTTTTCTTCAAATGACTGCCACTCACCTCTGTGGTCTTGGGTTCTCTGGTTCTGAGTTTGCGAGGACTGGGACCTCCTGCTCCCTCCTTTGCTTCCTGGTTTTCAGCCTTTGCCTTTTCAGCTTCCTTTTCTTTTTCGGCCTTTTCCTTTTGATCTGCGTCGTATCTCAACAACAAGTCTTTGTGCCCTTCATCTTTGAGATATTCTCTGATATGTTTCTTTTGCGCTCGCGCACTGCAAAGAAACACACGACACACCTGCCAAAGAAAGCAAGATTTTGCTATTCACAACTCGAAAAAGGGTACACAAATTTCACTTACTCTTTCCTCAGTTCATCAATTTTCAGCCTTTCTTCTCGCTCTTTCTTTTTCTGCGCTTTGCGCTCCGCCTCTGCTTCCGCCTCCTTTTTCTTCTCCTCAGAACGTTTTCTGTACCTGTGTAATGCACAAAACGAACGCAATGACCTGCAGAGCACATCCAACCAACATCATCATATGCATCTCACAAATGTTGGCACCGGAAACTGGGTGCCGTGGACCATTTGAGAGCATATATTGACCAAGCTGTTCGAAAATGCGTCAACACATCTCAAAGACGGCACCGCGAAAGCACCAGCTACACCTTGTTCAGATACGAGAAGCGCCAATTGAGTCCAAGAAGTTCTGGCTCTGTGACCTGGTTGCGGCTGAAACTAACTGCGCGGCACCACTCACCAAAAGGCGGCCTCGTCCTTCTCGCGTCGCTGCTCAGCCCACTGCAGCTGCTTCAGCTCGTTGCGCACGTGACGCAGCTTCTCGAAGTTCTCCTCCACGAAGTCCCTGCACGCCACGTACGTCATCAGCTGGCCGATCAGTGCGTTGAGGATTTTCAACTTGCAACCTGCACGGGCACAGAGCGACATGCAGACCTTCCCATTTCACGGAACAAACACAAAACAGAAAATTGGCGTGTGTTGCAACAGGCATGAACAGCTTGAATCCTGTTGTGACAACACCGAGAGGATGTCAGCCACAGAAACAAACCTGGCGAGAGATCGAACAGGTTGGTGCTGGCAAGGGCTTGCACGATTTCGGGCTGTTCACGACGGAACTCGAGGCCCGCGTCGTCGGACGGAACGAAACCGCCGCGCTGTTGCAGCCGGAACTTGACGTCGTTGAAGCTTCCCTCGGCGCCCGAGCTGAGGAAGTGCAGCCGCATGATCTCAGTCACCGTGAACTGGTCCAGTGGCAGTTCCCGCAATGTGGTGCCTGGAAGATAACAACATACAAGACGAACATCCTACCAGAAGATTTATTTGAACAAGACAGTTTCGTGAAGATACGACGAGTATCTGTAATGTTGCAGGGGATGGGCGGGGTGAGGGGGTTACAGGGTGGTCCAGTTGGATACATGCATACTGACACACACCGAGGATAAACCATGACCAAAACACGCGGGTAAACCAAGACCAGCCATCGCGGCTGATAAAAAGTGTCGCTCTTCGCGCGACGACAGATGCAGGTCCAGACAAAGTTGCGGAACTCACCGAAATGAAGTTGCGGCCACTGAGCAACAACAGTGGCTTGACGAACCAGTTCTTTGTGACTCGCGTTTTCCACCTTGATATCTGTAAAATCTGAAAATGCAAAAGCAAATGTACTTTCACCAAACCAAAAGACTTTTCCCAATTTCACCCGAACTCAGAAAAATTCATCAAGGTCGTTTCTTCTCTTGTTCTTTCTTTCTTGTGAACATTTGGAGAACGGTACCTTTGTTTGCGTCGGGTTTGTTTTCGAGCTCCTGCTCTTCCAGTTCCTCCTCCTCCTGCAGGTTGAAAATGGCCGTCAGCAAGAACTTGACAACGTCGAAGTAGAGCCCAGTGAGCACAGTCTCCTGGAGTGCCTTCACCAGACGATCTGAAAATCACGAAGTGCGAAACCTGAACATGTCACATTTCACTTGCTCTGTGTTCTTTGTGAAGGACAACTTTCAGACTGAGAGAGACAATTTCTGTGCGACACACAGACTTGCAACAAAGCGACAGAGTCTGTGTCGCTTACCTAGCGTGACATTGCCACCAAGTTCCTCCTCAACATCAAACAGCGAGCTGAAGCTGTTGAGGAATTCAAGGACTGTCACCAAGTCCCCAAGATCCTCGGCGAGAATGCTCATCTGCACCGGTGTCGCCACTGGCAGATCCTGCAGCAAACAAGAAAATCTTGACGTCAGTACTTGTGTTGCTGTGTCGAATGTCGCTCGCTACATCCATAATGGCTTTGAAATCAAGAGATTTAGTGCTCTCCACCTTCAGGTCATCGCACTCCATGTCCTCTCGAGGTTTACTCCAGCTCTTCACGTATTCTTCCCTCTGTTTCTTCTCTTCCTTCTTTTTCTCTCGTTCCTGAAATGGACGCAAGACTGCTTGAGAACAAAAACCATTCACTAACATGAATGCCAACATGATTTGTCCTGCTACTCGCACCAAACACGGCAAGAACCTTCCAACGAAAACACCAGCACAACACGAAAAAAAACTCCAACAATGAACTTGTTCGCACTGCTTTGAACGCCTCATTTTTCATCATTTGTGCTTCTCTTTTCGCCCGAGCCCTTTCGTCTTTCAACCTTGTGCGCTCTTCCATTCTTTGTCGTTTCATTTCCTCTTTGATTCGCAACTTTTCTTCGTGAAGCTTTTGACGTTGCTGTGCTCAACACAAGGACATGCCACGACACTGACAAATCTGAACTGCTTTGGAGATAAAACACAAGACGCACGTTTGAGGGTGTTTCTTTTCTCACCTTGTCTCTTTCTTCTTTCCTCCTCAACTTTTCCTCCTCCCATTGCTTTCTCTGCTCCTCCTTTCTGGCTTCTTTCTTCGCTTCATTTTCTGCTTTCCATTGTGCCTTGATCAAGGCAATTTCTTCCGGAGTCAATTTCCGCTCCTCGATTTTCTTCATTTCTTCACATGAAACAACGCAAAACAGCGAATGAAGCGACTGCCAAACCACACATCCTAACTTCCCTGATTTCGACAACTTGAGAATTGTATCTTTCAGCAAAAGTTTTCGTCGGTTACAGTGTAACACCCAAGTGTTAACTTGAGCGTTCATTTGCAGTTCATACTTCACCTTTCTTTTTCTTCTTTATTGCTTCCTTTTGCTCTTTCCTCTCCTTTTTCTTTTGTTTTATGAGCTCATCCTCCCCGGTCAAGTCAATCAAGTTTTTCTTCGCTTTGGCTTTTGGCGGTTTCTTGGGTTTGGACCGCACGAACACGGGAAGAGGCCCGCAGAAGAAGTTTTCAAACGTAGCTTCAGTCAACTTGAATTTCTTTACGTAGCGCGACTGGAAGGAAAACACTTGAATTAGTCTCATGAACAAGAACGCAAAACAGTGAAGAGCCGCGCGCGCAGGTATTTGGGTCAGAGCATTCTTTGACGAAAATTTCTACAAAACTTGACATCAACTGCTGCGTGGCCAGAGCCGCTTGCCCCTCAACAACCACAGGCACAGCCCGCTGTTGAAAATGTTCGTTTGCGGTCGGGGACATGTACCTGAAGACGGATGCAAACCTCGCCAACGTGATGGAACAAAGCAAATGCGAACCCCCTACTTTTGAACACAAAACAGTCAGTATCCCATTGACGGCTTGTGAAACAAACTCTGGGAACTATGAACACGCGTTTTTGCACGTACATTTTTGGCACAAAAAGCGCGCGATATGCGTGGGCGATCCCGGCATCCGGCGCATCGCCTTCCTTGCCTGGTGTCGAGTGCTCAAGAAGTCTACTTGTTTCAGCAACAACAAAACTTAAAACTGAAAAACTTGTTAAAACCGGTGTCAAGTTTACCTTTACTTTCCAGATTCCATCCGTACCAGGATCGCAATGCTGTTTGATGTACAGCTTGCACTTGTCTCTCGTCAACATGCCCCTTTTCCGGCTGGGTGAAAGACAAGGATGACGAAGGCGCTTGGCGAAAAGTGCAGTGATGTAAGAAACACAGTGAAACCTTGGTCGTGTTGAACACGCCACTCACTTGATCTTTCCTGGCGAAACTGTCATGGTGTTCTGTGTGTTTTTCTTCAATTCTTGAACCACGTAGCGATACAAAGCTGGATCTGCACCCATCGCCTTTGTCTTCTCGATGTCCTTCATCGGTCTGAAAATAAACACAACGTAAGTTATCGAAACATACACACTGAATTGTTCAACATTTGCCTGAAGTGCCTGAAGCAAACTTACGACTTCGTTTCATATGCATGAGAAGTGTCTGGTTTCGGTTCCGGTTGTGGATCATCCAGGCAGATGCAGTCGGAATCACTGTCACTTCCCGTTGTGCCGTTCACGGCGCCGTTCTGCTTCGCGGGAGGAATTACCTTCACTATTTTGCATTGTCGCCTGCAGAAAAGGAAAATACAGATTCAAGACTGGCAAAAACTATTCGCCAAAGAACGTGGGACAATCTGAATGCAGACGTCACGTTCCATCAATATTGCGCCATCTGACTCAGAAACAAAACACACGTTCACCACCCACCCGTCATCTTTTCACAGTGAACGATCTTTCTGCTCAAAATGATTGCATTCAACCGAAAAACCTATCAGAACTACAAGATTCAGTTGAAACGTACTTTTCAGACCCAATAGCAACCTCTACAGGCTCGCCAAGAAAGAACCTGTCTCTCATGTACACGAACACATCGTCATGCAGGTCCTTCAAGTTGCTTCTGTACGTCAGTTTGGCAAAGTACAGCATGATCTTTTGAATGTAGTCCGGAAAGGTGGCCAGTTGCTTCCTGGCCCTTTCTTCAGAGTCCAGGGCCTCTTGGTAAGTGAGGCCAGGCCGTCCCGTGATGCTGCATGTCCACACCAACGAGTTACACAGGATGATTCGTTCAAAAAATTGTCTGAAATGCCAAGAAAATTGCATTATCTCATGAAAACAGCGAACAGTCAACAATTGTGTGTCAAGACTCCCAGACAACACCAATGCTGCCACGATGACACAAGCGACGGGTCAAAATGCTGGTGACGTCAAGTCAAAGATCGTCAAGACAAACAATCGTTGACACAACGACAAGGAAACTGAAACGCCACAAGTTGTGATATCGTATCCAAAGAAACCCCGACTTGACGACGCAGAGTGAAGTGAACTCGAACGTAGGTCCTCTGGAGGTCGGCCCTTCCTGGCCAATCTTTGAACAAGCCAAATGAAACCGACGTGAGGTCAACGCTGATGTTTCCTTCGCACCAAACGTCCTTCAGTGGTCGAACGACTCGACCATGGGTGTACCAGAACATCCGCGTATGCACGTGTACGCAGTTTTCTGTGGCCTGCAGATCTGGAGTCTGCGACTGAACTCGGACAGGTGCAGAAGTTGAATTGTGGGAGATTCCTTCAAACACTGAAGTCAGACAGCTACCCTGACTCGTGAGTCGTTAAAATCGATAGATCTACAAATGGCGTCTCAAACACTTAACGACGACGCCAGGTCGTGGTTTACGTGCACGTAGTTGTCACGTTGATCTGCTACGTTACTGAGGGCAATGATGTACTCACTCGTAATCCCTGAACAGTTCGTTTGTAAGTGGACAATGGAAAAGTTCCTCCTCTGGTCTCAAATCCGGCGGCGGCTTTTGTTTCACGAACGGTTGTCGACGAAGCAGAGGCATAATGAGTTTTGGAGGGAAGAAACAATCCTCGTGTTTTGTCCTGAATTGCGAACAAAATGTAAACAAAACGCGTGTCTCAGGGTGCCTGGGGTGTTCAAGATGATTCCTGCTTGAAACATGTGTCCAAATTCTCTCCGTAGCCTCTAGATTAGTCACAACTGTCAGTCCTCTTGTGAGATTTCGCTGACATTCGGAAGAAAGGAGGTCAGTGCAGTTGTGTCGTTCTCTTGGTTTTCACATGTCGGCAATTCAACAAGGGTAGGGGGTAAATGAAACACTGATTTCTCTTCAGCTACACAACAGATTCAAACCAAACTTACTGAAAGTGTGAACCAGAAATTGTAGAACACCAAGATTATCCCAAAAGTATATTCTCGTCAATATTTCATTTATAAATTGCGCATTTTGTGCCGTTCCCGGAGCAAAGTGAGACGACCGGAAGTTTCTGGGCGGAGCGCGGCGCTGATTCGTTGATTGACACGCGATGCAAATTTCTGCGCGAAAAAAGAAACTCCCGCCAAAAACCTGCTTCTCCTTTCCCCTCCAAAACGCCACGTTGTTCTTAACGCATCGACAGGATACCTTTTATAAGACTCAGACACTATACAAACTACTTGTTTGGACAATTTTGGCAAAACTTTTTTTTTTCTTATTTTTCCTTGCAATTGCTATAAGATCGCGGGCGCCCCTGATTTGATTTGGTTGATGCGCAGGCGCAAAAGAATGGCGGCCGTTTGAATAGAAAGGCAGTCTTTAATTTTCCCTGTTCAAGTGCGTTGGTAGAGTCTATTGCGTTGATATATGAGTTTTCGAGTGCACTTGGTGGAAGACATTGTGTCATTCCTCACCACTGTGTGTTGGAGTACATCTAACTCTTGCAGGGACGGACTTTGCTAGGTCTAGATCTATCAAGATCGATGACTGTTCATTGTCGTGGAGAGAACAAATTTGGGAGTGGATCAAGGTTCCACAGACCTGGACACCAGCAGTTCTGGATCGAACAAGAAAACCAGACGGGTCCAATGGAGTGAAAATTCTCTGGCCAAATGTCGCTATCGCTTGTCAGATGTCTAGATTGTGTGGCCAGTCATTCTTGACGGTTGAATTGCCTGCAGTTGGAAGCAGTGCGACTTGAAAGTCCAATGGAAAGGAAACAACGACTGATCCAAATGACCGTCGAATTTTCCTGTTTTTGGATGTGGGTCATTTGGCGTGGTGAATGTCAACTGGCTGCTTTGGTCCCCCGTTGAAGCAAATCGGTTGTTCCTAGACCTGTCACTTCGAGACAGTGGGAACTGCAAGGGCCAGACTTTGCCCACTTGGTGAGATCATGCAATGAAAGGCCGGCAATCACAACACGAGAACATGTTTTTGTCCGAATCTCTTGCAGAATCATCTTGTGGCACTGATGCCAGTGACCTGCTGAACTCGCATTTTTGAACCAACATGGAACCAGAGTGAGTTAACCTGCTCATTCTTCATGCTGGAAACTGCCGATCTGCCACGGGAATGATTTCATCGAGTCTGAACCGGCTGAACAGAATTTCGGCATGAATTTCACAACTGGTCTGTTTCCTTTCTATGTTTTTACTTTTTCACCTTTTTGCCCAATTGGTAAGGACCTGTTTTGTCAATTTCAGGCACCAAAACAAGCGATCATCCCGAAGATCATCGGTAAGACAGATCGTTCAGAGAAAGGTTTTGCCGTTATCTCTACTGTTTGTCTCGTTTTTGGTCGTGACAGCTGGCTCAGGCATTTGGCAGAGGTGTTGTGCACCACTAGATCTAGTTCATGCTGTTGGAGGATGACTGTCAATGGGGGTGGAGGTCCGCTCTGTCTCTTGGAAGTGGATCTTGTCTCTTGTATGTGCTGCAGATTGATCGTTTTGCTTTATCATCCCCGCAGAAGTTAGTGGAGCATAATTTTTTTGGGTTCGCAGATCTTGAAGGTGGGACGCTCACCGCCCCGAGGAGCTTTGTGTGATCTTGATCCCAATGCTCCCCTGGAAGAGGAAACCAAGCGGATTCGATTGTCCAAAAGAGTCAGCTTCGCTGAAAAAAACGATATCAAGTAAGTTCGTTGAAGCTCAGCAGTCACTCACAGAAAGTGTGCTGTTTTCAATTGCCCCACATTTGACTGCTGGACAGTCTCCAACAAAATTTTCCCATTGTAGGGAATTTTTGAAAGATTCCCTGAACAACTCCAACTCCCAACACTCGTCAGGTAAAAAGTTTCTTTGTTTCCTGCGTCGTTCACACGCTTCACCTTGGTGTTGCTTTTGCTCCGAATGATCTTCTGTGGTCTGCTCGTTTTGCAAGTCAGTCTCTCTCTCTCTCTCTCTATCTCTCTCTCTCTCTCTCTCAATCTCTCTCTCTCAATCTCTCTCTCTATCTCTCGATCTCTCTTTTGATCGATCGATCTCTCTCTCTCTCTCTCTCTCTCTCAATCGATCTCTCGATCGATCTCTCGATCGATCTCTCGATCTCGATTTCAGGCTCTGAATCCAGACCTGAAATTGCTGTGAATCCTGCCGTTGACCCGAGAAGGTACAAGAAAGACTTTTTTGTTGCTTTATATTTTTCAAAACTGTCTACGTCCACTTTCCTCTTTTCTGAGCAAACAACGTGATTCATTTTCAGCACTGGCGGTGTTCTACGCATCACTGGTGAGCAATTTTCATAATTTTGAGAACAGAAGCCAAACTACGAGGCTTATTCCACAGCTGGGGCTCGCTCATGTTGAGGTATGTTTTGATGGACAAGACTTGCGTAAGGTGTTTAACCTGCTTTATTGCGGGCAAAAATGTGACTCCATTGTTCAAATGAAAACAAAAACATCTCCCACGCACGTTTCTGCTTGGCACTGTGAGGGCACATGTCACATTAAACCTTCGAAATAGTCGCCGTTTTGGTGGACAGCGCGACCACCTCATGGGCCATTTCACCAACATAGTTTCTCGGTACTCAGCTGCCGTGATGTGGCCCACCTCCTGTCTCACTGCTGCTTCCAGGGCATCAAGTGAAGGGTACATGTGTCCACGCAAAGCCTTCTTCACCCTTGGGAATAACCAAAAGTCTGAAGGGGCGAGATCAGGAGACAAAGCTGGATGGTCAACCACTTTTTGGCCTGTGAACAAAAGGTGGAGTCTTGTGTCTTTAGACCCATGGGCCGGAGCGTTATCCATATGCAAATGCCTTGTCAGTCTTGGCCTGGACACCTTGAGAGACTCCTTGAACCTTGTCAGGATGGAGATAAATGTTCCAGTGTCAACTGTGCCCCCTCGGATGAATTCCAAGTGTATCATACCCTTGTGGTCGAAAAATGACACCATCATGCACTTCTTGCTTGAGAGAGTCCTGCGTGGGTGGGAGGGTCTTGGGTCCTCTTTCTTCAGCCATTGAGATGCTTGCCTTTTGAGTTCAGGATCATATTGATAGATCCACGATTCGTCCATTGTGACGATCTTCTTGATGAAGCTGGGAGTTACGCGCAGTCTGTTCAACATATTCCTGCAATGGGTGAAGCGCTCAACAATGTGCTGGGGGGTGAGGACATTGGGAACAAGTTTTGCACACCGGAGACTCAAATCCAGATCACGTTTCAGAATCCTGTACACTGATGTGCTGGCAAGTCCAGTTTGCCTGGAGATAGCAGCAACAGTGAGCGATTTGTCTGTGTCAACCACCCTCTTGACTGCATCAATGTTGTCAGGTGTCCGCCCTGTTTTCTCCCTGGGTGCACGCTGGAGATCAACCAAAGAAGTCCGGCCATTCTGGAACTTGGCATACCACTTCCTGGACTTGGTTGGGTGCAACGTGTCTGCTCCAAAAACCGTCAAGAGAGCTCTGTGCGCATCAGCATGACTCCATCCCAGCTTCCAGCAAAAGTGCAGATTGATCCACTGCACCAGCTTGATGTCCAGCTCCTGCACTCTCTTCATGTCAGCCAAAAGAGTTATCCAAAAAGACAACAATTTGAACAGTCTCATTGAGCCCACAAGATGACAGAGTATTGACCCAGCCATGTGCAGTCAGGCGTGCGGGTCAATCGATTGATTGGCATTAATTGCGCTCAACATGAGCGAGCCCCAGCTGTGGAATAAGCCTCGTACGATTGAACGGTCTTGCAAAATTAATTTTCGCTTCTGAATGTCAGGGTTGGACAATTTATTGAATGGAGCCATAAAAACTCTGGAGGAGGACATTCACCCGGATCAGGTGGGTCGTTTCATTCTTGCTGTGAAACATCAAATGATCTAACACTCGTATTTTATTTGTTCGTCTGCAGAGACAATTTCAAAAGTCTGTTCCCGAGTGGTAAATAAACTTTGCTAAACGTTTTGTGAAATTTGTTCTCAACAGAAGATTCATTCTTCAAAAGAGGAATTCGAAGATGATGTGTTTGAGCCGCCGCCAGCCGAGCAAACCAAGCTGTTTCATGATGGAGGGACCATGGATTTTACTCGGTGCCTGTCAGGACAGATTTCTGCAAACGTCAAATGGTCTTCTGAATCGGCGCTCCGCGGTCTTCCGAGGTCTGTTGGCGTGGACAGCAGCGATATGGAGCTCACTTCCTGCAGTTCAGCACCAGACACGTCTGCAGAGTGTCAGTCTCATCCGAGGCTGCAGAGTGGGTCATCAGTCGCGTCGCAGAATGCTTCAGAAGTTGACATTTCAACTTTGTCGCACGGTGCAGCGCCTTCAGTGGATTCTTCAGCTTTCTTGAGGCGCTTCACGTCGTCCTTTACTTCCGCGCCGGAAACGGCCTCGTGCCTCCCACACACGGTGCCAGACACTGCGAGGCCGATTGTGGACGGCGGCAGATTCTTGGCAAAAATGACAAGTGCTTCTTCGGTCCCAGCACAAAATCCTTCGTAAGTTAGCATTGTGGGGTATCTCCCAATTCTAGTTTTCGTCAGGTCCAGTGAAATACATGGCTCCATCGATTTATGGTCTCTGCAACTCAAACATGTCCACCACAAGAATTATGAAGCAAAGGAAAAGAAGCGACCAGTGGCTTTGTGACGTAATTCCTTTTGAACCGTGCTGTGCACTTTTCAGAGTCGCCGTTCACCCGGCATTCTCAGCAGAGACGCAGTTTGTTCCGCAGACTCCCGACACATTGGACAAGGGACGTCCCAACACTTTTACTTCTGGCCAAAGTTCTGAGCCCTCGTTCCGGAGCAACGCAACGTCGTTGGAGCACACGCGTATGTTCGGCACCGACAACGCTGCTATGGAGCTCACCGCGTGTGTTGGGGGCGTAGCAGGTCAGAGCACGTTCTCAAACTGGAGCACAGAAACCACCCGAGTGTTTGAGAATGGCTACACTTCGAGGATGGACCTGACAGGTGACGTTGCTGATAATCCGTTGGCTTCACAATTGAGATCAGCCTTGAACGCGGTCGCTGAGAAGACGCGGGTGTTCTCCACTGAAGAAGACACTGGGAATATGGAGTTCACTGCTTGTATCCCGAGCAACTTGATTCCCGTGCAGAACGAACAGGGCAAGACTTTGACGGAACTGGTGCCTGTCCGTTTCACATCAACAGAACAAGGAGTCCCGAGTGCTCCAGCAAGCGAAGCAACGCTTGTAGAAACTGAATATACCCAAGCCATGGACCGTGCGACAAAAGTAGACAGCTTGAGTTTCTTGCAGAAAATGGGAATCGGAAACTCAGCTGCGTCCCTGAGCGTCCTCGGAAACCAGGTTGACAGCCAGGCGCAAACTTGTATCAGCCAGGCGCACACAGTCGACAGACAACCAGAGAAGATATCATCTGAACGATTTCTGAGTCACTTCATGGGCAATGTCGCCGTGCATGAAAACTCCGGAGATACCTCTGCACAAATGCCTGTCAAACCAGGAGATTTCACCGAGTTGGATGAAACGTCAAGGAAACGAACGATCACGGAGAGTTCGGAAGAAATGGAGTTCACAGCGTGCGTCAACCCCACCGTCAGTGACGCTGTGCGACCAGCACCTGTCGAAACCACGAACAAAAGCGGATCCATTTCGCAAGATGAAAATACGGAGCCAACCACTGGCTTTATCCAGCTAAATCCAGAAAATATTGAAAGAACGGACGACCAGGACCCAACGGCGAACGACGGAACACAGCTATGTGGCTCTGAGGAAGGAAATATCATTGTCACACTTGATGACCGAAAGGGTGACGTGGTCCCGAGTGCGCAGGTTGGGCTGGAGCCGGAGACCGACACAGCAGGTGATCACGGGACTGTTTCAGCTGACAAAACAAGGATCTTCGATGCTGAGGAGGAAAACATGGAGTTTACATCTTGTATCACACAAAGCGTGAGACTTTGTTCAGCTGTTGCTTCGACCCTCGCTGAAAAAGAAGCAAAGCTGTCTGAAGGCACGAGTATCTCGAACGATTTCCACGAGAATGACGCACACATGGATCTGACAACACCTCAGGCACAAAACCTCGAACCTGGTGAGTCGGAGATGGGGAGTCAGAATACCGAGAATCAAACGAGTTTCGTTGATGGAGAAGGAGGACAGTTGAAGGTGACACCGTGCGTGAGGGCACCACCGGGACGTGTTGCGTTTACTATGTTCTCCGAAGACGCCAAAACGTCGGTTCACCAGGAACTGACGACAGACTTTGAAACTGTCGGACACAAAATAGGCGACGCAAATGAAGCAGAGAGTCCAGGTGTGGACGGGCCCAAAAGCTGCGAACGTTCAACGGACAACTCAGTCGCGCCTGCCAACACACACAATGAACACATTCCCATCTGCATTGACGTCGGAAAACCTTTGGCGCAGGCGAAATTCAAATGTTCTCCCACAAACGTTCGAACAGCGAGTGTCGCATTTCTGGAATCACTGAACACAAAGCCTGACTCTCATCGTGAAAGAGCCCTTGAACTGGACTCGAAGCAGGCACAAGATGCAGAGGTATCTTCAGTTGCACAGCAGCGCGGGCAGCTCAAAGAATGTCACGACAGCCAAGGAACGGACGAGCAACAAAACTCGGTTGAGCACGTCAATGACACTTCTGAAGCAACCGACAAAAAGACAACCGAAGCACCATCGGTTGCTCTGAAAGACGAAGTCTGCAGGACCGAATCAAGGAAACGCTCTTTCCCTGACACGTCCAACGAAGCAACTGATGGTGACCTGGAGACGAAAAATCCCGACAGCACCACCACAAATGGCGACGGTGGGACCGTTTGTCCCGTTGCAGAGCAAACAGCTGCCAAGTTTCAGAGATTGTCCAGTCCAATCGAGCCTGAGCATCCCGTCAAACTGATCTTGGAGGAAGAAGAACCAGCGCTGCCGGGAAGTCCGGAACTTACCTCCCTGGGACGTCTGAAGATGAGACTGGGCAAAGTGAGGAAGAGCTTGGATCCATGCCACACCACTGTCTTCAACCCGGAGTCGACGTTTTCCCAGCTGGACTTGACCAATTGTACTGGAAACGTCGGTCTTGTTTGTGGTATCTCACAGCAATGCGCTGAGGAAAAGCCTGTGTACAAGGTCAGCATCTTCACTGCCGTCGAAGCACACATTTTCCGTGTTTGTTGACTTTGCAGAAATTGCTGCTTGATCCGCAATTGAAACAGAAAACAAACCCATTGTTTTGTTTGCTTTGAAGTATTTGCAGTTGGACTCCTCCAGAGCATTCCACGACGACAACCAGACGACAGCGATGGAGCTGACCAGATGTGTAGCCGCCTCCATTCCCTCTCTGCGCGGGCGCATGGAGGAACTGACTGTCAACAAGAGTGCGGGTGTGGTCGTCGCATCTGCTGATTCGATGAACACCAATCAACTGTGCGAAATACCTCCGGAAAAGGCAGACCCAGGCCTGCAAACTTTGCTGCCAAAGCTCGGTGAGTTCTGTTGTGAAAATGAAGCCGTTCGCTCAGAACAGAACAGACCAACCAGTTGGTGATGCGTGAATCTATTGAAGGTCGCTGTTTTGCGTGAATCTATTGAAGTTCGCTGTTTTGCCTTTCTGTGATGGTACCCTGCTCAATCGCCGTGGGGACTGTTGCCATTTTGTTGTTCTCTGAGAGAGGTGTGGTCATCAGCTCCGGTTTGTTCATTTGATCAGGTGGAGCCAAACGCCAAAACACCAGAATTTTGTTGAACTCAAAGAACCGGAACCACCTTACGCTGGGTTGCCGAACTTAGTCGCCGCCACCTGGCAGTCAAAGCAAGTTGAAACATTTGAAAGTACTTGCAATACTAATTTCCACCTTTTGCAGCCAAATGTAGCAGTGGTAGTTCGACGGAAAACAGTGGAATAACCAGTGACATGCTTCCTTTGCTCGTCAAAGAAAGTGTGGGCATCAGTTCGGACCAGGAGGCGAAACGCGATGAAACCTGTGAGGACCTCACAGTGGTCCAGCCTCTCTCGCCTGAAGTTGCCGAAGAAACAAAACGGGCGAAAATTGTCGCAGACGAAACGACAGACCAGCCTCGTGATCGCACAATCAGTGAGTGCGATGCGGGGAGCTTGGAGATGACTCAGTGCAGAGATTCTTCTCAGACTGGGTCCGACAAATCCGAGGAGATAGGGGCCGACTCTGTGTTTGAGGCAACCCAGTCAGACGCGGCCACCAACTTATCCGTGACTTGGCCGGAGGAGTCTTCGAACAAAGAGTCACTTCTGATGAGCGTCGCCACAATGAACAAGTCTTTGGGCACTCTTCCCGTGAACCTGAGCAGCCTGGCAGCCAACACCGGAAAGAGTATTCCCGCCATATCGTTCATCGAAAAAAGTCAAATGGTTAGTCGTGCGGTCTTGGCATAAAATGTAGATGACTTTGTGTTGCTCATTCTGACATCCAGAGGAAACTTTGAAAAGCCAATTCCCTCATTTTTCAGTCTCTCTGTGAAGATCCTGTGAGAAATGTGGACGACTTCCTGGACACCCTTGGTTTTCATTTGTACAGTGATTGGCTTCGTGCCACGAGGAGAAGCACCATTGCGCCGAAATCGGTGAGTGAACCTTTTATTCTCTGCATGTATCCTGTATGCCTGTGTTTCTCTTGTCCTGCAGCTGAGTTGTCTGCGCTGAGCATCATCACACTGACGCAAAAGTGATGTGAAATAGCATCATTCATTTCAGATGAAACCTCCGCACTCACTCAGCGAGGTTTTGGAGGTGGCGACCATTTTGGACCCGGAGCATGAAAACTACAAGTGGGCCACCGAAAAAATGGAAACCACCATCAAGGAGTAAGTCCCAAACTTGATGAAAGCGTTGCATGAAAAAATGAAACATCCTGTGCTCATTCATGACAGGACGCCCAATGTCAAACACCTGACACCGTGCGTTTCATGCAGGCTAAGACGGAACAACGAAGAGCTTGGAAAACTATTCATGGCAGATTTGCCGAGGTCCCTTCTGGAAAAAATTGCTGGACAGAGCAGTGTAAGGTTTTGACAAACATATGCACTCCAATGCCGTTGCCGTGAGTTCACAATTTGATCGAGTCACTTCTGTGCATTTATCAGGCCCAAATGAAGCAGACGTTGAAGCCAGTTATCAGGAGTTGCAAGTACAAAGCCGAAGTTATCCTCAAAGACTGGAAAAACAAGTTGGTGACGAGTCGGATCGGGATGCACCAACAGGAAATGGAAATGCTGCAGAGAGGTGTGCAGCAGCTGCGAAACAAACTGGCTGCGGTGGACGCACAAATGGGTCAAATTTGCTCAGGTAATGTGCGCTGTGACATTCCCTGGTCGAATTGATCCGTCAGACCACAACATGAAAAAGTAGGGGTTGTGCATACATGTGTGCGGTTTGTTGCAGAGAGGGCGAATATGGATTCAGCATTGACAGAGCTGGAAAACATGGAGCAGGCGAGTGACGAACAAGTGGACAAGTACGCCGACTTTGAGGAGCAGATCGCGTTCACCGAGCAGGGTATGTCAGCCTCGAGACGTCATCCTTTATGTGTGCGTAAACCTCTGTGTGCGTGGAAAATATCAGCATAAAACAAAGCAAAGCAATTTTCCTATTTTTACAGAACTTCGTGATGAGGAAATGAAGAAAGACAGTCTGCAAAGGTAGATTCTCAAACTGCGTTCAATCCTGAATACCTGGAATGTGCAAAGAAAGCACCGGTACACGTTGAGCAGAACCCGATTTTCCCTTGCAGTGACCTCGTCATCATTCGTCAGGATAACGGGAACTTGGAAGTGGAGACAGAGAATCTCAAACGGCAGCTGCGAACAGCTTGTAGTCTTGTGGTTCCGAAGGTTTCAGCAGACGAACTGGATGATCAGATCGAACTGGTTTACATGTGAGTTTCTCCTTGCTTTTTTGAACTGGTGAGATCTGCGTACGTATCCATCAATGTTGTGCTCTCGGACTGACGTTTTCCCTCAGGTGCACCGAATGGGAGTTGAAGTCTCGAACGACGGACTGCATAGTGATTTCATGGTTGTTCGATTCCCTGCTGATGGAGATCCATTTAGTGCCAACCACCTCCAACGAAACGCCCCTCAACCAGTCTGTGGCCGCTGTCCACTTTGTGTCAGACCTTGGTGGTAAGCAATGACACGAATCGATTTCGGCAATTTGAAACGCATTCTCGTCATTTGTTGCTCTTTGCACATCGGGACAATGACCGACGTCGACGCGAGGATCCTTTGTCAAAGTTTTGGTCCATGTTTCAGAGGAGGCAGCACCGTCTGCTTTTCTGGCTCAGCGAATGGTCACTCAGGCCGTTTCGCAGAACCTGAACGAGAAATATCCCACCGTTGGTGACATTGGAAAGGTGAGTACTTCTGAGCGATTGACTACAGATATCTTCGCTTGCAGCTGCTGATGTTCCCCTGCTGTTTGACGCGCAGTGCTGCTTGCTTCGTGCTTCTGCACCCCTTTCCTTGCGACAGGGCGCACGTCTTCTCACCTGGAAGCAATGATGTAGGCATGGGATCTCCCCGGAAGTGTCACCGGAGAGTGATGGACACCCCGCCCCTTCCTGTTTTGCAAAATATTCCAGTTGAGAGCTCGGTGACAGATGTTTCTTGTTCACAAAAGTCCTCCCCCATCCTTTGCAGAAACCGATTGGGAAAGGTGTAAGGTTTTGTTACAGCAGTCGTGTTGCTACCACTGTAGCCAACCTGTACAAGACGCACCGCACTTTTGTGGGACTTGTTTTTTTTTTCTCCAACAAATCAAGGCAAAAGTTGGGGTGTGTCCTTCACTTGGGTACGACTTATACCGGTACACGCTTGGATATTTCGTTTTGATTGCTCTGCAGATGCTGCACTTTGTGTCGGCTATCGTCGCCAATGCAAGAATGCTCGGAGAAGAAGTTCGTCACACGGATATTTTCCACGACACAACTATTGATGGCTGCAGGTAAGCCCCAATTTTATCACCCTTCTGCGATTCAGTCACGCAGGGACGGCACAAAAACGAAAGTTCTTTGCGGGTGCAACAGCGAGTTGTCTTCTTGTTTCAGTGTGTGCGTGCAGTTCGTCAGAATGGCAGCTTTCGCGAAGTTCCAGGTTGTGTTCGAGTTGGAGCCAGGAAAGTATCCAAAGGAAAATGTCAAATGGAACTTCGTCGGAAATGTTGGAGACATCATGTAAGTTATTGGACTCCAAACCGGACACGGAAACAACCAACATCTCAGTGAATGCAAGTTGAGTGAATTACCCTTGTGTTGTGTGTTGCAGGAAGGAAGATTTAGCAGAAATCATTGCGGCTTGCAGTCCGGGACCCTTTTACTTTCGGAGGCTTGTTGAAAGTGTCAACAATTGGATGGATGATAGGGCCAAAGAACGGAAAGGTCTGTTGTCAGTGGAACTGTGAAAAATTTATTCAACCAGTTTTTAACATTTTGGTTTGATGGTGAAGCAAGACAAGGCACGCACATTTTGTGTGGTTGTGGTTCAGTTGCAAATATTATGTACATTTGGGTTCTGAATGTTAAGTGTTGTCCTGTCAGTTTTGTGAATTGACCTTTGTTTGCAGGCTTTTACTAGCCTGTTCGACAAGGTGCAGATTGTTTTGGTGGCCGCCAATTTCAGGGCACCAATTTGGAACAAGCAGTGTCCTTCAGCGAACCAAACGGAATCCGTGAAATTTGTTTCGAAAGAAATTAGTTTCAAATTTTCATGCTGTGTTTTGTTTCGACTTTTCCAAAACAAGAACGCAGAGCTTTGAACACAGACCCGTCGCGCAATCGGAACCGAGTAATCGTCACCGTCTCCCGTCACCCATGATCACTGCCAAGTGGCTGCCAGTTGGGGGTGATTTCTGTCGTTCTTCTTAGCAATGACCATGGGTTATGACTGCCTGTTTTTCTTCGTAGTTTTGCCCTGATCGCCACTGTCGCAGCAGGGAGGGGTAATATGGTCACCAAGAAAATGGGATGAATGGTCTTTACTGCTTACGTAGAAGAACTGATCACTGTGTTCCCCTCCAACCCACCCACAATGACATCAACAATGATAATTATCAGCCGTGGTAGCGAGCTGAATTGGTTTACCCCTGTATCAGTGTCCGTCCGTCCTGGGTAACATTGTCCGAAAAAAAAGCCCTCCCCAGCACAGAAAATTTTTCAACTTGGACATTGTCTGGTCTGGAGTTACCGCCTCCCCCCCTGCTCATAGAAAATTTTCATCTTGGACAATGTCCAACTTGGACCTTTTCCGGCCAAGACAGGTTGTCTGAGTGATCCCCCCCCCCAACACTCACAGAAACAGACATTGTCTGAGTTTGGGTAATGTGGACATTGTCCAAATTGGGGTTGTGCAGACATTGAGACATTGTCCGAGTACTTAGGGCAATGTGGTCAATTGAATTGTCTGAGTTTGGGTTTTTCAGTTTCCCCCCCCCCCCACTCACAAAAAAAAAATTAAAC
>JAAUXT010093131.1_pt1:0-17500 | contig 23322 bp, 29 predicted proteins | sample 7278171 | NCBI WGS metagenome assembly JAAUXT01 (sample SAMN14350112, study PRJNA611818) | marine sediment metagenome | isolation source: surface marine sediment (1.8m) | place: French Polynesia: Moorea | collected 2018-08
CTCCCCCCCGGCCCCACCCACGTGACCTCTCCCTGGGGACCACCCACGTGACCTATCCCGTTGACTGCAGTAGTTTCGTGTTCTCTTGCCCTAGCCGTGTGACCTCTCCCCTGGCCCCACCCACGTCTCCCTGGGCCCCACCCACGTCACCTCTCCCCCGGCCCCACCCATGTGACTTCTCCCTGGCCCCACCCACGTCACCTCTCCCTGAGCCCCACCTGCCTGACCTCGCCCCTCGCCACCTTCACCTCTCCACGAGTGCACCGATCCTTCACCATTGATCAGAGTGCGGTCGGAGCAGCTGTTATTACACGCCGCAGCTGCTCTTTTATTCATATCAAGTGCATTATTCACCGCAGATCCAGGGTGGGTAGGTGCAGGGGTGGTAGACCCACCATCCCGGCGAGTAGGGGCAACAGGGGTGGTTCCAAGATCTGAACAGGTGTCTTGCCATCTTCATCACGAGCAGATCAGAGTTTTCACATAGGCAGCGCGGCGTGAGATTTTGGATGCCAGCGTCAAAATTTTGACGTGTGGGCGTCAAAATTTAACACAACACCCAATGGAGAGTGTCAAAAAATGGTTCAGTCCATTTCTGCTATCATGTCAAAATGTTGACGCCGCGTCACCTGTGTGAAAACCCCTGATTGTTCTCAGCGTGAACGACAGTGCTGCGCCTGGTGCAGAGGCCAAATCCAGGGCCTGGTCCAGCACTGTGGATCTTTCCTTCTGTGATCGAAGAATCCAAGGACTCCAGGGGCGTGGCCACGTGTGTGACGCCGAACGATGGGACCAAAAACCAAGCTTGCCCCCATTGTGTGCGTCATGAGAAGCAAATGTGGAAAACTAAGGGTGAAGGACGGACCACATCAAGAGAGTGAGCACCACAGCTAAAACTGCCTAAATTGTGGCGGAGGGGGGCAGAACACTGTGGCTCAAACTGCAGAGTGTGATACTCATCTGTTGTACGTTGTTTCTCCGCATACAGAGGCGCCGCTCCTCCTTGTTTATTTGCCGTGCTTTGTTCATGACTCTTCTCAACACTCGCTTCTCCTTCCACTTCAAAGCGCAAAGAGACAGCCCAACGTGTTTATGTTGCCAGTGGAGAACAAGGGGAAAGAAGCGGAAGTAGGGGTAGGTGGGAGGGTGGGGCTGGGCGGGGGCGGATTGGGGTGGGGTGGACTGGAGTGAGGCTGTCAAGGGTGGGATGATGCAGGGTGGACTGGGGTGTGGGGTTGAGTGGGATGGGCGGGCTGGGGTCAGGGTGGCATGGTGGAGGGTGTGGTGAAGTTGGGCGGGGTATGTTGGAGTGGGGTTGTCAAGGGTGGGGTTGGGAGTGGGTGGTGTGATGTAGACCAGGGTGGGATGGGGTGGAGGGCCTGGACAGGTACAGACCAGGACTGCGTTGAGCTGTGTGTGCTGAAATAAAGTGGTGGCACCTGGGCCCAGAAAAGGGCGTAGTCACGTGACACAATTTAAGTCCATCTATTCAACACAGACACACACAGATACAGACAGACAGACAGACAGACAGACACACAGACACACAGACACACGCACACACACACAAACACACACACAGACACACACACACACACACGTGATTCCCTGCACATGTTGCGCGTGCGCGGTAAGGCGGACAAAGCCCCCAGGATGCGCCGTTGACAGGAGGATCCACGGGAAGATTTCAACATGGATGAGTCTCACATTACCATGATACGGAAACTGCTGCACACTGATCAATGTTGAAAAGGTCATCTTGGGGTTTGAATTGACTTGCGCTTCTCACAATTCGCACTGTTTCCACTGTCATGGGTCCTGGTCACAGGCAAGGGTGTGCCACAGGTGGATTCTGGATGTCCTTGAGGACGGGGCAGGGGTGTGTCGTGCAGGGAATGGCTCATGGGGCAGCCCGTGCAACTGCCCTGAAATGTGAGGTGTGCTGAAAATGTACTGGAGCAGTTTGTTGGATGGGGCGTCGCAGCACTGGCCGCCCTGTCCATCTACCCCGTCGGGGGTGGTGTGTCCGCACCCTGAGGGATCCGTACCGTGGAGTCGTGTCCCGGCCTCTCGCTGATGTTGGTGTTGGTGCTGACGCCTGTTTCAGGCTGCGTCCGTAGACCATACATCTCCCACCCCATGTACCGTCCACTCCCACTCACTCACCCATTGTGTCACTCTACACTCTGAGAACACGAGGCTCCCCTCGTGAACCAGGCCACGACCAAGGGGAGGGAGACCACGGGCGGTCTGATGTCATGTTTATTTTGAGAATGCCTGAAGAAAAATACACAGCACCGACACCCACACTGCAACGGAAGGGCAGGGCGGGCCGGGTCCAAAACATTTTCGGGCACCAGGCCTGCAGGGCCTGTTGCAGCGCTCGTTGCCCAGGGGCCCTGAATCCACCCCTCCACACTCCCGTCGCACTTGCGCCGTCGCGGCGCGTGTTGATCGGGCGTCCGACACCCGGTCAGCGCTGCGCGATTTTCCGCGCGGGCGGCGGCGCGCCTATTCCGGGCCATATGAACCGATTCCTATGCGGGGGCGGCGCCCGCGCCGCGATGTATCGCCCTTTTACAGGGAGAGCGACGCATAATCATGCGAGAGCCTCGTCCATATGGGAACATGCCTTAAAATAGCGCGACAGGTAGGCAGGGGTGGATCCAGGGGTGGGTCCAGGGGTGGGTCCAGGGGTGGATTCAGGGGTGGGGTCCAGGGGTGGATCTCGGACCAGATCCGGGACCGGATCCAGGGGTGAATCCTTGGGCGGGTTTCGGAGGATTCAGGACTGAATCTGGGGCGGATTCTGGAAGTCTTGTATATTCACGACCCAATCCACGGACTGATAAAAAGGAGGCAGTGGTTCCAGGGAACTCTGAGCGTATTTTCAGATTTGACGTGTGCTTCGTTTCTCCCGCCGAGGCTCCCACTGTTCCCTGGGGACCACCTCCTCCACTTGGTCCAAGACACCAACCTTGGCCCCAGGTGGAAAAAACGCCCCACAAAGTTGAAATTCCACCACCAAAGGGTCGTCCTCCACCAGATCCTGACCAGATCCTGCTCCTCCCACGAGGCTCCCACCATTCCCTGGGTACTGCCCCCTCACCCAAATCCTGGGTGCGTCCATGACAGTAGCCAAGATGCCTGGCGCCAGGTGAAAAACGTATATTTTCCACGTGCAAAATTTTCTGAGTTGAAATTGCCCCACCAAAGGGTCGCCCCTCGACCCGCCTCTGAAACACTTCAGCAGCTGAGAGCGAGGCTTCTCACTCCGGACTCGTTCCTTCCAATCCGGTGATTTTATGATTGCAGAGAATGTGGCATCGCTGCACTCAGGTTGTGGATGGAGCAGGGCTCTCTGTGAGTGGAGGACCACCTGAGGCTCAGGGGCGAATCCAGGTTTGGCGCCTCAGTGAAACGCTGTGGGAGTGTGAGATCTGAGCAAACAGTCCATTGCCGCAGTGGGGACCAAAGGCCACCAGAGGGCAGGGACCGCACACCCAGTCTCGTGTGAGAAGCTCGTTTCGCACCACGCCAGAGAAAAAGATTTCAAGACAGTTGAGATGCTTTGCGTCAAGACTGGAGTAAAAATTAGAGTCTGAAGTGGTGGGAAGGTGCTTCTCACACTCTGAAGGGTGTGTGATGCCATTTCTACAACAAGAAGCAGATTGTCTCAAATGCATGGAAGTAGCATGTAGTTCAGTGTGAGAAGCGCCACTCGCACACTGTGTCCCAAATAGCGTCAAACAGCGAGACGAGATGCCACATGCAGTTGTAGAAACGAATCCAGGATGAGATATGGTGTTCAACTGACCTGTGGGGTGATTCCGACTGGGCTGCGCTTGCACTGCAAAGATGGGAGCAAACAGAGCTCTTGTGAGAGGGAATATATACATGTGGACACTGTTCTACCAAGCTGCAGTCACAAAGCCTCTCGTACGTGACCTCATTGTGGTGGAAGTGAGTTCACCCACTCACTGCAAAAAGTTTCCTGTTCAATCATACAACTCTTTTCTCGACCAAAGGTCTCGAAAAGTCACTGTGTGATTTCACAGGAACCAGCGTTGGTGAACCCTCTCATCCTGCGCACAGAACTGCAGTCAAGAGCAGGATGGTGCGGTGCAGACCCCGCGGTGGCGCGAACTCTCGTGTTTCCCGCGCCTGTACGTCAGCTCGGCTCCCGACGGCGGCATCGCTTCCGCGTGACCCGAATCTGCCGACAGTTAGAGAGCGTCTGTCAGAGCGGCCCGGGCCTGTTCACTGTCAGATCGGGGAGAAGCGCGACCGAGCAGGATCGTGTTGGATATCAGGGTGTGGGAACCATAGGGTGTGGGGGCAGGGAGGGAGAGTCAGGGTGTGGGGCCAATGAGGGTTGTGGGAGTGGGCACCAGGGACAGTCAGGGTGAGGGAACCAAAGAGAATGACAAACCGGGGAAGGGATGGTCAGGGTGCGAGAAACACCAAGGAAAGTTCAGGATGTGGGAACCATAATGGTCACGACCTGGGAGAGAACCAGGGCGAATGGTCAGAGCGTGGACTTGGGAAGCAGGGTCACCGTTTGGAGACCAAGGTTCAGGGTGCAGGAACTGGTTGCTTGCTGCTGTCTCCGCCCTCTTCGCTGCTGTTCCCGCACCCTGAGGCTGGTCCCTCTGCTGTTCCCGCACCCTGACGCTGGTCCTGCTGTTGTTCCCGCACCCTGACGCTGGTCCCGCTGCTGTTCCCGCACCCCGACGCTTGTCCCGCTGCTGTTCCCGCACCCTGACAGGTCCCGAGGGGCCCTGATTCCCACTAATTGCTCGTCTGTACAACAGCGCTGCTTTATGTACGTAATCCCGGCAGTGCCGAGCGGAGACAGATTACTGCAGCCAGGTCCCTATCAAAACAACTGGAGCTAAAAATAGACCAGTCCAGGGGCGGATCCAGGGATTTCCCCCTGACCCTGGAAAATCCTTGCCCTCCTGGGCCCAAATCCCAAACAAAGTTTGTGACGCACTCGTAATCTTGGGGCTCGAGGTGGGGGCAGCGACAGATCAAGCGACCCAAATCTCAAGGCGGGAGCCCAAACTCTTGTTTTGAATTATCAGGGAGGTTGACACACTTACGCTGGAACAGAGGGGAGATTCAAGGGCGAAGAATTCCACGAGAGGGCGTGACTCCTGACTCAGGACTGGAAATAGCGTGTGCTCCTGTCTCAGGTAAACTCTGTGTGAAAGTTTAATTCCCAAAAGTGCTTCATCTGCAATTTCTCCAAAAGCACAACTGCAATTTTTAGAGTCTACCTCTCTTGCGCTGCACTGAAGAAGCTCCACTCCTGTGTCTCCTCCCTGGGAAAGTCTGCAGCAATTCATCAGTGGAATTGCCAGCTTTTCTCAGTGAGTCTGGGGTGGATCCAGCACGCAGACACACAGGCCAATCAAGACACAGATCCAGGGGAAGAGCCGTGTAAGGGTGTATCAAGGAGGGCTGACCCAAGAGTCTCAGCGTGGACCCAGAAGCGTCTGGGTCAGCCTCACACCAAGGGCGAACCGCCTTGTTCCCACGAGAGTAAATGCTGAATCCGCTTGAGGCCTCCTCCAGGGTCTGTCCCAGTCATATCTGGTGCACCACCCCCAACGGACAGACCCCGTCTCTGGTTCCAGTGGATCTGATTCAGACTGGGTCTGCGTCAGCGTGGTGGGTCTCAGAAAAATACTGTTTCACACACACACACACACACACACACACACACACACATTGAAGGCACGTTGCTGTTGAAAAGCAACTCCATGTGAAAGGTGCGAGATACGCAATTCTCTCAGATCTCAGAGACTACGCGGTGCGCGCCGCACATCATCAGCTTCGTCTGCGCGACACAAGACGAGGCTCCGAGTGCGGGACACTCCCTGCGAGGGTGGATCCAGGGTTTACCCGACACCCCCACCCACCCCCACCCCACCCTGCCCAGTCTGTGACTGCCCGACACCCCCACCCCACCCCCACCCAGTCTGTCACTGCCCGACACCCCCACCCCACCCCCGCCCAGTCTGTGACTGCCCGACACCACCACCCCACCCCCGCCCAGTCTGTGACGAGGAACTGCGCAATTCAAATTCACAAATTCAAACCAATCAAGAAAGTTTGAATTGAGCTGGGCCTCTGTGTGAAGGTTGCCTTTGGTGGGACTGGGGTCGGTCCCCGGAGGGTGGGACACTTGAGTTGCACAATGAGCTGTGCGTCAAACAATCACCCAGCATCGATCCATTGTCTGTCCACAGCCTCAGAGAATCCACGGACGGACAGGACTCTGGGTTTCATCCCCTGATTGTGTGTGTGTGTGTGTGTGTGTGTGTGTGTGTGTGTGTGTGTGTGTGCGTGTGTGACTCTGTCTCTGTCTCTGATGTCTGTGTCTGTGAATTCAGAATCTGGGTTTCCTCCTCTGTGTGTGTGTGTGTGTGTGTGTGTGTGTGTGTGTGTGTGCGTGTGTCAGTGTGTGTGCGTGTGTGCGTGTGTGCGTGTGTCCCCCATATTCAGGGGCAATCATTCGTCATTGGACTCACATGAGGTTTCTGTCAGTTTCGCATGGAACTGAAGTCTCTTTTCATGAATCTCAATGAGATTTAATTCTGTCCCTTTGTTCTGTCTTTGAAAAGTTAGGGGGCTGCTCCAGAATTCGGTCAGGAGCCCCAGCTCTCCGCACCCGTGTCCAGGGCTCCATTGTCCAGGGACCGGCCCTGTCTCTGACCCCAGTCACAAAATTTACTGCAGGCCTGGATTCTGCGCCACAGGCGCGTGTGCTCAATTGCTGTTCCATTGGATGTGGATGCAAGTTTATCAAAATTGGAATCGCCCCATCCCCTCAAAGATCTGAACTCGCTTCGGACTCCAGGACCAAACCCTGGATCCTCCCCCCGCACTTCCTGGTGGCAGCATCAATGTCCTGTTCCTGTCATGCGCATCTTCTTCGCTTCCGCCCGGACCCGAGGTCACGTGTTCACACCTTCCGGGTCAGGCCCGCACTTACTATTCATGGAGAGGGATCCTCGGCCCGCGCTCCTGCGGGGCTTAACTCCGGCATCTAGAGCCCGTCGAGTGACGGGTGTCAATGCACCGAGATAGGCGAGACGGAACGAAATTAGGATGCGTGGTGGCGTGGATCCAGGGATCATGATGAGAGCGGATCCAGGGGTCATGATGAGGGTGGATCCAGGGGTCCTGTGAGGGTGTATCCAGGGGGTCAGCAAAAGGTAATCTGGGGTCCAAAGAACTTTGGATCCAGGGGATCCATAAGGCACGGGTGTACACAGGCAAAGCCGGGTGCAGGGAGGCATAGCAAAGGTAGGTCGGATCTGGTCACCTGCCCTGAACAGTTTCACTCCGAGTTTGCAGTAGAGGGGTAGGAACAACTTCGTTTCCTGTTCGCATTCTGGATATGGACAAAAACTCAGTGTTTTCTCTGGGCAACCTATGCCTCTTCACAGACGTGAACCTCAATGACATTGACCCGCAACCTGAACATCACCAAAGACCCCCATGCTTTTGTGCCACGAAGTCAAAACCCAAATATCTTCCGTCCAGTTGCGGACGTGTGTGGCGCACGTCAAGCCGTTTTCACATTGGTACTGTCGACGTCGACAGCAGAAAGACGCCAACGTCAAAATTCAACCTGACGCTCAATTGGTGGGCATCAAAAAACGGTCCAGACCATTCTTTGACGTCGTCAAAAATACAGATAGAAAAAGTTGACGCCGTCACAAATGTTGAAAGCGCTTCACTGTGTGCGTGTTGACGTGGTACGCCGTCCTGAATCTGTCCCCAGCGCGCAGGCGTTGGGCGATAATATCGACTGTTTACGCCAGGTCCACATCTGATAACGATCAATATGTTCCAGGAACGACGCTTCGCTGTGATATCTCGGAGGCTCCCGGTGTTTCGGTGCGGGGGACGCAGAGCCAGGGGCGGAGCCAGGGGCGGAGCCAGGGGCGGAGCCAGGGAGGCCTGCCGGCCGAATTTCCAACCTCATGATGTTCTCCACTTCTCTCTTTTTGTGCCAAGAACAAACACACGCACAAGATTCACACACAGACATGCACACACCTATACAACACACACACACACACACACACACACACTCTCCTTTTCTTTCTCTCATGGTTCATTTTGATACCCTGGGCAACCGAATGAAGCACTGTTCAAGGCAACTGCAGTACGAAGTCCCTTGCGGCGTCGGTAATGTCATCAATTCTTCCTTGTTCACCAATTCTTCCTTGTCCTCCTTGTCTTCCACCAGGTATGCTGTCCGCAGGGGGCAGGGGGTTCCCACCTTTGGCAGGGGGTTCCACCTTTGGTGGGGGAGGGGGGGTCTGGCAGGGGGAGGGGGCAGGGGACATTTCAGTACAGCTGCCATATACTGCACTACCACATGGGGCTTCGCCCTAAAGGGACTTCGCACAATTATACAACTTCTTATCTGACACACACACACGCACACACCTCCCCCACACCACTGATAAACATCGACACACACACACACACACACAGCACTCAGACCAGTGGAATCCTGAGCATAGATCTAGAACTGTGTTCCGTTGGTGGCTGATCCAGGACTTGGTCAGTGACAGCAGAGCTCCTCTTGAGGGAGCCAGGCACTCTCAACTTGGACAGTTGTTGCTTGCGCGTATGTGCGTGTGTGCGTGTCTGTGCATGTGTGTGTGCGCGTGGTGCATGTAGTGCGTGTTGTGTTGCCCCATGTGTGTGTGTGTGTGTGTGTTGCCTTGACTTAGCGCAAAAAGCTCCTGAAGAAGAACCGAGTTCTCAGAGTGTGTACAGAATAAGCGGTCTGAGCAGGTGGGACACATTATATCCCCGTGCAAGAGCCATTTATATCACTTTATGGCTTCGGCCGGTGTGAACGTCAGCGAGCTTTCTCGGAAGCGTAGAAAAAACACTCGAGATCTGATTGAAAACGGGGGATCTCTGCCCAGGCCCGGTGCATGCTGGGTACGCTGTGCACTGCGTCCCGGTGCAGTCAGGTCCTGGGTGACGCGTCGCTGTCTGCACAGGAATGGGACACCACCGACACAACACGGAGGTTCAGCAAATACGTCCTCTCCTTTTCCGACGCGCCCCATTTGGTAACTTGTCATTGGCTCTCAAGGTAAATTTGGAAACCTGGTTTGGTATCTGTGTCACTGACCTCACAATTGGGGCACCGCACGTATGAGATTTAAGGCGTGCTAAACCTCTCCAGTGTGTGAAAAGTTGTAGGGTTTCTTCCGTGCACGCTCCGAGACCCAGTGTACTGACCCCTGTTTTCCACCCAACTCCTTTCTGTTGACTCTTCCTTCCTTTCTCGCCCACCTGACACGGAATATTCCCTGGATTTGTTTGCTGTTCCTTTTGTCTTGGTTGAAATCGCCTTCGCCCCACCGTGCTGGGGGGGTCGACCCCCAACCACACCCTGGATCTGCGAACACCCACTGACCAGCGCTCGCACCGTCGCCTCTCTCTCTCTCTCTCTTTCTCTCTCTCTCTCTCTCTCTCTCTCTCTCTTTCTCTCTCTCTCTCTCTCTCTCTATCTCTCTCTTTCTCTCTCTCTATCTCTCTCTCTCTCTCTCTCACACACACACACACACACAGCACCCAGACCAGTGGAATCCTGACCATAGATCTGAACGTGAAGTTTGACAGATGCAGTTCAACAAATGTGGTCAGCAGGACGGATTAGACGGATTAATACTGAGATGAGCTGATCCTTAGGGATTAATATTGGGATCAGGCGACCCGGCCGCAGGGGTGTCAAACCCTGCGAAGTCAGGCAAATAACCAATTGAATCGAATTTGATGAATGGGTCAAATACAAAACGTTGACTCCAGGATTTGCAAGTCAAAGCGAAGCCGGAACTGTTTAACCTTGTTCTGCTGTTTGACCTAGTTCTGGACTGGTCAATTTGGTTGCGGCCTGCTTGTGTTCAAAACATTTTTTGGATGAGGTGACCTGATTCTGGATTGTTTGACCTTGTTCCGAACATTTTGACCCAATTTCAGACTGTTTGACCCAGTTTCAGACTGTTTGACCCAGTTCAGATTTGTGTGACCCATTTGTGGACTGTTTGACCCAGTTCTTTACTGTTTGAGCTATTTTCGGACTGTTTGACCCAGTTCTGATTTGTGTGACCTATTTTCGGACTGTTTGACCCAGTTCCGGCCGGGCTGTGTCCCCCGCCCATCTTTATCACTCTTGACTCACAGGGATCGTCATCTTCTGCGAAAGGTGGATCCCTGTCGACACACTGTGGAAACAGTTGCGTGGAACAGAACCGCCGTCTTTTGCGTTTGGATATCGTTGTGCGTTTTCGTGGGTGCGTGTTGGTGCGCATGTGTGAGTGCGCATTTATGCCTTCTTGAACACGCACTTGACGTGCATGCGCGAGTGTGCGTGCGTGTGTGCGTGCGTGCTTGAACACACGCTTGGCGTGCATGCGCGCAAGTGTGCGGCTGTTTGCGAGCTTGTGTTAGTGCGTGCGTGTGTGCGTGTGTGTGCGTGTGCGTGTGTATGTGTGCGTTTGTGTGTTCACCCTGCTTCACTTGCTCCCTTGACCGCAGCTCTCTGACAGGGCGCTCCGATGTGGAGCGGATTCTGGGTTAAACCCGGGGCCGTGTCATCTGCATGCCAAACAGATCCGCGCGCCCGCCGCCGCTCAAACGCCAAAGATCTTGGTTTCTCAGTCTCTCTCTCTCTCTCTCTCTCTCTCTCTCTCTCTCTCTCTCTCTCTCTCTCTCTCTCTCTCCCCTCTCTATCTCCCCCTCTCTCTCTCTCTCTCTCTCTCTCTCTCTCTCTCTCTCGCACACACACACACACACACACACACACACACACACACACACACACAGTGCTCTTGTCTCAGGCAACGAGCTGAAGACAAATAACTCAGCACCATTTCCAGATCAGGATCCTCGAGTTGATGTGAAGAATTCGAGCCCTGGGTGATCTGCGTCTCTTGCGAGTGCTGTGTCCAAGGACGGAGGCAGTGTGACCAGTGTGAGTGTGCCTGTGGAGGATGGGTGAACAGGCGTGTGAGAGTACACATGTGTGAAAATAGGGTGCACGGCTGGGTCTGTGGGGCAAGTGGGCATGTGAAAGTGTGTGTGTGTGTGTGTGTGTGTGTGTGTGTGCGTCACCTCAAACCTGACAAAACGCACTCCCTGGGCCAATCATTCTGAGGTCTGGCCAGAAAATGTTCACACGGGTCTCCAGTGGACCTGCTAGTCAGCGTCGGTCCCACCCTGCCCCTGCACCTCTGGAGCCACTTCGCACGAAATTTTCTCCACGAATCCAGATTCTGAGCATTCTGAGCTGCCCAGCAATGACGTCACCTTCACCTCCGTGGATCCCAGGGGCGGATCCAGGGGGGCCTCAAGGGGCAGGGCCCCTCCCCTCCGAAAAAAATTCCCTGGCCCCAAACTTTGTACTGTGGGTGCACAAACCATTGCATTTTGGCACATTGTGCAAGTTGAGAGCGCCCTCCCTTGCAAGGGGTCACCCCTGCACCAGGCAGATCCCTCACGGCCCCTGGATCCCGCGCAGACTTCGCCTCGAGGCTCGTACAAACGAGCAAAACTCCACCTGTGAAGCAACTGGAGAAATCTTCAGTGGCTGCAGATCCAGGTTCCCACAGTGAGAGGCCTTTTCGTGCAGAAAATGAGTCGCCTGTTCGCCTCACCTGAATTCTGCCGGTCAAAACTTTGCGTCAGCCACGAGCATCTGATGTTCCTGGGGTTTACACAGTTTTCGCATGTGTGACATACGGTCGTTTTTCTGACGTCGGCGTCAAACTTTGGACATTCAGCGCAAGGGTAAAATTTTTGACGTCACTCCGAAACATGACGGCGGATCCGTCGTTTCTTGAAGCGTTGCGTTCCAGCTGGCGTTTTGGTCAGCGGGTTGACGCAAGACGCACAAGCCAGACGCTTTGCAACGGAAACGACGTGTTTCGTTGCAGAATACTGCGTCAAAAGAGAACGCTTGACGTTCGTCGCAACGCTTTGTGATGGGTGAGGGGTGAACTCACTTGTTCGGAGTTTAGTCCCTGAGCCCTCCCCTTGACACAGCAATTTTGGGTGGCGATTCCGGTGTACCTTCTTACACAGGCCTGGTCACGCTTCAACAGACGTTTTCCCTTCAACCATCAGAATTCATCATGATGAGTCAATAGTGTTGTGAATCCAGCGCTCAAGGATGGCTTCACAAACTGTCAGAACCACAAGTGCTCGCACCAGACAGCGACCACTGAAAAACAGAGTGATTATCCAGATATTTGTGCTCCACGCTGGGGCAGGAGGAGGGGTTGAGCCCCTGAGCACCCCAGGCCCTCAGGGTCGGTACCACCTGTGCATCTGGAGTGACGAGGCGATGGGCAGAGGCGGAGCCAGGATTTAGTGAAGGGTCCGACTCCTCAGGGTGACCCAAGTAAAAAATTGAAAAGCAGTGCTCAAAAATTTTACACTGCTCACCAAACCTGAGAGGCAAATTATTCTTCCAGGTTCAGGGGCCTGGCCTCTCGGGATCCGCCCCTGGATGTCAGTAGAAGCCCGAGGCCCCGCCTAACCTCCCGAGTATGTACTAATTGTTCCCCAACTACTCGCTTCAATCTGCGAACCTCGGAGTTCACTTGTCTATCAGAAGACAGCGAGTGAGATATCATTGCAATTAACATTTTGCAACGGGTGCAAAGGTGGATCTGATGCCCAGGGGCGTCCCAGGCCCCGAACCCCCAGCTGACTCCCACCAGGGGGAGCGACAGTTCCGCCCCTGAAGACTGAGTTAATTCCCGGAACACTCGTTGCTTTGTCCCATTGCAAATTGTGTTTCGTGAAACGGTGGCTTTCTGAATGATTTTGCCATGTCCATCTTTGCGAGAACTTTGCGTTCACACACACCGTCTGGCGAACCTGTGTGATGGAGACAACGACAGGCGTATTGGGAAAGACGAACCAACCTTCTTGATAAACTTTCGAGCAATTGAACTGCCAATGTCAGAAATTTTAGCAGTGTTCAATTGATCCAAGGGTGTTTGCCATTCCAAAACATTATTTCTCGTCATCTCTCCTCATCTGGAGCCAGCAGGCGCAGTAGGATTCGAAGGGAAAGGACGCCAGCCCCAACAACTGTGTCGGGCAGACCACTTGCGACCCTGGGTCCGGGCTCTGCTCCTTGGAAGGAGGTACAACTTCCTTCGGGCCAGACCACTTCTCTTACCAGGTAAAAGAACTGGATCCGCCCCCGCACACACGAACGCCTGCTCTGTTTCCCTGGTGAGTGTTGATAGAAGCAAATGACGTGATTCGATCAGCAATTTGACGCATTGACGAAAAGCGTTGAACCCCAAAATTGCCCAACAACATGAGCCTTGTTTGTCGATTTGAGTCTGGCGAACAAGAGATGCGAAAAGTTCAATGACGATTTTCGAGATTATATTCTTGCCGAATTCGTCAAGTTTCTGTTGGAGCCAAAAGTGACTTGATTTTGCTGCGTGGGTGCAAAGGGTTTCTTTCTGCTGTCGGCCGGCCCAGGCGTCGAGCCTTGGTCAAGACTGATTGACCACGCACACACAAACACAAATACAGATACTGACACTGATACAGAAAGATAGACAGACAGAAACACAGACAGAAACACAGACAGACAGACAGACAGACAGACAGACAGACAGAAACACAGACAGACAGAAACACAGACACAGACACAGACACAGACACACACACACACACACACACACCTGGATGCAATCTGACAAATAAGTGGTTTGGATCTGAGGTGCACAACTTTGGCAGGGATTTGTTTGCTGAACAAAACTGATGTTTTCGCATTTGATCAGACTTGGCCAATCGCTGAACAGGTTCTTTGTTGTTCCACACAATTCTGTGGTCGGTTCCTTGAGCGCAGACCCCCTTACCTCAGACAAAACAGCCATCTTCCATGCGGTCAGAACTTTGTACCACCAGGTGAAAACAAGTGAAAACAGACCTTTCTGCCGTGTGAGCGTTTCTCTCTGGTCACACACACACACACACACACACACACACACACACACACACACGTACAACATACACCTGCATGTTCGCCTGACTCGTGTGAGGCAGGGCCTTGGTTCCCCTGCGATGTTGTCACCGTCGGTTCGCCGGGCTACACGCTGAGATGATCGGGACCTCGTGCGCACCTGTGGGGGTTTCTTATTGTTCCGTACCGTGTGCGCTCTCTCCACCGCTTACACTGCCAGGAGAGGATCCAGGATCAGATCCAGGTGCAGAGACAGGGGTGGATCCAGGGTCAGATTCAGATGCGGAGACAGGGGTGAATCCAGGGTCAGATCCAGATGTGGAGACAGGGGTGGATCCACGGTCAGATCCAGGAATGGGTCCAGGATCTGACCTCCACAAACACAGGAGCGGATGTAGGAACACAGATCTGACGCAGCACGGATGTAGGACAAACACCACCAGGAGAGGATCCGGGTTCAGATCCAGATACGGAGACAGGATCGGATCCACGCATTAGTGCAGGTCCTTGCCGACGCAAACACTGCAGCCGAGAAAGCTATTTGTGTACGAGGGATCCATGATTGGGTCCAGGTGCGAAGGCACGATGCAGGTCCAGAGGTGGACCTTGTTTCCGAGTAGCTCTTTGTTTTAAAGACTGTTCTCGGTGGAGCAGCGTTGCGGAAATGGACCTGCAGGGACAGCTCGGTGCTGCAACAGTCCAAGGTCAGGTCAAGGAGGACTTTTTAAACTGTGTCAAACGTTGAATTGTTTGTGGCTGCGACGAAACATTTGGTGGCAAGTTTTTCTCCTGCGTCCGTACTGTGGATCTTCCTCTGGATCCGCCCTGGGAACCTGTCAATCACCTGTGTCCAGCAGCTAGGTCTACCAGGAAACATGCCGAGCGTGAGTCCAGGGGCGGTTCTGAAGAGGTGGATCCAGGGGTGCAGGTCCAGGAGGACATCCCAGGTAAAACTTTGAAAAGGAATGAGATGAAGCAACTAAGAAGCATTGGGCGCGTTCGATTTACTTGTGCCGGCTGGCCGAGTAAGCCCAAATGGCTGGCTTTGACCGCTTTGATTCTGAGAAGAGGAACCGGACATTCCTTCTGCAACTTTGCGCACTCAAGAACGGACGTCGGAAACACGGGGGGCAGAGCGGAGACATTTACACAAAAGAGATACAGGTCTGAGAAATCAACTGGACTCCGCCTCAACCCTGGGTATCCGAACCTGGAGTTCCTGTCCCAGGGACCATCCAGGAGCCTTGGGAGACTGAGCCGCCTGACTTCAGCAAATAATGTGTCCCACAGGTGCAATTTTGTGCTTTTTGTCTGTTAAATTTGGAGCTGAAGTTAAGGCCTCCTGCAAACAAAACTATTTTCGAGGTAAAAACAAACCGTTCAGTCAACTAAGTTATTCTCGAGAGAAGTACAAAACGTTCTGTTTTATCCTTTGTTGTTTGAATGCGCGGATTTGCACCAGGATGAATGTCAAAGATTTTGATGGCACTAGAACACGCACCTGTTGCATTTCACCTGTTCTGGAAAAGCTGGATTTTGTTTCTGACTCGTACAGTAAGTAATGAACCTCAGTGCGAATGAGGCATTGTGCATGCAATTCTTCTTGCTATAAGGACAATGAAATTGCAGGTACATTGTCCTTGTCCAACTTTTGGTGTGAATTTTGTTCTGGGGGTGAGCCAAAAATGTAACTTCATGGAGCTCCTTTCCTTTTGGGTGACAATGCCTCATATGCGGGTGGAAACCTGGCCAAAAGTCATCGCCCCCTCCAACCGCGTCCCTGGACCCTGGACCCTGGATCCCAGACCCCAGACCCCAGACCCCAGACCCCAGACCCCAGACCCCAGACCCCAGACTTTGGACCTGGCCCCTGGCCCCTGGACCCTGGACCCAGGACCCTGGCCCCTGGCCCCTGGACCCTGGACCCTGGACCCTGGACAATGGATCCGCTGGAGTGGACCCGGATTCCATATCCGTACCCTGACTGACTGACAGCTGCATGTGTTATTGGCCACGCCGCGTTGCCAATGTAAACTAAGCCAATTGTTGTTGCTACGCTGCAGTGTAACGCTATGCGTCTGTTGTTTACAGACACTTAGGACGCCGCATATTCACCATGCCTGAACGCACTGTGGAAAACAAGGGTCCTCTGTGCGGGGGATGCAGGGCTGGAATATCCAGGGCAGACTGCGGGCGCGAATCCTGGGTTTGTGTGGCAGGGCTGAACCCCAAAGGGTGATCTGAGTTCAACTCAAAAAGTTGTGGGTGGGGTCAAATTTTTACTTCGTGCGGGGGGGGGGGGGCGGCTGAGGCTCACTGCGATCCACCGCCGGCTGGAATTCTGAGGAACTTGAGGCGTTTTCGGCTTGCATTGAGGAATGTACCCGATGCAGAAACCTGCAGGGTTCAGAGACCCAAGAACTTCCTGTTGTTTCCGACCGCGCGTGCGTGTACGCCTGCGCGTTCAAGTGCATCAGACACCTGATGGACCTTGATTTTGACCTGAGGCCCCTGGATCTGCTGCAGGTCTCGCACGGAAATCTTTAGCTCCTGGGTTCCTTTCTGCCTCATTCCCCTCGTGTCCGTTTCTGTCCATTTCCTCCCAGGCTGAGTCTCCGGTTTCCCTCACCAGGTGGGAATCCGGAATGGATCCACCCTGCCCGTTCCTTCCTTCTCCAGAAGATCTTCGTCCGCCCGTCCGGTTCCGCGGATTTGAAGGGGGCGCAGAGAGTCCACTCCGACATGAAGCGGAATGGACTCATCCCGGGTTGGTTGTATGGTTGGTTGGTTGATTTCTATTCGTTTTTTCTTTCTGTTTTTCTCTTTCTATCTTTCTTTCTTTCTTTCTTTCCTTCTTTCTATCTTTCTTACTTTTTTCTGTTTTTCTTTCCTTCCTTCTTCTTTCTTTGTTCCTTTCTTTCTTTCTTTCTTTCTATTCTGCCTTCTTACTTTCTTTCGTTCTACTTTCCTTGTCTCTTTTATCTTGGTCCGTCCGTCCGTCCGTCCGTCCGTCCGTCCGTCCGTCCGTCCGTCCCTCCCTCCCTCCCTCCCTCCCTCCCTCCCTCCCTCCGAAGCTGGACAGCTTGTGTCCTCCCGTGCGCTGTGGTAGTGACACGCTGAAGCTGGTCTCCCTCCGTGGTTCCCGCAGCCCGAGCGAAGCTGTCTCTCCCTCCAGTCCTGCTCCATCTGCCTCGCGACCGGGCGGCTACATCGTGAGAACACGCGCGCGCTCGGAGGAACCAGGGTTTGCACTGGAGTTTGGAAATACCGTCACTGGGAGTGGTGCTGGAGATTTCATGCGGGTAGCAAGTGGCAAGTACGCACAGAAACGCGCACGCACACAATCACACACACACACAAACACACACAAACACACACAGACACACACACACACCGCACTTCTGAGTTTCAGCACACAGATGTGATGCAGAGTGATTTTGAAAAAGATGCACTGGCAAACAC
>JAAUXT010093131.1_pt1:20000-23322 | contig 23322 bp, 29 predicted proteins | sample 7278171 | NCBI WGS metagenome assembly JAAUXT01 (sample SAMN14350112, study PRJNA611818) | marine sediment metagenome | isolation source: surface marine sediment (1.8m) | place: French Polynesia: Moorea | collected 2018-08
TGATCCACTCCTGGACCCACCCTGGATCCACTCCTGGACCCATCCTGGATCCGCAGAAATCCGAGTCGTGAGTTCATCCCGAGTCTCCCATTGTTCGTCTCGGCGCGACGTTTTGCACTGTACCTGGAACACCTGATCCCGGCCCCGATTCTTCCTCCTCGCATTGTTATGTGTCGTGGTCGTGACAATCGTGAAATTACTCCGCACTCAGAAGTCATCAAAGCTCAGCGCAGTTTGTTTTTCACATCATCAACGTGGCACCTGCGGATCCAGGGTCTATTGAGCACATTTTTCGCAAATTTGATTCACCTGTGCACCATCAGGCATGAAAACAGAAGAATTCGCCAAAAGGGGGGGAGGTGTTTGTGGTGTGCTTTTTCCGCGAGGATTTTGCATGATTCTGACGCAATGTTCTTCCTTCCAGGAGCGACGCTGGGAAGCGGAACCGGAAGGACCTCAACGCCGTGGGTGTCACGTGGTCAGGCCACGTGGTGACGTGATGACGTGTTGACGTGACGTGGTCACGTGGACGTTTCACGCTGCCCTTAAGGACCACCTGGAACAAACGGACAGGCCAGAACTGATCCCGGCTCCGTCCGTTCACTGCAGGTGACCGGTCAACACAGGATTGCGAACCCTCACCCCACGTCCGCTCAACACAGGGACCGTCCGTCGGATAGGGTGTCCTCCTGGACCCAGGGTTCTGACACCTGGTGGTTAATGCGTGGGATAACCTGCTGGATGTTTACCGCAGGGGACACCATAGCAACGCCCTGGCAACCAGGGCCGCGGGGACACCTGCCAATCAGCGGAGACACATGTTTGGTGCGCGTGTACTCGCGCGTGTGCTGAGCCAAGATCGTGCTCCCTGCTGAACTGAGGCCAAAGAGCGATAAATCTGCTCACTTGAGGTCGCAGTTTTGCGCTGGAAATTCCATCTGTAGACAGCAGGAGTGAAGTGATTTGCCCGTGTTTCTGCTGGTTGTGGAGTAGGACAGGAACGCGCACGGGACAGGGGCTGAAGGATAAAACAGGTTACGGATACATTTTGGCCCAAGGCACTGAATATCCACGTGAGATTTGACCATTGAGAGTCAATCGGATTTGTCTGCTCTGTGATTGGATGAGAGACCGGACCAATCATGTCGACGCTACAGACGACTTCCGGCTTCAGTCGCATCAAGGACCAATCGGACCCCGAGGCGGCGCACAACTCGTACTCGCCGTGGCCGTCAGAGGGCGCGGCGTTCGGGCTGCTGGTCGCTGCGGGACTGCTCTGCTTCTTCCTCATTGGTGGAGGTGAGTGCGTGAAAGTCAGGTCACGTGATTCAGGAACGTGGCGCGAACTACGATGCACAATTTCCCTGTTTCCTCCTTGTGAAAAACCGTGCGCAATGCCCACGTTGAGGACGCTGAAGACTCTTCGTGATTTGGGGTTTTCACATTGGGTGACACTCGGTCGTTTTCTGGGCTGACGTAAAAAAAGTTCACCATTGGGGTCAGTGTTAAATTTTTGACGCGGACGTCAAAAAGATGACCGTGCGTCACCAATGTGAAGAGCATCACCAATGTGAAAACCACAAAACGGACCTTGAAGTAATACAGCTAAATCTCCCTATTTTCTGCCCGTGTCCCGACAGGTCTGGCGGCGCTGTCGTGGAAGGTGCTGGAGGAGCGGGGCGGCGGGGGCGGGGGCCCCGCGGGAGGGAACCGCACCGCCGCGGCGAGGGGCCCGGGCGCCGCCGGGGACCGCAGCCTCCGCGACGAGCCGTGGCCGCCGCTCACAGGTAGGACTGTGCGTGTGTGGGTGAGCGGGGTATGCGTGTGACATGAATCTCACAGGGCTGGCGCGCGATTCTGATGTGAGGTATTCCTGAGGTGTCGCCAGCAGGGAAAGATTCCAGGGCCTTGGGGCCAACCCTGTCTTGTTCTCCCAAATGTACTGCACATGTATCTGGAAATGAGGTTGCAATGCTTCCCACAGAGTTTGGTGTCACGTGACCAGACGCTGCGTCCGCCGCTGTCAATCTCCATTTTTCTGTTCCTTGGCTCCTGGTTCACCCTGCATGGAGTCCCCTCCAGTGTGAACCACGCGCTCCTTGTCTGGTGCAACTGGTGCTCTGCAAAAACAAATCTACAGACCTGTGAACAGCACAGGGAAAGCGCTGGTGTTGTTGAGCAGAAGCGACTGCGCAGCCTCCTGTGTGCTGCGCTCAGCAATGATTGGATTGGAAGCCGTGTTTTGCCGGACTTGATTAAAACTCTGTTTTGTCTTCGTGCAAACACTCGTCCCGGGGCCTCTCGAAGCGTTAATGAAAACCTGGAGAAACCGCAGAGGCGGAGCCAGGGGTGTGTGGGTGCAGGGGAAATCCAGGGGCCAGAGTGGGGGCAGGGGTGGAGCCAGGGGCGTGTGGGTGCAGGGGAGATTCAGGGGCCAGAGGGGGGGCAGGGGTGGAGTCAGGAGTTAGCGTGGTGAGGGTGGGTGCCTTGAGGAGACTGCCGGTCAGGGGCAGACCCAAGCCCTGTCAGACAGACCCATGGCTTCTGGGGCAGAGACAGATCGTGGAGCCAACGATATGTGGGGGCAGATCCAGGGCCCAGCATGTCATGCACAAAGGCTGCGGATGCAAGGGTGGATCCAAAGATGTGAAAGGAAAGGCAATGATTCTCAAGGTGGCACAGGTAATACTCGAGACAAGAACAGACCCAGGGGTTTGTGGGAGAGGAACGACTCCAGGGGCCTGTGGGTGGAACACGGACCCAGAAGCCACAATATTATGCAAGGACGTTTCACTGAACGTCGCGTGCACGTCAACGTCGAGTGATGTGTGGTGATTGACCAGTGTCATGGAATCTGTGCACAACGTCATCACTTTGTGCGCTCATTCCGACGTTGGTGTTGACGCAACGTGCGCATTGGGGTCCTGCATAATCTCCCAAAAAAGGCGGAAATCACCCTCCTTCCTCACTTCTATCCCTGGAGCCTCGTCCTGGCTCCGCCCCGGACGCCACCTCGCGGGGACCACCGGAGTCTCCCGGATATTGGTGCTTTACGACGCGTGGTCAGGGATCTCGAGGGCTGATTCCGCTCCCATCGATCTGCGGCGAAAGCAAAGAACTGGAAAGAACTGAACAAGGCTGGGGTCAATACACTAAACTGCACGAGTGGAGACAGAAGGACCCCGGGGGATCCGACGTCTCCCCCCCCCCAAAAAAAAAGACGCGTGCCCCCCCCCCCACGCGCCAGTTTTCGAGCGGCCAGCGTGCATTGTTTTCAGGTGATTTGAGGAGGTTGCACCATGTTGATTCGATGCCTTGCCCC
>JAAUXT010020172.1_pt1 | contig 23321 bp, 29 predicted proteins | sample 7278171 | NCBI WGS metagenome assembly JAAUXT01 (sample SAMN14350112, study PRJNA611818) | marine sediment metagenome | isolation source: surface marine sediment (1.8m) | place: French Polynesia: Moorea | collected 2018-08
CCCAGCAATCAGATGCAAAACACCCCAGCAACAAGATGCAAATGGCTAAATCCTGAAGATCAAAGGGGGACATCGCACCCGCAGTTGCCTTAGCACTGCTTCTCTTGTTTGAATCAACCTCGTATCAGTTCCCGTCATTGGGCGTCGCGCCACAGGCGACAGCACATCAACCATGGAGTTGTGCAATGCAACGAATGATCAATCTGACGCAAACCATGCCACGTTACGCTTTGTTGTGTCACGCTGTTTTGGTAAAGTTACCGAAAATGAGAAAGTCTACCTGGCGTCTTGCTGACGCTGCCATGTCGACTGCTCGGAGTTTTGCCGGGGGTTTTGGACGGAGTTTTGCTGGACAGGGACCTGTTGCTCGTTTTCATGGGCGTTTTCCACGAGAAGCTGGCGCTGGCCGACGCGTTGAGCGCAGAGTCGTTGGCGTGGCTACACGTGTTGTTGAGGTTGCTATGGTTACACGCGTTGTTGACGCTGTCATTCTGCTGCTTCCGCTGCCAACGCATTTGCGGCCCTCGGCTCAGAGAGGCGTCCATCCTGAGCAGCTTGTTCACTTCGTGCTCAAAACTAAAGTGGGACGACATTGTCTGGAAGAAACCATATTGTCAAATTTACGAGACCCAAGAAACACCTAAAATGTCAAATTCAAGATAGTGGCCACCGTAGGTGTGCGTTCAAATTAGCATGATTAGGACTCAGGAAGTCCCGGGGTCAGCCCTGGCGGAAACTCCAAATTGAAGTGGGAGGGTGCGGGGTGTGACCTATGTCCCATGGAACCGCCAGAGGTCCCGCTGGATGTATTCTCCCAACAGGATCTCGGTGTGGACAGATTGCATTCGTTTTCGATGCCATCCCCTGGGTCTGTTGGAGTAACACACGCACCATACACACACGCACCATAGAGTCTACACACACACACACACACACATACACACACACACACACACACACACACACACACACACACACACACACACACACGATCTGGTGACGATTGCAAGACCCTCTGCAACTGGGATCTGCTGGCTCAGGACAAACATTTTGTCACTGGAAAACAGTGCTTCAATATTTCTTGCGCGTCTTGCATAACGAACAATTGTTCAAAAAGAAATTACCACAGAAAATCCCAATTGTTTGCAAATTTTGGGATTTCACTCATCCCTCCAGTTTGAATGCTCGTCCCTCATTGGTCGGCTCCGGTAAACAAATCTAGAGCCGCTGCCTTTGACCTAGAAAAATTAGGACACGAATGAGAGCGCCATTTTTACTCCAATTTTGACTGCGAAATTCACGAAAGGGTCACCAAAAGCCGCAGATCTGTCATTTTTGTTTTGTTTTTGCTCCAGAGGTCGGACATGTGACAATACGATTGAGAACTGCAGGCATGAAGCGCTCTCCAGAATCTGGGTCAAAGCTACGCTCTGTTTGAAGCGACAGGAAGAGGGAACGTGGCGAAAACCCGCCGGGAAAGCAACAAAAAAATGTCTTTCAACCACTTGCTGTTTGTTGTTTGTCTTCTGTACTGCACGTCGATAAGTTATTGTACTGAAGAGGAGTCTTTCTATGATTTGACCGCAGAAGATATCCACGGAAATCTTGTCAAATTTGACAAGTACAAGGGCAAGGTGAGGCTGCTTTCCTGACCCCGGTGTCAGGTCAGACTCTCGAACAGATCGGGCAGATCGCACCATTCTCCGCGTGACTTTGGGAGTGGAGCGTGAGGCCCAAAACACATCCTTTTCTCACTGTGTTGTTGTTGTTGTTGTGGTGGTGGTGTGTGTGTGTGTGCGTGCGTGCGTGCGTGCGTGCGTCAGAACCTTGTCAGCCAGGGGTTTCTGCACGAGAGGATTTCAAATGTCAACCATGTGGTTCCTTCCTGTTTGAAATCAATCTGAAAAGTTTGTGTTTCCATTCACGTTTCAGGTGGTGGTTGTGGTGAACGTAGCGAGTGAGTGTGGATTCACGGACACGCACTACAGAGAGCTGTCCCGCCTCTACGATCTCATGAGAGCCTCAGGCAACTTCGAAGTCTTGGCCTTTCCGTGCAACCAGTTCGGAGGCCAGGAGCCTGGGGTAGGTACCTGTTTTCTGGTGGTCTCGCGTGTGGGCCCTTGACATCTGTTTGTATTCGAACGTCGACGGACCTGCGGACTTTCCAAACAATAAATCAAACGCAGCGATGTCCCAACGTTGTTCACTTCAACACTTGGATCTTTCAACCGAATTCCTCACTCCTCACGCTAGGGCTGCTGTAAGAGGCTCTGCTCCGAAGACGCACAGCAACAGGACCGCCATTTTGTTGTTTCCAGGACAACGAGCAGATCCTGCAGTTCGTGACGGACCAATACCGTGTTGACTTTCCCATGTTCTCCAAGAGCGACGTGTACGGAGAGAAGCAGAACAGCGTCTTCAGATTTCTGCAGGGTACAGAAGCTCATGTGTTTGGGGTCAACAACATTTTTCTGCTCGGTGCCGCGCGGGCTGTCGTGAGATTTGAATTCAGGCCTGTTTCACATTGGATGTTTTGGTGAGGTACAATACAAGTCACAGCGATGCAGCGTATGATGCCTCTGGTGAGAAACAGGACCAAGCAGTGAGCAAAGAGAAACCTTTCTGATCGGGTACGGGTGTCTTCCTTTTGTCCAGGCAATCTGGTTTCTCATCCCTTTCCGTTCATTGTTTGTTTCAGAGAAGACGAACATTGTTCCCAACTGGAACTTCTGGAAGTTTTTGGTGAGCCACCGGGGTGAGGTGATCAGCTGGTGGGGCCCGCGGCAGCCTGTCGAGGAGATGATCCCGAACGTCGTCGACGCGACGCGAATCGCCAACAAGGAGAACCCGCCCACGCTCCACGACGATTTGTAACACGCCGTCACACCCCGCCAAACGTCGCCTCGTTCAGCCCCACTCCACCCTTCTGTCCATACTCGCCCCACCCTGACCAGCCCGAGCCCAGCCCAGTCCCACTCTGCCCAGCCCAGCTCCGCCCGGTCGTGCCCCACCCAACCTACACCGTACTCCCTCCAGCCCGCTCCACTCAGCCTCGACCCAACTCGTTGCGGTCGCGGGTGCAATGAAAACTGTCAAAGAAGGAAAACCCACCAGTGCCGCACCCTCACCTGTGGCACCAGAGTCGCTATTTCTTCCTTGCCCACGTGGCACGGTGATCCAGGACAGGTAACATCAAACGTCCAGTACCATCCGTCGCCTGATCCCTCCACTCTCGGCCCCAAACCGTCCTCGTCCAGTTGTCAACCTCCTTTGTGACGTCAACACAGAGGACTTCGGTCGCTCACCTTTGACGCGTGCCTGCAGCATCGCCGCCCACCTTTTCAACCCACCCGCCCACCCATGCTGTACCATACAGGCCCGCTCCTCCACTCTCTCCATGCGCCCTCCCTCACTTCACGACGACAGTCCCGTGGATCTCTCGTGCTTCACGGCAGCCGCTGTGTCTGCGTGTTCCGTCCCGGACCCGGAGTGAGGACGCCGCGGCGCCGCGGCGCACGTCCTTCTGCTGAATTCCCCAGGTAGTTGGTGCTTTGTGATGGAAACAGCAATACTCGCAGTCAAGGGTCGATCCAGGAGCCGGTCAAAGGACTTGGTGTCCGAATGGGGTTGAAGTGTGCTGAAAAAATTTCTCTTGCACAGACCACGCAGATAATTTTCTGCAGGATCTAGAGGGCGGGATTCCACCCCACGCTTGGACATACCCCTGCCTGCACAACAGTGGGTTGAACTTCGCTGGTGGGTGCAGATTTATTTTGAAATGGTTGACTGTTGGTAATCTCACACGGATTCATCTCACTGACTGTGACATCGACACCAAAAGGTGGCCACGAACTGGAGAAACATGGGAGGCATTTTGGACTTGAATTTGAAGACACTTGCGCTCTGTTTCGCACTTGTCGTACATTTTGTTTGTGCGCAAGTCAGTAGGTGTTCCGTCAACTTGACAGCACCCAGTAGACTTGAAAAGGAACCGTGTCGCACAACAGAAAAAACGGTCTTTATAATCTCAGTGGATCTGGGTCTGTCTCGTTATCTCCAAACGATGTCTCTTCCACTTCTCGAAATTGTAACAGTTACAGATTATTTTTTCTCCAAGTCCGTTTCGTCGTATCCTGGTCTGATTCTGGTTGAGTGAAAAACAGATGCTCGTGGAACTGGCTGTTTATTTTCACAAAAGATCATCTCAGAAACCATGTGGATGAATGGGTGAAATTGAGCACGACTGAAAAAAAAATCTCACAGTCTCGAATGGAAGCACTTGTTGTCAAGTGGAATTTGAGCCGTTTTGTGTCATGTTGAACTATTGGAAGAGATTAGGCCGAGAGTTGCCAAGAGTTGTCAGTCTTTGTGAAGAAGTTGAGAAGCTTTTTTCATTACACAGTGAAGTTTTGTCCGTCTCTGCTTGCAACGAAACGAGTCTGTTTCACAGTGCATGCGTCACTCGTTGCGCAGTGACAGCAACAAGGCGCGCTGTCTCATGAATCGACGCAGCGGGCAATGGTTGTGCGGAGACGCGCACGGTGCATCGAGTGTGAACCTGTTCTACATTTCGCTGGTGTGAACCCGTGCAGTCGTTCGTCTGTTGTGAGTTGACATCACAATTGGAACTTTGTTGCAATCAACGACAGAAAAACAGTCGCACGATACTTCAGTGCCACAGAGATTCACGATTTATTGTATAGACTTGCGGGATTCTTTTGGTAACAGAAACATCTTTGGTTTCAATCTGTTTCTACAGAACAAATGCAAATTTTGGTGTCATGTGCCAAGTGAAAAACCTTGTTGTGCAAAAGCGAAGGACATCTGCAAGTTTTTCTCCCGAGCATGGCTCCCGCTAGGGTTTACCCACACCCGATCATCATTCAAGCAATGTCTCAGTGCTGATGCCACCAAGGTTTTCCTCTTTCGTTCCTGGATCGAATTTCGCTTGTGCACTTTGGAGTTCAGACTTGCTTTCACCTGAGCAAGAGCATTAAGATCTACTTTGCAGTGTTTGTGACGTACATGTATCGCATTGTTAATTGAAACAAAACTCTGACGGAATACAGTTCGAGAAAGACTAGACTTCTTGTCCGTGTGAATCCGGGGTGAAGCAACCGGTCGGTTTTGGCCGCACCCTTTCATAGGTCCGGGAGAAGCCTTGTCTCTGTTGAAGCCGGACTCATCAGAGTCGCACAGTGACGCTTGTGACCAACAACGACACAACAGGATCCAGGGTCGGGGTCTGCTCCAGCGGATCCACGGTACCCGGCCCCCAACTCTACCAATCCCCCAAAACAAATTTTCTTTGTCATTCACACTTTTGCTTCATTTTGTAAGTTCAAGTTGTGTCCTTCCTCATGCATAACACACACACACACACACACTATTTTTGCACCTCCGCTGGAACTTTGGAGTCAAGGCGGAGTCCACTGTGTGCCTCGAGGTCGATTCCGCCCTGGACACACGGTGCTTTGCGTCGGTGAACAACTCAATACGCGCTGCATCGCAAGTATCGACCCAGCGCGCACTGCCTTCTTCAGAGACGCGCCCATGACGCAACAAGCGGCAAAAAACCCGAGTTTGAACCAAAATGCCAAGAAACTGACAGATCTACGTCGATCTCAAGGCAGAGAATACAGGGACAAATTTTTGTTGTGTTTGGTGGTCACTGGTGGGAGCGGCCCTGGTCTCCAAACCCCTTCTCTGGATCTGGTTGGGAAACTTGAACATGAACATGCAGACAATGTGAGCCATGTGCCGAAAATTAGAGATAAGTGACGCATAATACGAGTGTCAGTCACAAGTGCACTGTGCTGTCAAACTTGTTTATCAGTCCCTCAAGTGACTCTTGTTAACTTGAAGAGGCTGAGAGAATGAGTGACCTTTGGGATGGCAGTGAAAGGTTCACACGCTGCGCTTTGTCAGCTGAGCTTTGGACAACACGTGGTGCAGCGCGTGGACGTCGTAGTCTGGATCTAGTGGTGCTGAGACCCTGGTTCGACAGAGTCAGATCAAGGCCGGACGGGTCAGACGTCTCAGCGTCACGTGACAGAGGTGCGAGGTGGCGCTTCACTGCGTCACGCTCATCAGAGCTGTGCGGAGCTGGAGCTGTGACCCTCCTGCGGCGACTCACGCGGAGCGGGGGTCGGGACAGTGGGTCACAGTCAGCGCTGGGAGGTGGCGCCACCGGGTGTGGTCTGACGTCACTGCAGCTGCGCATGTGTCAGGGTGTCGGGTCAGGGTGACAGTCGTCACGGTGTTGGATCAGCGCGACGTCGGTCGTCTGGTCAGATTCGGCGCGAAACCTCCAGTCAGTCAGAGGCGCCTTGCGAAGGTCAGTCTCAAGACATGGAGCCGTCGTTCGGCTGCTGTCAATCTCAGGGCTCCGAGACGGACGTGTTGGACTGACGGCCTCGATTGTCGCCCGACAGGGGTCAGGGATCGCAGGGTCACTGTCAGAGAGTCGTGTCACCTGACTGTGCGTCTCGTCAGTCACGTGTGTCCCTCGACTGCCGTCAGTCTACTCGTTCGAACGGGTGCCCCGACTGACGTCAAGTTGCTCATCATTCTCACTGCAGCGAGCTGCTGGTCACGTTTTGTTGTCGCGGTGTGTCTGTGTCCAGCGACTCCTGTGGGGTCGTCATGGATCAGCGTCAGAGCGTCGAGTTGTCCTCCAGACGCATTGGTCACTCGGATTGACCATTGACGCCTGGTTGTCAGGGAGACACCATGTCTGCCAAAAAGTGTTGTCACTGTCAGGTCTCGATCGGTCATCTGTCAGTCTGATCTGATGATTGGCCCCGTCAGTCAGTCACTGGTCACTTTCAGGTGCTTACTGATGTTTCTGTTTGACTCTGTTGTCAAGAGGACTGCGGTCATTCTCAAGAAACTGACCTTGTTGACCCTTCAATTTGACCTTGTTGTCATTGTCAGGTGGACAAAGGGCACGGTCAAGAACCTGACCCTTCTGCTCGGTCTTGTCATTGTCAGGAGGACAGAGGTCAGGGTCACGACCCTTCTGTGTCGGACTCCCGTCAGGTCGTGAGTTGTCCGGTCTGGCCCGGCTTCTGCTGTCATTGTCAGCTGCCTGGGGGTCATTGTCATTGGCGTGACCCAGTCGTGTCTTGCGGTCAGCGTCAGCTTCCCGCAGGTCACTGTCACGACTCTGACCCTCAAGTCATTTCTTGTTGTCATTGTCAGGGCTCTAAGAAGTTGGGTCATTCGCAGTGAACAGATTGGCCTTGACTGCCTTGCAGGTCGCGTCAGCGTCAGGCCTCTCCCAGCGCCACCTCGCGTCATTTCTTAGTGTCCGAAACGTCAGTGTTTCACGCGAACCTCGTCAGCTGTGCGGCCGCGAGGTCACGTGAGGAGCACGTGGCGTTTCGTGGTCGGCGTCACGATCACGTGTCTGAGGTCGTGGCCGCGTCGCCGGAAGTGTCGGGTGTTTTGTGGGAGCAGATACAGACGCGGGTTCCCCGGGGCGCCGCGGCAGGGGGAGCCCGAGCTCAGCTGCAGCGCCCGCGCAGCTCGGACCGGGTCAGGTCTCAGAGACACGTCATGGCCGGGACGCAGGGCGCGGAGGAGTTCGAGACTGAGACTCGCTGTTGGACTTGGTGACACACGCAACTCTGACCGCGACCCGCATTTGACCGGACACAAACGCATTGCCTCACTCGGAAATCAGACGGGCGGGAGTTTACGAGCTGCTCAAAGGTCAATCATTCTCTCACCTTCCTCATATCGGTCACATTCGCGAGAGGCCGACTCATCAGTTGGCGACACGCTGACCTGGTGTCGTTCTCCGAGAAGCGGAAGTAAAGCCGGACGCTGCTGTTCGTCTGGTTGTCTTGGCTATTGTTGCATGGCGTCGTTCTCTCTTGCCTCCGTCTCTGTTGCCTGAGTTTCCTGCGTCTCGTTCGGTTGCGCTCGCGTCTGCTCGGCGTCAAGACGTAAGGTCTCGCATCTGCATCGTCCTCACGTCCAACGCGCACGCAAATTTTGGTCGCTTTTGTCCTGGGAGGGTCCAGGGTGAGATCGACGGGGAGAGTCACTGTGTGCGGACAGTCCTCTTCACCCGGGTCTTCGCCTTGGGTCGAGCGCACAGAGAGGCCGGAAGCCCTCGTTTTAGCGGCGGCAGGTGGAGTCACTGTAGCTGTATTGTCGGGGTCCTCAGTACGTGTCGACGTCACTGCGGTCGTGTTGGTCTCAAGTCGCAACTGCTGCTGCTCTTGTTGCTGCTGGCTGTCCTCATGTTGTTGCTGCTGCGGACACGGGCCGCACGGCTCCCCGAGGCGCGCCGCCGCGACGGCCGCCTCGACGAACCGGTAGCGCACGTAGCTCCGCGGGAACGGGACGTGGAACGCGAGGCGACCGCACCTGCAACGATGGGATCCGGTCATGCACGTCGTGGGGAGGGGGCGGTTCAGGAAAGCTCAACGGAGGTTGAGCAAACACGTTCACGCCTTTTCCGAAGTGTCCCAGTTGCCAGATCGGTGGCACAGAAAAAAATTGCTCACTTGTCATTGGCTCCAAGAGCAAACGTTGATGACCTGTGCCATTGATCTGGCAATTGCATGGGGCACTGCACGCACGCATTTCAAGGCTATTCTGAACCTCCCCAATGATTGAAAGGAATAGCTTGAAGTGCTTCAGGGGATGAAGACCATGGCCCCCTGGGTTTACCACACGAAAGCGTCAATGATTCTGCTCTGACCTGTCGTAGACGAAGACGTCGTCCCTGCGGCCGCCGAGGAGGCGGAACAGGTCGCTGCGGTGCGTCGCCTGGTGGACGGGGTAGCGCACGGCGCGCCGCAGCGAGCTCACCAACACCTGCGCGTGCCATTTCTTGGAGTTCACTCCCAGAAAGTGCACGTCCGACACGCCATCGTCACTCAGCTTCTGTCGCAGGTCGTCCAGCCTGCGCAAAGAACTCTCCATCAGTTTGTCTTTCGATGCGTGCAACTGTTGATTTTTGTTGCTGCACGATGTTTCTGCCGTGCGTGTCCTGTTGATGTGCAAATTGTGGTTTCAAGGGTCTTGAGTATTGTGCAAACAGCAAGGGTCCTCAACTTGTGGAACAAGAGCTGCATGTGTCAAAGGGCTGTCAAAATGAAACACTGCAAATTTGTGACACATGTGCACAATTGCACACACACACACACACACACGCACGCAATACGTACTGATTCGCATGTCTGACTCAGGAGGATCAGCTGGCCTGGAGCAGCGTCACTACCGTCACAGCGCCTCGCTGCGCATGCGTCTGCGCCGGCGCAACGCCGTCCGCGCTCCACGGCGGGGCGCGCGCGCACAGCGACGAGCCCGCCACCATGGCAACCACGCTCAGGAGCGTTGCCAGGGTGATCAGCCCTCGCACAGCCATTGTGGCTGTCTGCAAATGCACAAAACGCGAAGCTCAAAATTTGCCTCCTTGATATAATTTCATTTCCTGTGTGCTTGCAAAGAAATTTGAAGCGAGAAACCCCAGGCTCTGCGCGGACCCTGCTCCTGCAGGTCTTCCCGACTGCATGCAATGCGGGTTCCGTGGAACAGTTGTTTTGCTTGCGAAGTTTGGACAAACTGCTTGCCAAACGTTTTGCGCAGAAACATTCAGGTTGTGGGTCAATTCCGTTGAGAGAAACACAAAAGCAATCTGCATGCGACACAAACTTCACAGTTGTGTGCTCCCCCTTTTTGACAAAGGCAAAAATTCAAAGCACTGCAGCTGACAACAAACCTGAAGCGAAGATACGATTTCCTCCAAGTCCTCGAGCTCGTGTGTCGTTCCTTTGACGAGCTCAATCAGAATGACTGTGCTGTGCCTTTGTACGACACTCTGGGCCTCTCAGCTCTGAAACTAGAACTGTGCTATCTCTCGGTTCACGAGGTTCTCTTTTTGCAAGCGATAAAAGGCGAAGCAGAACACAACACTGTGCGACAGTGTGTTTTACTGGAGAGTTGACCGACGACCAGGCGCTCTGCTTTCAGGACAGAGGCGGATCTCAGATCATCCTCGGAGACGGATCCAGGATTGGGTTGAGGGGATTTGATCCTCAGACGGAAATCCAAAGCCAACCTTTGGCCCTGAACATTTATTGACGCTTCCTTGGGGAGTGAGATGGGGACCAGGATTTCAGCGCCTCCCAAGATTGAGGGCCAACGCCATGACTCCTCGATCCGCCCCTCAACAGTCAGGGCAGAGTGACGCGAGGACACCTGGTGTCACTCAAGACTTCAACTACCCTCAACTTGAAATCGTACGGCCCACAATTTACCCCCGAATCTTTTGCGTCGCAAAGAATGTTATTGTTGGATCCACCCGTCGGTGATCCCCAGCAGATCCAGGATTGAGCTCAAGAGGAGAGCAAACCGGAGGCCAGACAAAACCACAAGCCTCGGCAAAAACAGACCAACTTTGCCTTGGCGTTGAATTTTGATTTCGCTGAAAACCCCATTGAGCGTGTTTCTTTCCACAAAGGACACTGAATCAATTTTCTGAAGGGTCAGTCACACTCAACATTGCAATCGCCTGGAGCGCTTTCTTCACTCGGAGGACACACTGCGGGCAATGAGAGTATCACAGCAACTTTATTGACTTGACAACGCGATGTACACATTTACAACATGTCAGACACGATTCTGGGTGCTTCGTGAATAACTCGGCCCATTGTTGAGGAAACAAACAACCATTTGTTTTCGCTACAGTCACCAGATCAAATGAACTTGAGGAGAGTTCGTGAGTGTGGTCACCAATCCAACGTTCAGCCACAACTGCAGCCATGACCGCAGCGAGAGGATCGCCCCCCCCCCCAAGGAAATTTCGCTGTTTCCCCGACAAACGTTTTCTTGGAGTGCAGTTGTCTGCAAGGCTCATGTCATTTTGCAAATTTTGCAACAAAAGAGGAACAAAAGCTGTACAAGTTTACACAGATATGTACACCGCTCGTGGGAAGGTTGGACGGATTTTTGCCACGCGCACAGTTTGGCGTCTGGATCCAAGGAGTATTTTCCGACACACATGTGCCGGCAAAACGGAAACAACCAAAAAATGTCCTTTTCAAACAAGACGCCTCACATTTCTCACACACAGCAGCACGTGTATTTCGATCACAGACTCGCTTCATTTTGTACACAGACGGGAATGTTCGAGGCTCCCGCAAGTCGCCCCGCCAACTCGATGAACATTTCCAACCCTTAGCTTTGCGAGAAGCACCTCCTATTCACAAATGCAGCGGGGTTTTGACGGGCGCATCAAGACGCAAGTCCAGCTGTTGACGTATCTCCGCAGTTTCGAGTTGAGTTGTTTCAGAAGACAACAGCTCTGAGGCACCGGTGAGTGAGCGTCGCAGAGGTAAAGTCCGGAGATCACACACTTCAGTTCGCACAATGTTCCGCGGATGGTGAGTCGAGGGCGTTCCAGGTGCGAGGCTGGTGTCGAGCTCAGCTCAGTTGAGTGAGCAGAGGCGGACCCAGAATGTTGTCCTGAGCCTCAAGCTCCCCTGCGTCCGTCCAGCGAAGCAGTCAGTGCGACCTCAGCTCACAAGGCGTTGGCTCGCAGAAGGCTGATTCCCTGGACCTCGGCTCACACAACCTTGGTGTTCTGCGGCAGCATCCACGTGTCGTCCATGAGCGTGCGGCCCGACGGAGGTCTGAAGCAGAAGAACACGCGCTCACACTCACGACGGGTCAAACAACCGAGACAAACGAATCGGTGGAGCTGTTCAGTCGAGTTCTCCGTGACGCCAAGAAAATAAGTCACACAATGATTGATTTCGGAAGAACTTATCCACGCTTGACCAGGAAACGTATCGATAAAAAAATGTCGATCTTCAAAGTTTACAGTGCCAAAATGAAAGTGACAATCTCAGATTTCACAGCAATGCATGGAAAATCACATGATGAGCACCAGATTCCGTCAAAACGAAAAAGCTGTTCCAGTACTCGAAACGGGAACAAAACTGAAAAGGAGCGATGAACAGAATCTCGATTCAGCAACCAAACTGAAAGACCCAAAGAACAGACACGACTCCACACGGGGGCGCTAGTAGTCAAAGTAGTCGACGATGTCAGGCAGCACGCGAGTGTAACTGGGAATAAATAAAGCGGAAAACAACGTGTGACGATACTGAGTGGTCAGCGTGTTGATGTCAGACTGCAGGGAAATAGTCAGGACCTTTACTGCAGACAAACAAACTGGCGCTCGCTCACCCACTAGCTCCCAGTCGGTGTCCTGATGCAGCGACAAAACGACAAAGACAACTGTCAGGAACGGTACCTCAGAACTGACAGCAACAAATAACCTTGCGGTGTGTGTGTGCGTGTGTGTGTGTCCGTCCGGCCGTCTGCTTCTTACCTGCTGTGTCGCTGTTTGGACATGAACCGCTCCAAGATGTCGTCGGGATCACCGGTCGAGATGTCGTCTCCTGTGGGATGAAAAATACTCCAAAATTGGTGATTTCGTTGTTGACAAACACGACGCGCATTTTATTTCAAGCAATGTCCACACACAGACAAGTAAAGTCCCGTTGCATTTCGTTCTGGAGTTGTGAGCTGAATCATTTACCTCCTGACGAAATCTGCTTGAGTTTTCTGAGTCGCTCTTCGTTTCTGTCGTTGAGTCGGTCGGGATCGAGACTTATCACAGACCCGGCCCGGTGCGGCTGTGGTGAAAACAGCAAACATTTCAGAGTTCTCTTCCAGGCAGTATAATTCAGGCGCTCGCTCTCATGCGGTGGGCTGAGTCACTTCCTCGACTTGTGTTGTTTCAAGATTGTTCTTCCATCGTGCCGCAATTGAAGCATCCACTCCAAGTGAAACGTCACAGTTCAGAGTCAGTGGTGAATGCGCACACATTCAATCACACGCAAAGGACACAACCCCCCTCACACACACACCCTCCCTCCAACCCCCCCCCCCACACACACACACACGCCTCACCTCTGGAGTGCGGAGGGCTTGCTGTTGTCTCCGCCCATTCCTGGGCGACGCGCCCCGCCCCGATTGGGTGGACGCCCGGGAGTCACTGCGCGATGACGGAAACAGCTGACTCGCGCCCACGTCTGTAGAACACAACACGTAGCGAAATGGTAGCGGTGCACGTTCGAGCACCTGTAGAAACAGCTTGCGCCGCTTGTACCAAAATGACGGCGTATAAATCTGCAGCGCGGTTCTACCTCTCCCGCAGAAGCCTCAATTTCTCAAGTCCGACGCACACTTGTATCTGCGCGCTCACGTTGGAGCGATCAGCCGTGTACCTCAGAAGCAAACAGCCAGTTCGAATTCTGAACCCTCCTTTCCCCCCCCCCCCCACCGCAGACCCGCGCTGGGAGTGCACGTGTACCTATAAAGGCGCTGTCGGATTCCAACATGGCGGCGGACATGGCGCTTCCGGCTCGAGACACGCGGTCGGCGTCGGGGCCTGAAACACGCACGCGTGAACTCAGCCTTACACACTGGCGACGTGCCGAGATGGCCACTTACATGGACACTGCTTTTTACAGACGAGTGGCAAACATGCGTGCACTCTTCTCTTGTTGTCAGAAGCAGGATTAAATTCTGTTATGATTTTCAGAAACAGGTAAATTGCAAAGTGATCGAGTTGTGCTGTTTCAACAGAATGAAACAAGAAGAAATCTTGACGACACCCAAAACCAACAAAATTCATCAAAGGACAACATTCAACTTCAACGGTAATCGAGCAGAGAAACTTGGGCAGCAGTGGCAGTGAGGCTTGGGCGTTACCATGGCGCCCGACGGAGCGCAGCAGCTCTTCCTGCGCCGCGATCAGCGCCCTCTGCTGCTCGTCCAGAGATCGCGCGGGGTCCGCGGGCGGAGACACGTTCCCGAAAACGGGACGGCGCCTCAACGCAGCGGGCGCGGGCGCCCTCCGTGACGCCGCAATGTCGGAGTCAGGCGTGACGCCACCGGGCCTGGGATGCAGGTCTACACACCAGCAGGAAAGGCGCGGTGCACAGTGAGAAAGAACAACGACGCAGATGAATCAGAAACCAACACACAGCACCCGAGAAAGAAAACTCATGAGAGAGCAGGAAGAAAGACAGTGACGCAGCAGACAGACAAGCGGTGAATTACACGAAGAACCTGTGAAAAGGTGGAAGGATCAAGACAAGCGCTGAAGTCCGCAGGCTGCTGGATCAGCTGTGTCTTTGTCATGTGTTGTCCGTGGCCACACTGAGAGCGCAGGGCAGGGTTGCTGGGTGCGGGTTGAGTACTCACGGAGCGAGGCGTCGGTGCGCGGGGGCGGTTTGCTGTCGCGGCGGTGCGCGCGCGGCCGGTTCAGCTCGAGCACGTCCACCCCGCCGCGGTGGTCCAGCCGAGGGTCGTACACCGTCGGCGAGTTCTGCAACCAACAACCAATCTGAGATCATGCAAGAACCAATCACTCATGCTCCTGCACGAACCATCAGCTTTGACGCTGCCACAATTTGTGTGAATCAAACTGATGTGAGCCGAACACCAAACAGAACAGTTTCAAGAATAACACGAACGAACAAACAGCTGACAAAACTGCCAACGAAACAGCAAACACCTCTCCGCGACGAGTTGGTGTGAGATCCTTGCTATCCTTGCAGAGAACCTCCGAAGCAAACGCAATGGTGCCCACCGTACCTCTAGAGTCCTGCATTTCCTGGACAGTTTCGAACGAACAAATGCTGTAGCTTGCATGCGAGTCGCCCGACATAACTCACACCTGACCGCTCACCCTTTCACTATATCGACGGCGCAAAAGCTGCTGCATCTATTCACCAACGCTGATCATGAACATTCGTCTGTGTGCTGCACGAAAAATAACGTGTCCAGGCGTGCGCGCAAGACGCGCGCGTGTGTGCGCGAGCCTCACCTTCTCCCGCTGCAGGTCCGTCTCGACGCGGGCGCGTTCGCTCTGGAGGCGTTCCTTCATCTGCGCCAACTGGTTCAGCACCACCGTGCCTGCAACATCGCACAAACCCAGCCTGAGTCACCCGGATCAGCGTTTTGCTCAAGAACCGCGGGAACAAAGTTTTGCAAGCGATCGCAATCTGGTCAACATGCCTTCCGTCACACATTACGCATTGGCCTTCTGAGATTTTGTGCACGTCAGGAGGTTTTCATTGCGCAGCACGCTTGTTGGGTGCACGTACTCTGAGTTCTGGAGGGCGCGGATCCGGAGTTGGGACGCGTAGACGGCTTGTCCTGCAAAACAACATCACCGAGTCAGCCCGCTGATTATCGCAGTTCCAATATGACGACCATCGAGTCTTTCCAGTGTATTTCATACAGCGAGAAAACATGATGAAACTGGGAGAAAGAAGCTTTGGATATGATACACAGCGAAATGTAACGTGAAACCCAGGCAATATTCACAGCAAGACATTTCTTCATGAAACGCAACAAGTTCACCCGTGGATACGTCACGTATTTTCCCTGAGAGTTCAAAAACCCAGCACCCTTTGCTTCTGAGAGACAACACGTGACACATCCACGTGAACTCGGCTTCAGGCTCCGTCGGCATCTCTTGTCATAGGCAACAGTTCAGAAATCCACAACAGAAAAAATTTTCGTTTCGTTGTGAGAACAATAAACGTCTGATGGCGCTATGTGCAGCAAGAACACGACTTGACAGAGAACTCGGCAGCTCAGCACGTACAGATACATCTGAAAAGCAACACTTTCCAGAACCGAATTTGAACGTAAAAAGAGCGCGTTGAGGGAAGGCGGAGTCCGCGGAGGAGCGCGGGGCGTCTGAACAGGGAGCAGATCTACCTCAGCAGGCGGCGCCGCCTGTTTGGTGGCGTGGGTCGGGATGGGCGGCGACCGGGGCGGCTGAAAGGGAAGCTCTCAGCTGACCAGGTGACCGAACCCAGCACACGACACGCAGCTTTTCTGCCCACACAGCTTTTATTCGCGACGGAGATGTGAAAGGCAGAAGAATTAAAAGCGTGAGAGTTGGCGTTGTTCAATCAAGCTCCCTCCAGTTGGAAAACTCCAGGCTTGGAGGAGGTTGACCCCGTCCCCGCACCCACCGACCCATCAACCCGACAGAAACTCACCGCGTCGCTCCGCTGTTGTGTCCTCACGGCCGGGACGGGAGGGGAGCCGCCCCGCTGGGACCGCGGCCGCGCCGGGGGACTCTCCTGCAAATACACGCGCCATGCAAGGTGACGTAATGGTGCCGAGCTTCAAAACTTTCACATCAACATCGTGGCGGCAGTCTCCCAACCATCTCTCTAAACTGTGCTCCTCGTTGCGTCAATGCCTGCCACTCCCTTCCCTGCTTCTTTCCAATCATTTCATTCCAACAACCTCCCAAGGCCACAAACCCACTGCCCCCCACACCTTTCTCCGCACTCTGGCTTGTCTCTTTTCTCCCTGCCTCGCTCCTGCGGCGCACCTGTCTCTGCCGCCGCTGCTCCTCCTCCCTCCGGCGGCGCTGTTCCGCCTCCTCCGCCTCCTCGCGCTCCCGCGCCCTTCTCTGCTCCTCCCTCCTCTTCTCCTCCTGTTTCTTCCTCAGCTCCTCCTGCGCTCTCTGCGCCTGGAAAAGTAACGTTGTTTTTTGTGCACTGAAATGCAACCTTCGAAGAAATGACATTCAAATGTGGCAGCTTTCGTCCCGCTGGTTCAGCGAGATTCGAGGTGCACGAAATTTGGATGGTGCTGTTCAGAAGCAAGTGCACTCTTCGTGGATAGGAAACTGATCCCTCTCAACCTGACACTGAGAAACCCACATCAATTTCTGCACTGACCTCAGGCTGCCGGTGTGCGTGTTCGAAGGAACTGAACTGTGCTTCAGAAACTAACTCTGGTTAATACCGTGTTGACGCATTGCCCACACCAGGCGCGCACTCGAATCAGGTGCAGAGTGATGCTACAAACCCACCTCTCTGGCCTTCTCCTCTTCCCTGCGCCTCTCCTCCTCTTCCTCTTGCTGTATCTTCTTCCTGTCTTCCTCGATCTTGCGCAGCTGCTTCTCGTCTTCCTCCTTCTGTTTCTTTTTCTCCGCCTCGTCTCTTCGCTTCTTCTCCTCCATCTGGAGTCTCAGTTCCTCCTGGTACCGCTGCTGCTGCGTTTTCTGTGCGTTTGTCTGAAAAGGAAGCAGAAAAAAATGTTGAAGGGATCAACAGAAGCGCTCTCCGCTGCAGATACGCTCGTGCGAGCACCAGCACCTCACCTTCCCTTCGCCGAAGATTCCGTGTCCTCCGCGAGCGAAATTCTGCTCCGAGTCCGAGCCTCCCGGCGACGGCGCTGCCAGCACACCCGGCGCCAGTCCTGCAGAGTGGGCAGAAGGCATTCAGAGTACGAGAAGCATTTCAACGAGTCTTGACTCCTAGTGTTGGAAGTGAAAAGTTCTTCACGCACAACTGTGAGGATTCTGCTTTGAGACACATGCACACACACCCACACATGTCCGTCCGTAACGAGGGCAGTAACTCGACATGCGAAAATTTTTGAGGTCACTTCTCCCGTCTCGCTACACTCACCGGTGTCGAGGAGCCGGGCGGTGGGAGCGGCGGTGAGGCCGTCCGCCGACAGGTCGCCCGCGCGGGCCGAGGCAGGAACCATGTTCTCGTTGTCGAAATGCATCTGCCGAAGGTTCGCTGTGAAAACGTGACAATTTCCTTTGAAAGATTCGAAAGTAGGAAATGCGGTTGGAAATACGCACAGGGTGGGGTGGCGCTTCTACTTAACACGGCTATTTCACACATTCTTGACACTAACAACTCGAATCTGCCAGAAGGACGACCATTTCGCAGCAATCCTGAAGAATGAGGACAAGACGCTTCGCTACGAAAGCGTTCTGAACATTTTTTTTCGGTCCACGATATCAACGGTTTACAGCAGATCGATTTGTTTCTGGCTCCTGACGCAAAAATAAAACCCACAGTACAAGGATGAAAAGGTGAAAATATGTTGACAGATTCTGAAAAAAAATTTTGAGGAGAACAAAATTAAATTGGGAACTTTCTGGCGAGCGGCACAAACTGAACGCTCATCAACGGAACTCTCTGGCAAAGAGCGTCTGTACATGGGCGGCACAAATATACGAGTACGACACGATAAAGCTGCAACGCAAAAAGAACACGTGTAATGACACTGAGATCTTCTGACGCGCATTCCAGCACATACGGGTTCACATGCAGACTTCGCACCCACCGTCTTCCATACTTCGCATTCACAACAGAACATGACTTGACGAGACATGCCAAACACTGCAAAACAAAGCGCAACTGATGGAATTTTGGCGAAGACGATGAAGACAACGAAAGTGGGTCTCAGAGTGCATCGCTACGGGACGGAGACAACTCGGGTGCTGAAACGGAGTCAGATGAAAGCAGTGCGAAGTGAGACGCACGCACCGGGCGCGGGGTCCGTCTGCGGGTTGTCCGTCGGCTTCCTGTTCACTGCAATGTCCACGGGGGTTCAACGTTCAAACTCCGAGGCGACACTTGACCCGGAGGTGCTGAGCACCCCGACCCTGTGAGCTGCTCACGTGCCAATGCGTGGAAAGGGGCGGCTCTGCCTGGAAGTGCCACACGAGGCGCCCCTTTCCACGTCTCAGGGAACTGCATTGCAGCGAGGCAAAGCAAACCACGAGCAGCGTATCCAGTGGACACTCGGGCGAGATTGAGCTCGTCAGCTCCACCAAAGAAAATCAATCCCTCTTGTCAATACTGGGATGCCTCACGCGCTGTGAGTCTGAACAAATCACTGCGCTGTCGCTAGAGAAGCAGCGCCTGCAGCGACGTAACGCGTGACGGACTTAATAACACCCAAGGAAGCTCGGCGCCTCACCTATGATGTTTCCGAAGCGGTCCCTCATCGGAGCGCCGCCTCCAGCGCGGCCGAACGGGTCGTAGTTCCGGATCTCCTCGTCCTTCTTGCGCTCGTACCTGCAGCGCGAACCGACACACCAATGAATGAATGAATGAATGAATGAATGAATGAATGAATGAATGAATGAATCAATCAATCAATCAATCAATCAATGATGTCACCAAATCAATTGAACTCAATCGCTTTTCTGTCCTGTCATCGTCGCCGACCGGGAGCTCCTTCAGGAATGCATCGCTGGTCAATAGCAGAAAATCAACGTTCGAATTTCACACTCGTGACAGGAACAGCACAAAACGAAGCATGTGGCGCCCCCAGTGCAGGTGTCCTGAGGTTTTGTGACACTGTGGAGGCCTGTGATCTCCACATGACGTCACACCGGGCCCCACTGATGCCCTCGGCGCCGGCTCTACTCACGCGTCTCGCTCCGCCTTCTCCTTCGCCTTCTTCTGCTTCTGCTCTTCAATCTGTCGAGCAGAGCAAGGGACAAGCGCATCAGTATCACAAACACACGTGTACGCGTTCACCCACTGAACTCATGTCTTCTTCCTCCCTGGTTGTTCTCGTCTTTCGTGACACCTGACACCCGCCGTTCACGTTCTGTACCCACCTCCACCCCTGCCCGTCTCCTCACCTGTTGCTTGAGCTCCTCCTGGTAGCTCTGGCTCTTCGCGCGCGCCGCCTGCCTCTCCCTCCCCTCGTCCGCCGTCGGGAACGGCATGTTCGCGCCCTGCTGCGCGGGCAACCTGCGCACAAACACAGTTCGTGTCACCGTTCCACACTTTCCTTCGTACACCACAGACCAGCATTGCCCGTTTCTGTCCGTTCGGGAAAATGGAAAGTTGTTTGAGTGCTGCTTCCAGAACATTGTCGGTTTTTGTCCACATCAGATCCATGGAATCCTGTGAATTACTGTTGGCGGACGGCAAAAAATTCGGACATCAAAGCAGGGCGCGACAGGAACACTCACTGGGATGGAGATGCGGCGTTGGCAACCGGCTGATACGTGGGCTGAACGACCGGCGGCGGCGCCGCAGGTTGTTGTACTGGCGGCGCCGCCGGCGTCTGGAGAGGGTCTTTGGTGGCGTACATCCGGTAGGCTTCCTCGATCGGACTAGAGTAGAGGTTTCGACCGAACCCGGCCTCCAGGATCCCCGGACTGAAGTCAAAGGAACAGAGGTTGAGACACAAAGAGTACGCATCAATGAAACTGGCACGTGGGGTCGTGTCCGCACTGGTCTCGGAACACCTAAGTTTTCCGCCTGTCTGTCGAGGAAGAGACCAGTATTTGCCTTCTGCACCCACCTGTATCCCTGAGGTGAGGGTACGGACGGTTGGTACCCGGCTGCGGGGCCCGGTGGGGTCCGCTGGATCTGGGCGGGGGCGGCGGGCGGCGTGGGCGTCGCGTTCAGTACGCGGATACTCGGGCGCGTCGGCGCCGCCGCTCCGCCCAGCAGCGGGTTGCTCCGGTCCGCCTCTCGCTCCCTGCGAACCAGCAACGAGCTTCAGTCGCGACGAAAGGCAAGAAAGTGCTGTTCTCACAATGTTTACAGAAAAAGACCGCTGCGCACTGCTCGTTGTTGATCCAATGTGCTCACCAGCTCCCTCCACTAGGTGGACATGATTGGTGCATTCTAATCACCTCACTGCTGCCTGTTTGGTGCACTCCAACTCACTTGTGTGTCAGTGTGCCCTGTGCTCACAGCTGTGTGCTGCCCCGTGCTCACAGCTGTGCTCACCTCTCTTTGTTGCGCCTGTGCTCCTCCATCTGTTTGCGCAGCTCCTCTGCGTACGCCGCCTTCTTCCTGTGCTCGGCGCTCTCCCGCACGTCCTGACCTGCAGAGTCGCGTGCGACAAAAGCGTGAAAAGTGGAACTGCGCAAAACGCGGGTGTGTACCTCGACGTTATTGTCCCCCAACATACAATTTAGCTCCCGTTCCTCACACAGGTGCAACACTCCACAGTCATTGCGCAATCGTAGACAATGTTTCACACACACACAAACACACACACACACACACACACACACACACACCTATTGGCACAGGTCCGCTGTCGCTCCTGCGTCGCGGTGGAGGCGCAGCCCTCGCCACCTCGTCCCTCGGAGCAGCGTCCCTCAGCGCCGGGCCCCGGTCGAGGCCGCGCGTGCGCGGCAGGTCCGCAGCGCCGTCCGCGACCCGAGGCGACGGCACGTAGTTCCGTCTCTGTGGGAGGAAAAGTTCCCTGCCTTGCAAACACTGACAACCACAGCACTGCACAGGAAAGCGTATAACGCACGGTCTCGACTCAATGATACAACAATCCCCGGACAGTGTGAAGCGGGGCTTCGACGCAGAGGAACCGCGGCGCTTGAGACGAACTCTCGTTACCTTGAACGTGCTGTCCAGATCGAGCGCGTATTGGAGGTGGAGGCGGGACAGCTGGAGGTGCGTGAGCGTGAGGGTGGGAGGCACGAAATGCGTTAGTGACCGTGGTGATGCAAGAAACACAACAGTCGTACAACACAGGTGGGCCCTTCGTATGAGCTGTTTTTCGAGCGGACAAGAAGAATTTTCAGAAATCATTATCGAGTCCAGGAGGAACAAGGATCAAAGGTGAACAGCACATGAAGTGGCCCCGCCGGTGCAGTGAAACCTGGACCAAGCGCCATGACAGCACCTTCCAAGTTTCACAGTCATTTGCGTGAATTCAATTGGTTTATGAAACCTTATCTGACATTGGAACACTGAGTTGTGTGCTCGTGAGACAAACATCATTGGAGCAAGTCGTTCCACAGGTGCTTGACGTCAAACAGAATTACAACAGTGAATTTGTGACAACTGTTCTTCAATTGTGTTATGTTGAAAACTTCGGGCTCGAACACTTTCAAGAACGATCGTGAGTTCCTTTCACTGATTCACAAGGAAAATCTGATTTGGAAGAACGATGACGAAAAAAAGGGCCACTCAGTCACAACACAAAACACGTCAATGTGTAATTGAGTCAAGTAACAAGATTGAGAACTGAAATTAATCCAGAACGAGCATTTCTCACGGAGGAAAACGACAACTTCGCTCGTTTACCGCGTCGTCGGGGTCACCGGGATGCTTGTATTTTGAGAGGATGCTGTCAATCACAGCGTACTCGTGCGCGGGCGCAGGTCGCTCTGCAGGCTGCGGCATCCGGCAGACAAAGCAGGAAAGCAAACAGCACGCAGCAGTTAAAATGGCGAGTAAGTACACTCTGCAGTTTGGGGCCCAACGTGTCCTAAATTTGTTCACAGCAACAAATTTCTCGGACACCAAACGGCCAAAGCGAGATTTGCATGCCTTGAGCTGCGATTTCAAACAGCTAAACTGCCATTTCTATTCAAAATTGAGAAAGTGGTCAAAAACGTGAAAAGTACAAAAAGTGGTACTTCCACCAAAACGTGCAAAAAGTAACAAGCGCACGTTCAAATGGTCTCCGTGATTCAGTCACAAGTGCGTTGTATGTCAGGTCAAACAAGTTCATGCAAAACATGCCAAAACTTGAGGTCAGCAAAAAGGGAGGCACAATGCACTGCGGTCAACAGACACCAGAACCACAGGTGAATCCTAGAGAGGGTAAATTTGACCAGAAAGGTTGGAACGGTGATTTGCTCAAGTTGCGCCTGATCAGGGGCGGCAGATCAATCTCACAGTTTTCAGCAACGACTCAATTTCAGTGAGAAAGTCGAGATCACGAATTGAAGTTGAAAATTCAGGTGCCGAAAGTGGTTTGGACATGTGTGCGGAGTCGTTGTGCCGTAGCACAAGGTCACAGGCGGTTCTTGGTTGCTACGGTGATGTTGCTACGAAGTGACCTAGTTACCCAGTGAGAGAATTCTGACTCCGGGTCGTGACGCGACGTCCGTTGCTCCTGGAAACGCACGCGCCTGTCGGTGAGAATAGAAGACACTTTCATTCTCGTTGAGAACTAGAAAACTGAGACGTGCACCAGTCGATCTTTGCAAAGACCCCTCCTTCCAACCAGATGGACCCACCACTGACAGGGTCAACACAACATCCACAAGGCAAACTGATCGTGGGGTCATGTACGGTGGGTAAATTTATTGAAACAAAGGAAAAGCGGACAACACTGAGGAGAACTCACTTTCTCTCGTACTCCCGCTCCAAGTCGTCCAATCTCTTCAGGTCCTGCGAAATAGACACATCAACTGAGATCTCACTCTTGAAAACAAAGAACTTCCATTGTGCTCCCCTCACTGCCCCCGGTATGATGGTCCTTGCTTCGAAACATTCCCACATGAAAACCTTCAAACACTTTGTCTCACAACCATTCTCGTGCCACCGCAGCCATCCACCGCTTCCTTCACTTACTCACGCCCTCAACACCTCCCACGTATCCTCCCACCCACCCACCTCCCACTTTCCTCACACCCACCCACCTCCCACCTTCACACCCACCCACCCACCTCCCTCACACCCACCCACCTCCCTCACACCCACCCACCTCCCTCACACTCACCC
>JAAUXT010003913.1_pt1 | contig 23319 bp, 27 predicted proteins | sample 7278171 | NCBI WGS metagenome assembly JAAUXT01 (sample SAMN14350112, study PRJNA611818) | marine sediment metagenome | isolation source: surface marine sediment (1.8m) | place: French Polynesia: Moorea | collected 2018-08
CTTTCAAACTCGCGTTCACAGATTTAGCCTTTTGATGCCTATAGGTGATTTTCACCATCACCATACATTATACATAATGTATGCTTCAAGGTTCAAATCACCTAAAAAGAAGATCCGGGATTTTTTTTCATGTTGAGAAGGAGGGTTCACTCAATGCCAACAACTTTTGATATCACCTCACACCACAACTTTCAAATGTTGGCGGACACCCCCCCCCCATATAGATGCAAAGTCATGGGACTTCCAGGTCACTCAACAATGAATCGGACGTAAAACCACCAGAACAATGCACCGCTGCTCTGTCGAGTGCAAACATGGGGTTGGGGTGGGTAACTTCTAAGATTTTCGGACACAGCAGAGCAGACCCCTGAATCCCGGGGGATCCATTCCTACGTGCAGGTGGATGGAGTGGTGGTTTTGAAGTTGACGAGTGAAAACAAAACTCAAAATGGGGACCATGCTGACCGCACGCACTTGCAACAAACGTGTTACTCGCCTTGTCCCAACTTTTTGGTTCCTTTCGAAGTGAGTTTCTTTTCTTCAGCTCTTTCTTCAGCTCTTGTACGGTCGTCTTTGCTGAAAAAATGAAAACACCGGCCAAATGGTCAATGATAGATTGCTCGTGAACAACGATCTACCGCGTTTCCACCAGCAGTATTCGTGCGCCCATTTTCCGACAAAAGAAAATCCTGAAAGATATTTCGTCAACAACAAAAGTATCCTGCCCACCCCCTCCACCCCAAACAAATGTCCCAACAATCACGTCAGGTAGAAAGTGAGATAAGAGTACAAAACGTCACTGAGTTATTGAATCAAAAAGATGAGCAGCTACAATCTCCTTTTGTGCACTCACACAGACGTCATCTGCAGAAGATGACGAGTGCAATCTGAGACAGGTGCACGGAAGCAAAAATACATAGAAGGTGAGCAGCTGCAATCTGAAAAAAAAAAAAACAACGTCCCTCCACCCAAATGATGTGAGATTTTCTCGTGTATGCACACCACCGAAACTAGCACAAGAGCGGCCACAAAAACTCGAAACGCCAAGTGGTGCACAAGACAAGAATTGATCGGGTGTTTCTGTCACCGCGTCCGACAAATTTGCGACTCATGATTGACTTTTTACAGTCAACGCTGCTCACGGTGGACAACTGTCAACTGTCCACGGTTGACGATGCACCGTGCATTTTTGCCAAATAAAACTGCTTGCCATGGACAACTCTGTCAACTGTGGACACTATTTCCTGGCATCAAGGACAACTTTCTCTCCTTGCAGTGGACAGTCCACAAACATTTTTTTTCTTTTTTTACTTCACTTCCACTTATCGTTACAAAACTTCTGAGGTTATTTTCGTGAGACCATCTTTTCTTTTATATCTCTTTGCTACCTTACAACTTCTCGAAAAAGTTGGTGATTGAGCTTTACTTTCAGCATTTTTCTTCTTTCACAAACCTTTGAACTTGTCTTCAGGAAGGCAGGAGCCAAGCTCTTGAATGTTCACGACTTTGCTTGAGGTGGACAAAAAGCCGTGTACACATGGGTGTCCACGGCAAAGAGAGTCGTCTGTTAATTGTTTCCGTTGTTTCCAAATGAACAAATCCAAGCCTGTCTCACCTGGAAGAGTGTGTGGCTGAATGTTTTACATTTTCTTCCGATTTGGAGCGCTCACTGTCGTCATTCTCTGCGTCACTCTCGGTCTCACGCACGTCTTCGTCACTCAAGTCTTCACTCAGTTCCGGTTCTTGTTCGTAGTGACGTTCATCATCCACCTGCTCTTCGTCTTCGGAAATCTCAGGCTCGTGCGCAAACATCTGTTTTTGTGCCGATGCCGGAGCGTCTTTGAATGACTCGTCGTTTCGTTCTGAAAGTAAATCACAGCAATTCAGAATTCTTCGCTTTTGGAACCTGCAACTGTTCGTTGTCAGGAGAACAGAGAGGTTGTTACATTGTCGGCGGCTCCACAAATTTGCAGCGGCGGGCTTTGCGTTGTGTGACTGGGGATGATTTGCTGGTGGACATCAAAATCTTCGAATTATCCTGAAAACCTGAGCGCAAACTAACTGGGCCAGGGTGTCTCTCGCTGTCTCTTGAAAGAATACCACCACAGGCCGATTTCCTCACCTGCCCTCTTGCACACACGAACCGACAACACCAAACACCAAATTTCAACGTGATCCGTATTCTTGAATTGCTATCCCTGACAAATTTTACTGGGCGTTGGGGAGACTGGCGCAAATTTACACTCTGCAGTTGGAGCTGGAACATGTTTGCTTCAGGCCAGTTCAAGGCAAAGGAAAGGTTCCGTCTCAGCAGTCAACCTGGAATGGACTTCCCGGGTTTGGGTGTCGCAAAAGATCCGGACCCCAATTTTTCTGAGATGTCTGAAGGCTCTTTGACAATTTTACATCCAGGTAGTCAATCCGGAAACACCAAATGCAAAAGTTCAACCCTCTGCCTGTGTTGGATGGAAAGGTTTCGTCAAAGAATCAATCGGTCGGGGAGGAGTGAACGGGCGTTCTGCTGACTTATTTCCGTCGCATTTGTACACGCGCCGATTCTCAAGCAAATCGGCACGTGCAAACAATTTCACTGATCGTGTCTGTTATGGTTTTGCACTCACCCGCAGGAGAATTGCTGCTGGAAGATTCCCAGTCCGCTGGCAACTCAGACAACAGTCCCAACAGCTCGGACCGAAGGGCCGGCTTCTTGTGGATCTGAATTCAAGTTTTGGTACGAAGAAACCACTCTGCCAAGAGGTCACGCACAACGCACAGACTTATCACCTGATTGTGCTTTACTTTTGTCTGCACATTGCCAACAAAAAACACGTCTTTTCCGTATTTTCTAGCCAGGGCAAACAGGAAAACACTCAATTATCGCCCACATAATCAGCTCCACGTTAGACTCACACACGCAGTGACAACAGTCCACATGTGATTCATACCTTCGCAACCTCGTCTGGAGTTAAGTCTCTTGCAGTACTTTCCAAGTTTTCGATTTGCCTCAACTTTTTTCGTAACTTTCTTACGTTGTGCTCAACTTCTTTTGAGGCCATTGTGCCTTCACCCGACAGATGGCGCGAAACATAGTTCACCCACAGAGGCCACCTTCAATTTCCCGCCAAACCAACAAGGTGTGTGTGTGTGTGTGTGTGTGTGCGCGCGCGCGCGTAAGGTCTTGACTTTTTCCTGGCTCATCTCACCTCCGAACTTAACAGTTTGGCGCCTGACGGGTTTGGTCAGGCGATAGATCAAAATGGTCTACTGGTCTGCTGGCAGGCGGTCAGCCCCAGTCTGGCTACATCTGAGGCACAACTCCACACCTACAATCCAGAATTCTTCCGATTCAAGCAAAAGAGGAGACCGACGCCCCGGTAGTACCGGTGTTCTCGGTCAACATGAACAATAACAATTTTCACTCCAACTCAGATGTGATCTCCCATCCCCCGATTTCCCCAGATGATCGAGCACAAAACAAAGTGCAACAAGCAAGGCGTGGTGGTGAATTTATTCTTGCGTGCTGCATTTCTTGGTATTACAGGACGGACGGACGGACTTCACAATTCATCAAACAGACCTTGCGTGCTAATCACCGAGATAACACACGCACATGTGATCTTTACTCATCAGCAGCAACACTTTCCCGCTCGGATGCCACTTCAACTTGTGAACGCTGAAGCACCCTGCAAAGAGACCGGCGGATTTGTGAAAAGTTGCATTCCACACTTGCCTGCCAACCCAACTCAAAAACTGTCAAAATTTTTGCCACTCTTGCGACGGACGCCTGCCACAAAATGTCGCATTCCTTTGACTTTCACAGTTTGCCAAATCTCACCGTCTGTTGGAATCTGCACGGATAAACTTCCAGCAGGAGACCACATGTAGAGTTTCATGCTTCCTGTGCAGAGAGCCAAGCGCGACTCCACTGGATCCCACTCAACACCTGGTCAAGCAAGACACAACCATGTTTTCACAAATCTTGAGATCAAACCAGACAGGAACCCGGATACCCAAACAGCTGTTGGTTGTCAAGAGAGTCAAGTGACAGGTTACCGGTAGTCTTTCGTACAGACGCGCATCGCGAAACAGAGAGACTCACATTTTATGGCATTGTCCTGCAGAAGAATGGCAGCCTGGTTCAGTTTGGGCATGTCCCAGATCCACAAAGCACTCGACATATTGTCTGCAACGCAAACAAAATTTCCCGCATTGCCTTTTTGTGTTGAAGAAAGATGTGCTCCTGTTTTATTGACAAAACGATTTCAGGCACACCGTTTCTAGTGAAGAAGTATCGACAATCGTTGCTGAAGGCGACCCTCCCAACTCCCACCTTTGGGTTCGGTTTGTTGGGGTCAATCTTAAAAACTGGGATTGAAAGTTGTTCCTCAACAATTTCATCTGGAAAGAAAGCAAAGCAAGTGCAACAATTTCATTCGCAGCACAGTTCAATGAGCTGTTGCCAATGTGCTCCACTCACATCTGCTATGACTGCTGTACACGACGCCTGTCGGTGGTTCTGTTTCTCCCTTCAGCAGCGGCGGCTTCTTCGCTTCCTCCTTCAACAAGAGCTGAAAGCACAACCTTTGTTGTCACAAACATACATCCTCACGGCGCTCATCGAGAGTTCCGGATATTCACAATTTCTGTAATTTTCTCACCACTTGAGAACCGTCCACACGTGCAGGATGAGAATGTTCGACGATCTGTTTCCAAGTGATATGGTTGAGCAATCGAATCTGGCAAAGATAAAGTCAGCGTGCGTTCAAGGGCCTCACCTCCACTTGTCCCACACCAGCCTCGGGCTTGGAATTCCAGTGCGAAACAAACACCACGCACTTCACCTTTTGATCGTAGCTGCCGATGGCAAGAAATTGACTAGTTGGAGACCAAGCCACGCTCTTTACTCCCAGCGCGTATTCGTAAGCACTGTAGCTGGCAAGACATCTTCCGTCGACCGAATAAAGCAGCACCTTGTACTGAAAGACGCAACAATCCATTGCAGCAGGAACACAAAGTAAACGCTGTGAGAACAATGGACCGAGCAAAAACGTCCATGCCGACTCGTAGCCCACACGAAAGAACAGCCCATTGAGCTGACAACGACACCACTCTTGACAGAAATCAAATGAACAAATTCGGACAGAGACCTGCAGAGGAGATTCCCAGACGCACAGAACCCTTCCATCAGGAGACCACTGCACACCAGCCAAATCCTCAGTCTCCGTTTCAAAATGCTGCAAGAAGAAACATTGAAGTCCTCTCTCTGACCAGGAAAATTTGCGGAAAGGAAAACTGGAACTTTGCTGACCGATGACCCTCACCTTCACCAAACGCCAGGAAGCACATTCAAAAACACTGATGAAATCCTTGCAATCTCGTCGCTCCGCGAGGGCCAGGTACTTTCCTCCAACACTGAAATCCATCCCTGCAAGCCATACTCCAGATGCAATACACATTTCAACAACAAATCACAGCAACAAGACAAATGAATGCGCTGACCTTTTTCACAAGCCTTTGGATATTTGATGTACGAGACCGACTTGTTGGTCAGGGACCACACGGTCACTCTCAACTGAAGCACAAAAAAAAAAAAAAAAAGAGTTCGTGAACAAGAACACCTCTCAGTGTTGACACGAGCCGTGAGTCCAAGCGCACAGAAGTTTTCATGAAGGGCAGATAAAGCCTGATTTTTTATGCCAACTCACAACCATGACGCAAAGCAATCATCCCTTGAACTGAAAAGTGGGATATTGAAGGAACAAACAACTCACACTGAATTCTGACGTCGTCAGAATGTGACGTCCATCCGGACTCCACCGAACTTCAGCCAGTCCAGCCGAACCTTCGTCGATTTTGCACGTCCATTCCGGTTCTTCTATCGACCAAACCTGCCAAGAAACTCTTAAGATTTTCTCTTTTCTCAACGAATTCAGCTTGCAACTTGAGCGCTCTTTGCAACTGAGTTGCCGCGATTCCTGGTGAACATTCGTGCACTGAAACTTTGAGCACCAAACTTTACAGAGAATTTGTTGGAAGTTCTTGGCTTTCTAACCTGCACCAGTCCTCGCTTGTACATGCCACAAAGAAGAAATTCTGAATCCGACGACCACTGCAAAAGAACAAGTGGCGGAATTTCATTTCTTGCTGATCTTTCGGGCACATTTGTCACTCGCCAGTGCAAACACTCTGCTCTGATCCAAAGAGAATCAGCAGGTTGAAGTGAAAAGCAAGTGACAGCAGCTGTTACCTCGATGTGCTGGATTGCGTCCAAGCAAGTGTAGAGCTGCAAGATCTGTAGCGTCTTCACATCGCGAACGATCAGCCGATACTGCACGGCATTGGCCTGAAAATCAACCGATGTCTGTTGAACCCCTCTGTACATGGCAGGACGATTGCAAGCTCTTTCTCTGCGGTGACGGTGAGTCGGCAACACTCGTGGACCCTCTACATCTACTGCGCACACACACCAGGCTTGGTGTTCTCGAAACATCGCCTTTGGCAAAAGTGAAATTTTGTGGATCAAGGTTGAGTTCGGATGATCATTTCCGACAGAAATGCTTCTTGAACTGTACTTAGAAACGAAGCACATCTCACCAAATACTGTCCATTGGGAGAAAATTCGCAGATCTGTCCTGTTTGTTTGAACAGCTCCGAGAAGTTCATGTTTGTTTTGATCTGGAAAAAAAAGTGATCCAGTTAAATTCGCTGAACAAGTTCGAACGGTGCCTGCAGCATGGCAGGCAACGAACAAGAAAATCCAGTTGCAATGACAGATTCCTCGCAAAAATCACCGTTTCTGGTTGGATTGAATGAAATCGTTTGGTAATCGTAGTGTTTGCACCACAAAATTGATTTTCCAAACACACACACCGCAAAAGCCTGTCAAAGCGCAGATACACTTTTGGCGCCGCGACCCACTTTTCATTTGCCTGGCAATTTAAGCGTTTTATCAGGGACGGGTGTTAGATCTGCCTCGGATTTTTTGGGGGAGCAAAATACAAACCAAAAAAAGTATTTTTGTGAAACAGACACGAATGAAATGCGATAATCTCTAAACTTGGAAGTAACTAGTGAGGAATATGTTCGAAGCTCCTATTTTGTTTCGACAAAGATGTAAATGAAGAAAATATGTGGAGAAATTTATTTTAGAATGTTGCGGATTTCAACGAAGTAAGACCAAGCAGCTGAAAATACCAATAACTTTACAAAGTACAGAGAATGAACAAATAGTTTTTGAATGTTATCTTTTGTTCTTCACGTGTGTCTTGCTCTTCTTTGTGAAATATTCAATTTTTTAATTGACAACTTCGTGTGAGCACCGGTTTATCGGCAGAAATCGGGCAAGGGTGGTGGTGGTGACATCAGTGAAATACCGAACACGCGGTGTCGAAGTATAAGAAGGAAATACAGCTGTATATCGTTTTTCTGCGCTCTCCGGGTTGTTGGATTTTTACCAAACTTTTCTTTGCGTGATAAACCACCAGTCTGGCTTGTTGACAGGGAGCAAACGGAAGTCAACAAGGTGAGATTGCCGAAGAACTGATGAAATTCCTGGCTCTTGGCTGTCTTGCAAAAAAGGCAACAAATTTGTAGATCTAGAGTGTGGTAGATCTGAGGTCTAGATCTGAAACCTACTGCAGATTGTCACGATTCTCAGCGTGCTCGATCTTCCCCAGTGTCTGTTGAGTTCATCATTGCTGCAATACAAATCATTGCAGACCTGTTTTAGATCTACTTGTGCGAAGGGGAAGGGCTCAATGCAAATCAACAGAAGGGGAGGCCTTCTTTTTGCATCTTGATTCTTGTCCCAACAGTTGAGCATCCAAGGCTTGCAGGTGATAAGATTCCAACATGACTTTCATGTTCCAAGCTGTGCGCTTGTTGACACGTCTTGTGTCGGAGTCTGGTTTGTGGTGTTCCGATTATGACGTTTGGCGTCTGGCATTTGTGATGGTGAGCCGATTTCTGCGCCAAAGCTTGTCTCTGGCCAAAAAATGTCTGGTGTCAAGCATTTGAATCTCTCGTTTGGGTTGCTTGATTGACTATAGCTGCAGATTTGGAGGGTCGTTTTCTCAGAGCAACCTTTCAGACAACTCGGACAGGTCACTGAAGGCGTTGAAACTTTCCTTTCCACGTGCGATTCCTTGCCGAAACGTGTGACAGTTTTGTAGAGAGCCTGTCACTGCTCAGCAGACGTCTGCAGACGTTCGGATGGCAGTTATGTGAACGCCTTTGGGCTGAAAATTACTTTCCAGACACTGACTCAGAGTGAGGTAACCGTGGTTTTGTAGCTTCTTCTGGAACCATCACAGCTATTGCGCAATACGTACTTGTTCCTCAGGCGCTGAATTACCGTTTAAACAAAGAGCAGCTTCTCCCCAAAGAAAGTAGCCAATTTTGTCCCACCAAGATGTCGCTTTTGTTTGACTATCATTCATATTGCAAAAATTTTCTGCCTTTCCCGAACGTTCAATGACCTCACAAGAAATGGTTGAGAACAGATTTCATGTGGGTGGCCACAAAAAGAAGTTGGCTGTTGTGAACGGGGCTACAGGTGTTCCTAATACTGGCAGTACAAAACACAAGAGCCCAGATTCATTTTGTTGAACAGATTGCACGAAAAAGGTCTGACTTGAAAATCCTGTAGTTTTGTGAGCATGCTGATCTTCAAAGATTGTGCTGCAGGTTGTCAGTCATTGGTTTTGGATTCCGTGTTGTGGGATCTGTCCCCTTCCGCGTTGGTTTGATGTGTGACTTCACCATTCAGGTCTTTCAGCAGCGCCCACCGAAAAATTGGCCCCACTGTCGGGAAACACGTAGGCAAACGGCTTTGCGCATGTGGGCGTGTCATTTGGGCAGTAAACCCCCAAACCAAACAAAGGCAGGCTATTTGATCGCGTGTGAATTTTTTGTGTGCGAGTTTGATCAACCGCTTTGTGCCATTCGAGCGTGTGCTTTGCAACGACAAGAGCTTTGCAAAGAATTGAATACGTGTGTGGCACAATTCAGCATTGCAGTTGTAAAGCCAAACTTGTGACGTTGTGACAGATAAGATCGATTGACTGATACTTGAAGGAAGTGGCGTCATATCAGTTTTCGCGTACTGTAGTACGAACCGAAACATTCATGGGTGAGGACAGAGCCGGTCAACTTGAAAAAATGAAGACTGAGTACGGTACACAAAAGGAACCTTGCAGGCGTGCGCTTTTCAAGTGTGATTCCAGTGAGGATTCAAAACTCACATTGTCGTCATGTATGAGAACCCCACCCACGAAGGTGAGTGGCTTTTTGGAAGCGCCTTGCAATGGCCGTTGCAAGACAGGAATTCCACCAGTCTTTTTCGTGTTTTTGTTCTGCAGTTTGATGTGTCTTTCTTTTTCTGCAGATGTCACAGGAGAGTCACGCGAGCGACAGCATGCGACTCATATCGCAGGAAACCTTCGACAATCTGTGGAAACAGTTGGGAACTGTCACAGAAACTGGGTAAGACCATTGTTTTCCGTTTTGACTGAGAAAAGTGGGGACTTGCCTGGTGAGATCTGGTTTTGTCGCCAGAATAGGCAGGGACGGAAATCGGCAGTTGACATGACAGTGTGGAAATTCGCCCTCAGTACGTACGAGCGTATGTTCTCCGTCAGTTCCTCAGAACCGGCGAGAAAGCATGATTTCAGAACATTTCTTTTGTGGGATTGTATCCATTTAAAATTTGGCCGTTTGATAGATCTACTCGTACATTTGATCAGGTTTTCACAGACAGACATGAGAGCAAGGAGAAAAGGTTGGCGTACTCGTACATGCTGCCATTGTTATGCATTAACATTTGTGTTTTCGATGTCCGAGAGATAAATGATCGAAACGTGACTTGCCAAAATCGCGCCTCAAGCTTTTGGTATAATTGCGTGTTGTGGAAGTTCAGGTGCCGCACCCCAACCCCTGTCACCCACACTGACGCGTACACCACGCGGATCGGGTCAAAGTTCGAGGGGACCTAATTGCAGTGAAAATGCACCACGAGCATCGGTATTGATCAAAACTCGTGGGCGCAGAAGGGCATTGTTTCACCCTTGTGCCGAAAAACAATGTGTTCTCTGTCATGAAACACGGTCACGCTACCTGAATTAGCTTGTGGCATGCAGCCAGCTTCATTAAAAAGTTACACTGTTTCTGCGGGGGTATTGCGACAATTGGTTTTCCGTGTGGGTAATGATGAGAGGGAGGGAGGCTGGGCAGGAGGAGGAGGGAGGGCCGATCGCTTTGGCAGGGACTGCACCTTGTCATCTGCATACATGAATATGGGAGTGGAGGGAGGCAGCGGGAGGCTCATGTGTGACGGTTCCAGTCGATGTGATCCGCGAGTATTGGCGTGCGCAGCAGCTCCTGCGTAGCGTCACTTCGCGCGCATCGCTCGCGTAGCCAAACACTCAAAACGAAATTTGCGCGAAAAAACACAGCGCTTCTTCAACATGAAGGTCGATCCAGGGATGTTTGATATGCTGTAAGTATTTCTCATGTGCGTTTGATTCTTGTTGGAAATTGTGAAAATATTTGCGCGGCTTTGTGCAGCTGGGGTTGGCGTGCCTGTTTGTCGACTGGAGGTCGGATCGTCGATACCTTATTAGTCACCGCGTTCCAGCTGCGTTCAAGCTTCGGGGATCATGATATGCTTTGAAGTGAAGTTTGTGCGCAAATTAGCCACCAGAAAAATGCGCCTCTGCAGAAGTTTTGGTTGCAATGCCTCAAATCAGCAAAATAGGTTCTGTCACAATTGAATGAAAACGCAAGACTTGCACACTTCCGTCGCTTGGGCATTTTCTAACAGTCCAGATACTTGCATTGAATTTGTTTCTGTTCCGCATCTCCTAAAAATTGTTCCGTTGATGTTGTTGCAGCGAGTACACGCAGATGACGGCTCGGGACATTACCGAGTACACGTACGATTCCAACGAGGGCGACGCGCAGACTTCGATCGCTGTGGAGAAGTTCCAGATCGGACGGAATGACGACTCCATCTCGGACCTGGTGAGTTGTGCCGCTTTGTTGTTGTTTCCTGCCCTTTGAAGGAGTTGTGTTCAAAGTGCTGCATTCTTGCCAAGGGAACCGACGGAATATCTTTTGTGTTGGGTGCATCAAACTCAATGATGGGTGTTTGACTGACACTGAATTGCAGTCATTCTGTAACTTCGTTTCGCACAAGGCAACTTCTTGCCAGTGGCAGCAGATCACCCAGTATCATTTTGTGTACTTGAGTGAGTGTAGAGAATGAATTTCTTTCAAACCCAAACAAGAACCGTGACGGTAAAAGGTCCTCCTGCTTTGAGGAATTTTGATGTTGACTGAAAACTTTCAAAATGCACAGCCCGCAATCACATTCTTGGATTTGCTTTCGCTTCTTCTTGGCATTGTGGACATATTTTGGTTGTCGGTGTGTCTTGAGGATAATTTGTAATTTATGGTGTGCAAGATTACACGAGTTCCGTACACCAGGTAGGCTTCAGAGTTCTATCGATCTTGTTGAACTGAGCAAACAAAAAAAGTCACTTGACGGAGGGAAAAGTTCGAGTCCTTGTCGAAGCTTGTCCGTCTGGTGGATCACATGGTTGGAGTGGGCGCTGCCATGTTGACAGCCCACGTGAAACTACAGCCTGAGCGTCGTCGGTTGCTATGTTACAAGATACGAAGAGCCTTGGCAGACTTCCAGCGGGCTACCAAATGATCCAAAATTTAAATGCCCAAATGTTTGAGCAACATGTTCTTGACTTGGAACACCGTCCAAAAGGCTTTTTTTTATGCCGCTTGGTCACCGTGGAACAAATTCGTGCCCAGAAAATGAGCGTGGAGTTGGAAGTTTTGTGTTTGTGTGGCAAAATGGGCAGATCCCTGACTGCAGATGTCCTGAGTGGGGAAACAACAGCTTCATGCAAACGCGAGGGAAAATTCCCCAAGTCACTTGTTGGCCACATTCGATAACACTTGTTGTATCATCCAGGTACTTCCCGGCGCTCAGATAATTACAAATATAGAAACGAGTACAAAAAGAGGGAAGCAAGTTGGCTGAGATTCAGAATGACGACACACGTTTTGCATAAAATCGATGACACGATGTTGGATCCCCGAGCCTGCGCGACAAGTCTCGACAGATCTCGGCGAGGCCCGATCACTGCATCACCAACTCTAATGCCCATATTTGTAACCAGACGGATCCAAAAGGTCTTTCGAGCTGTACGCAGTATTGTTTAGTGGATGTATGCCATTCCTGGGAAATTGAGGAAGAACTCGGGGGATCAGTTGCGCATTTGAAGCTTCCCCTGGGAGCTGTCACGGTTGATCAGTCAAGCTGGAGGATACTTGGCGTGAGATCCACGCCATGAAGAACCCCAAAGTGCGCACGTTCGTGTTCACTAATCGGAAGGTGGGTGTCGATTTTTCTTGGCGCAGATTTTGACTTGCCTGTCTGAAGCTGTCAGGGTCGCTGGCTCGGAGCGATTCGCGAATGAATGGTTATTGATCTCAATGTTGTGGTTGATCAAGTTACTTACATTAACAGTTCGTGGATGACGCAACAACTTTTTTGGGGCACGATTTTGTTTTCTTCGTTGGTTTCCTGCCGTGTTGTGTGCAAACACGCCTCTTTTACCTGTCCAAAAATGCTTTTCTCGCAAAAATGATTGATTCGGAGAGGGAAGGTGAGCTGAAAATGACCAATTTCAGTTCCAGAAAACTTCGACCCGTGAGATTTGTGGAGCCGAGCCTGAATTGCAGATCTCGTGTTTTTACACATACACTTTTTGTCAATGTCTCGCAGACACGACGTTTGAAGAACGTACTTCGGGTTGAAAGAAGAAGCAAATAACAATGTTTTGAGTCACAATGACCGAAATTTCGTTGTGCCATGAACAGTCTTCCCTCAATTGAGTGGTTGAAATTTCTTTCGATTGATTGACCACAACCGGGACGCCATTGACGAGATCGCTCAATTCAGCGAACGGTTATCTTTGATCCCGTCGCTCGATGGATCGGGGACACACTGCACCGGTTTTGCCTCGAGCTGCGTCCGGATCTGTAATTGCTCTGTACATAGAGTTACCACTGATTGATCACGATTCGAACAGAGTTGAACCATTCCGTTTTATTGATACCGGGTTTAGCCAACCACATAACAATCACAGGAATTCTTTTGTCTTGGAGACCTCGGGAAAAAAGTCCGTTTTGCCTGAGAGAAAAAGTCAGTTTTGCCTGACCACGCGGTAATTTTGATGATATGATTGCATTTCAGCTTCAGCCCATCATTCCGGCAGGGGCGACTTCGGTGATGTCCCCGGACTCGCAGAGCCACATCACCAGCTCAGCTCCGAGTCCGTACGACCATCACCCGTCGGTGAGTTTTCAGTCAAAGTTGAAAGTTTATCTGAGATGGGCCGAATCCCGCATCCAACACCATTGTCTGAAAAAAAAGTTGTGCACGAAAACCGGGTTTTACTGTGACTAGAAAAACACTTTAAACAGTGCAATTTTAGTGAAGCAGCCATTACTGATAAGCTTTGTGCTCGGTAACGCGAGATTTTCTATCTTGACACATTTGAATGGAGGGGATTATTCATGAGGTGTGTGTTGTTTGAAATACACCTGATCACCGGAGTGCAATCAAACCTTTATTTATTGCCTGGTGTGCGCTTGATGGCAAAGGCCCTCGCTACGTGCACGAATCCCAGCTCAATGGTGAAGACACCTGCGTGTGACAAGTCGCAAATAATCAATGAAAGTCCAGCAGAAAATATTGAGAGGTCCAGGGGTGAATGAAACTGCGGGTGTGAGGTTGCGTGGTGGACATTGACCTCGAGGGTTGGCGTGCCAACCATATCAGTGGACGCCAACGCGTAAATTGACAAAATTGCCCAACGCAAGGTATTTGTTTCACTGCAGCTAATTTTGCCTCGAGCGTGTCAGGGAAGAAGAGTACATTGTTGTGTAGGTTTGGGGCATTTCCCGTGATAACCACACACCCAGAAAGTGCAGCTTCCTTGCAAACTTGTGCTGCCGGGAAATTTCGGCATCACCGCAGCCCAAAGGGAGTTCCAGTCGGCAGCAAGTTTTCTCTTGTCATGGTTGGAATGGAGCTGGAACGGGAGAAACCACATTTGTTTGATCACGAATTTTTCCCAAAAAAGGACAGAACACGAGCGCTCCGTGAACACAGAACGCACGAACAAACTTCTGTTTTTATGTCAGATGCTCTTTCCTTCTTGAGAAATTATAATATAATATAGAGCGTCAGCTTCATCTGCATTTTGCAGACTTTGAACTCCCCGACTGATGCAAGAAACGCGCGGTCATCGAACGCCTGTTCTGAGCGAAAAGACATTTTATAATTTGACTTCTGAACAATTCTCAACGTGCGAGGCCTTTAGGACCCACAAGCCCAAATTTGATGGAGGACTCGACGGTTTCACTGGCTCTTATTTGGTGCAAGCGAATTGTTCCAGTGTCCTTGATGTCCTTGATCAAACCTTGATGTGTTCAGAGCGACGCTCGCCCGCGGCGTTTCAGCCGCACACTCTCCGCCTTTGAATGCTATTTAGCGATGATTACTGGTGATTGATTGATTGAATTATTGGCTTCTAAACAGCGCGAGACAAAGGGCTGCATGCGCGCGCGCGCCAGCTTCATGCTGTGGCCAGGTATCGCGCGCGCGCGCGCAGGTGATCACGCTGGCGCGTGCGGAGTTGGAAGTTGGTGCGCGCAATGCAGTTTTGTTGTCCTTATTGATCCGGGAACGCGTGCTTTTCATCCATTGCTTTGTTGTGTGAAAAGCAATCCACCCTCGAGTCCTGCCCCACATTGCAACAGAATACGGTTGTCACAGGGAATTGGCGTATTCTTCACGATCTGCACACATTTATTGGGATCTCAGTTTCCTCATTAGCCATCTGATATTTTAAAAGCTGCACCATTTTAAAAATTCCCACCGATTCCAAATTGAGTGCGTCGTGCAACAGAATACACTCCTTTTGGGAGTCGGGTTTCGTGGAATGAAACACTGCAATAAATGCAGGACGCGTTGAGAGACGCTTCTCAAAATCGTGATCGATAAGATAAGAAGGATCAATCAAGGTCCCCTTTATGTTCTTATTTGCAACTTTTTGTGAAGACGCGTCGTGTTATCAGTCAAAACGCAAAGCAAGCGTGCATTCCGTCAAAGTTCATGCCAACAAAAGGAAGAAGAACGACGCACATATATATCTGGATATGACACCGATTTGATGAAACGCGAGTGATTTCAGCTGCATATGTTTGTGAATTCATGAAATCAAAATTCTGTTCCTTTGTCATTGCAGAGCTCACCGCCACTGCACGGAGCAACTGTTCCATCCAAGTGAGTTTCAACTCTGAAAACAAAACGATCGACACGCTGCGTGCAGAGTCACTCTGAGTGCCCTTTTTTTCTGTCCCCCCCAAAAAAGTGTTTTCGTTGTGTGCGCTCGTCGCACGCTCATTGACTGATCTGTGTCGATAACACTCGAGATAGGAGCGACGCGCGCTGCGACCAGGGAGACTCGAAATTCCTGCGTGACTCTGACACTCGAACTTTTTGACCCGATCAAGTGGCGCTGAGGCTGCAGAAACATGACCAATGATCTTGTGATCTGAGGCACGCCCGAGAATGAAAAAAATAGTCACTTGAAATGCCTCTTCTTGCTTATTTTTTCGTGCGCATTCTGTCAAATAAATGTCATCGGGAAGAGATTCCAGGGTTTGACGTCTGAACCGGTCTTTTCTGTACATTTCCAGCACTCCGTACGCAGGAGACTTTGGCTTCGAGATCTCCTTTCAGCAGCAGAGCAAGGAGACCAAGAGCACAACATGGACCGTGAGTGTCGTGGGCTTAGATGAGAAGCGATAACTGTCCTGAACAACCCTAAGCACTCTGTGTTGGCGAAAGCACTTGCAGAACATGCGTCCCACTTGGGAAATTAGGAAATCACTGATCGTGATGTCACAAATTTCCGAACCGATTACGTTCACAGCGAAAACGATTGAAGACAGCCGACAAGATCCAATTCACTGTGAGTCGCTTGGGATTAGGACACTAAATTGACCAAGCGTTCAGTTCAGTTCTGTGTTTGGTGTTTGCTTGACTGGTTGATGGATTCTCACCAAAAACAAACGACAAGCACGCACTTCATTCTGGTACATTCCCAACGTTCGTTGCCAGCCAACTTCCAAACGTTGTTGCAAAACGGGAGAACACTAAATGGTGGTGGAGTGAGAATCCATTTGGTTGGTGTGCAAATAAGAGCAGAACCTGATGTGTTTTCTCAAGTAATTATCCAAACAACACAAAAGCAGTTTCTCCAAAGGAATGCGTGTCGCACTGACCCCGTGCGCATCTGTCTTCTTTTTGCAAACACGACCATCTTTTCGTCTTCGCCTGCAGTACTCGATCGACTTGCGGAAGCTGTACGTGCGCATGGGCGCCACGTGTCCGGTCCGCTTCAAGACGGCGCACATGCCGCCCTCTGGTGCCGTCATCCGCGCCATGCCTATCTACATGAAGCCGGAGCACGTGCAGGAGGTGGTGACGCGCTGCCCGAACCACGCCACCACCAAGGAGAACAACGAGAGTGAGTCGAAACCTGATTCAGACCAGTTGCGCCAGTGACGCACGATAACACGCAGTGTGCGCCAGCTCATGGTTGGGGTTTGGGACCCATCCACGATCATGGTGGCGCGTGACGTGCCTCAGTGTGAACAAAACAGTGCACATGTGGTGTGTTTGGGTGTGCTGGTGCATCCGGTCTGATTTAGGGGGGAAACCTTACTTTTCACGTGGAGCTCACAGTGGCAACCCACATTATTTGTTGACCCTTGGTCAGTGCAGAAGCTGACCTCCCGCAACCAACAGACCGCAAGCCGTGTGTACAGCGATTCAGACCCAAAATCTTGTTTGTCGCGCAGACCACCCGGCCCCGAAGCATCTGCTGCGAGTGGACCACAAACTCGCTCAGTACTACGAGGACCCGTACACGGGGCGACAGAGCGTGCTCATCCCGCACGAGCAGCCGCAGGCGGGCGCGGAGTGGGTCACCAACCTCTACCAGTTCATGTGCTTCTCGAGCTGCGTCGGCGGCCTCAACCGACGACCCATCCAGGTCATCTTCACCTTGGAGAGCAAGTGAGGGCTGTTGATTTGAATCTTCGTTTTGCGCTGTGCCATTGGTGCGCGAGTGGTGAATTTCCTCAGAGGCGAAGCGACTGTGGATGATGAGATCTGACGTTTGTTTGTTTCGCCTTTTCTGAAGCAACGAAGTGATTGGGAGGCAGGCGGTGGAGGTTCGGATCTGCGCATGCCCGGGTCGAGACCGACGCGCAGACGAGAAGGCGTCGCTTCCGGCCAAACCGTCTCCCAAGCGACGTACGTCACTGAAGAAACAACGTGCGCGCGCGCACACACACGCGCGCGCGCACCTGCACGCACGAGATTGATTTTGTGAAAGAACCGTGCAAGTTTGATCTTCCTTTTCGAGAAACCATGCACGACAGGTTTTGACGACTACTTCATCAGAACCTTTCTTGTGTTTGAACAGCAAACAAAGTCACGGTCGGTGCAGAAATCACCGCCGTCGGACCCTCGTCCAAGAAGAGGAAGATCGCTGACGATGAAACTTACACTCTGACGGTGGGTAGCGAGCGAGTCTCTCAGTGCAAGAGCAAAGAAAAGTTATCCAGTCCGTCTGCAAGTTCTGCCCACAACGTGTTCACAGAACTTTTCATCATTTCTTGACAACTTGGTCTGGGTTGTGTCCCTCTTGATCTTTGTTCACGTCGTTCGAAATGGAAACTGACGCGCACGTCGCAACGCAAAGCGGGTGTTTGAACCGGATTCTGTTCGCAGGTGCGAGGTCGGGAGAACTTCGAAATTCTGAGCCAGCTGCGCGACAAGCTCGAGTTGGCGTCGCTAATTCCGCAGACGCAGGTGGAGCTCTACAAGAAACAGCAGTCGGAGAAGCAGTAAGTTTGTTTCCATTTTCATTTGGTTTGACGGGAGAATGTGTTTGTGCGCGTGCGCGTGTTTCTCAATGTTTCCAGCGCATGTGTATGACGTCAAAATGAGTTCACCTTGAAACGATGCATTGAGAGGAACCAAAAAGAAATCTCTTTTCGTTTGAAGACTGAAAAGTCAAAACACGTTTTTCAACAGGCCTTGTTGAGGTTTGACTTCCAAAACCAACTCTTCAAAATTTCAAATCAAACGACATGCCCTCCCCTCTTGTGGCGCCAAATTTCACCCAATGAAAAGCCTTGATGCATCGTTTCAGGGGCCACTCTCCGCATAAGAAACCGACCAAGAAGCCGAGCGTCAATGGACACGGCCATCACCACCACCATCACCACAGCGGCAGCAGCAGCGGCAGCGGCAAAGTGCGGATGATGTCGCACATTCGACACCAACCCAATTCGGACTTCCATTATTACTAGCCGACAATCAGTTGGTGCCGAGACGCGCAACACGGGGGAAGGAGGCGAGTTCAGGGTGCCTCTCAGGAGCTCACGAACTGATACTGCCACGAACAGCCGCGAGGAAGCGAATCTTCCACAGTTTGGTGCTGAGAGTGTGGAAATTTTTGGACTCCGCGGCAGCTAAAAAATCTCGAAACATGATAGTGTGTTTTTGCGCATTCACCAGTGACTTTGATCACAGTGGAAGTGAGATGACGATCTTAGGTTACGACTGATTTGATAGTTCTCGTCAGATAGATGCAAGAATGCAATGTTCTACATTCACGTCCGTCCACACATCAAACAATGTGTTCTTGTTGTATTATTCTCTTCGACTGTGTGACTTCGCGTTTCTGTCTCCAATATCACGTCACAAGAACTTCCGTATTCACCCGTGTGTAGATGCACCTTTTGCTCCAAAATTTGCAATCGATTGTTGGAGTGTGTTTTTCCAAATTCTCTACCATTGTTTCAACGGGGCCTTTGCACCAGAGTGCTTTTCGTGCGACAAATACACGGGTGAATACGGTAGACAACATGACATCAGGGAACTCCGCGTGCGGGTGCTGTGCGTTCGAGATTTTTATTGGTCCGTCCCAAAGATTGCTGCAACAAAGCCAAGGAAGTTCAAAACTACGAAATTTGAATGTCAATCTTGTTGGTGATAATTTGTTCTGGAGTGTTTTCATGCTTGTTTTTGTTGCAAAGTTTAGTTTTAGTCAAAAGAAGTCACAGGCTTAACTGTTCATTGGTCCCACGTTTGTGTTTTGCAGATGTGTAAATACTTGTGTTGTCTTTTGTATCCCAAAGTTTGATGGAACACTGTTGTGGTGTCGTCACCATTTTGCAGAGCAAGAATAGACTTGGGACGTTGACCCATGACAAATTTGTCGATGTGTTTTCGAATGTTGACTATTTTTGAGATGCTTTTGGATACAATCATTCCTCAGACGACGAGTGCTTGAAATGAAATTTGCATTTACACTGTGTTCTGTCTGCGCGTCCACTGTGGAGCTAGTTTGTGCTGTTTGTCGATAGCCTTGTCGATCTCCGATCGAACCACATCCATTTGGTGGGCATTGGAGATGTGTGCTTCACACACAGCACACACTGTGCTCGAGGGTGGTTTTGAGAATTCCGCTGAGACTATGGGAGTCCATTTGATTGCACTTAGAAGTCTGCGAATGGAATATATTTATACTCTCGAGTGGAGTGGTAGATTCGTGAAGGAAATGTCAGCGTAGTTTAGGAACGCTTCTTTTGTAAGTTTTTCGAAATAAAGAACACACATTTTCATTCTGCTCATGTTTTCCGAGACTGAGGTGGAGTGATGTGGGATCGCGCCAACTGGTTGGTACTGTTGTACAGAGCAGATCAGCATCAACACCATAAATCGTTACTCGCGTCGGTTGATGCTTCGGCGAAACACGTTGTCGAGATCAGAACCTGACTGGTTCATTGTTTCAAGCGCAAAGCCAGTATTGATTCATCTGCATTTGCATCAAACTTGAACCCCAACGCGTATTGATCTTTCGTTTCGTCTTTGGATATCAATTTGTACGATTGGTGGATGAGGTGGAAATTTGTGCGAGGTAGAATCAATAACGCTGCGACTTCGCATGTTCTCCATCGGACACGGGTGGTGTCATAATGTGGCACACAAGAAGAAACTATGGCGATGAAAAATCAAAACGAAGTGGCGGACACTGTCCTTATGACTGACGTCTATTTTCGTTGCTTTTCATTTCCAGAGCCACCATTCCTCGCATGATCTCCATCCCGTCCAACCTCGGGTTCGGGGACCGCCTTCCGAGCTTCGGGCTCAACCAGTCGTTCGGCGGGGCTGGAGGCGCGGTGGCGCCCTCGGTGGCGTCGTCGAGTCAACAGGCTGCGCAGCGCGACGCGACGTCGTTCGTGCAGAGCAGCCCCGTGGTGCCGAGTGCGTCTGCGCCGACGCCTGCGCAGCCCGACAACCAGGTGCGTAGTTTCTCTCAGCCCGCTGTGGTCGCCCCTACGAGCACTTTTCTTGGTGTATTGAACGAACTTTTTTCTGTGTGTGTCATGCAGACGATGCAGGCTTTGCAAAGATTGCACATTTCACGACGAAAAAGGAGGGCGGTAGGAGTTGTTTCGTTGCTGGGAACACGTTGTGTTAGATGATTTGTTGAGATTCTGTGTCTACGCGTTTGCCTGTTTCATTGGCGGTCACATCTCGTGTGGACTGTGTGCCGTTCGTTTTCTTGCCTCGAGCGACTTGGGACTCTCCAAGCTATGACTCGGCATTGCAAAAACCGAACGGTACGCTTGTACCTGTGGCGTTCGTTTCTTGAATCCTTGCCCGTTTTCTGAAGGTGAGCACGACGAACCCGTCGAACCCCGCGACGCCGGAGATGCAGGAAAATGTGCACAGCGTCGCGGCGCCACCGTCGAGTCAGGAACTGATGATGCAGCAACAGCAACAGTTGCAGAGACAGCCCGTGCAGAACGACTTCACCATCGCCACGTAAGTCTGATTCATCCGGTGCAGAAATGAATGCACAAACTGAGAAGGAACTGCATTTTGGTTTCCCGACACACAGTGAGTGATGAAGTGTTGTGACTGTTTCCCAGTTTGTGTGAAGGTCCCGTATCAAGCGAACTTTCTGGCTTTTTGCAGCTGGTTGAACAACCTTCAGCTGTCGGCGTACGTGGACAACTTCCACCAGCAGGGTCTCTACAACATGTTCGAGCTGCAGGACTTCACGCTGGAGGATCTGCAGAAGATGCGGATCGGCACGGCGCACCGGAACCGGATCTGGCGCTCCCTGGTGGAGTTCCGCAACTCGAGCGCCTTCATCGGGTCGCAGCTCGACCTGCAGCGCTCAGGGAGCACGGCGTCCACGGCGTCGATGCAGTCCAACGCCGTCCCGGGTGCAGGGTACTACGAGGTGACGAGGTACACCTTCAAACACACCATCTCGCTCAAGAAGGAAGACCACGACTACTGTGGGCCTCAGGCCAAGCAGTGAGAGCCAGACGCCGGTCACTGTTGGAAACCACACAATCTGCTCAGAAACTGGACTTGTCCATTATAGACGTGTCGGGTTGAGGAAATTTCGCAACACTTTGAATCGTCGCTGCCAAAAGAACCAGCTTGTCGAAAGCCAACATATTTTGTTGGTTTGTTGACTGCCATCAAAGCATTTAGAAATTCGATATTGTTTTCCACGTTCCGTGTGCTGTCTGGTACCACCGGGTGTTTCTTGTCCAGAATTTTGGGCAGTTTATCTGAAGTGCGTCTTGATGCCGAAGTGACCCGTGTTTGTTCGTTTGTACATGTCGTCATCCGTTCGCGAGTACTTGGGTGACCTTCAGTGGTGTTCTTAGGATTGATCTGTGTGCCATTTGCAGTTCCTCGTGGGTATTTTCTGTGTGCAAAAGTTGCATCTTGCACCCTGCACAAGTGCACAGTGAATCAACTCTGAAGTTTGTTGCCATTCTGATTCAGGCAAGACGGCCCGCACCAAGCAGCCTTTGGCGAGTGGGTGGGGTGCTCTTTAGGTTACTTTTTGCGTAAAAGTAGCATTGATTCGTCCAGAGAAAAGTGACGTGATTCGCACATGAAGGCTGTGTCTGTCCTTTGCATATCTATTTGCCGGTGTTCACTGGTGTATGTTTTTCTTTGACTGGGATCGGCTGGACACTTTGTTAGACCATCTGCAGTTTTGTTTTCAGTTGCTGTTTGGTTCCTTCATTGTAGAAAAATTTGCTATGTTCGTTCATTCTTGCAAAATGTGAACGTTTCTCTTGTGATTACAATCAGTACTCCGTCCATTGTAAGTGTTGTACATGTGTGAGCTTCTGAAATTGTTGTCGATAGTTCCTCAAAGTTTTAGACGAGCGATTTTCTCAGTTGCGCATCTGTTGCGGTCACTGTGGTTGCAGCCAGTCTGTATATGTAGTCGGGAGCCCCACGCGGTAACCAAGGGGCTCGTCTTTTGTTTGGGTGTCGCTGTCACACGTGCACTCGCTGTTGGTGGAGCCCAACAGAGATCGCACATCTGCTGCCACGTGCTGGTGCTGGCAGTTGCGCTTGCAACGCCGTGAAGACCGAGCTTCTTCAACATGGAGTGCTCTTGTATGTTTCCGCTTTGGTAAATCAAACCATTTTGTTCAGTAGAAACTGCCCTGCGACAGCTCGCGTTGCAGGTTTCACCGCAGTGTTCAGACATGATTGATTGTTCGGCAAAAACGGATCTGAGTCTCGGTTTTAGAGTTTTGGGAATGACTTAATTTAGCAGTGTTAGATTGTCTTGATTTTTGTGCTAGAAAAGCTCGAATTAAAGTGAGATGAAACACGGAAAGTTTGCTGGCGATTTCGTCACTACTGATCAGAGGAATATTGCTTGTTTCCGAATTTGTCAGACACAAAACACAATTTGCCAAGATGATTTTCACCCCAAGTTCGTAACTTCCCCCGCCCCCCGCATTCAAACTTTGCTCTTTCCTGCCGTGAATCGCGATTTCTTTCCCTTTGCCAAAAGAATGGAATTCCTTCAAATGACATTTCCTTCGGTTTTGGAAATTTGACCACAAGAAAGTTTACGTGGACCCCGCCTTCCAGAAATTCCAGTGTCATTTTTAAGCGTGTGGTCCCGAAGGGTGTTACCACACACTTAATGTAATCACCATCAGTCTGTATGTGTGTCCATCCATGTGTGTAAATCGGGTCTACCCAGGGGGGGGGGTTGGACCCACTGGGAAAAATGGTCTGTGAGCATCACTGATCATTTTTTAAAAAAAAAAAAAATTTTGAAAGTCGGTCCAACCCTAGACCCACTTTTC
>JAAUXT010113145.1_pt1 | contig 23319 bp, 20 predicted proteins | sample 7278171 | NCBI WGS metagenome assembly JAAUXT01 (sample SAMN14350112, study PRJNA611818) | marine sediment metagenome | isolation source: surface marine sediment (1.8m) | place: French Polynesia: Moorea | collected 2018-08
GGATTTAGAACCACTGCTCACCAGATGTCACCACTGTACACAATAAATACAGAGGTTCCCGCCCTCAGGGACAGTCTCTCCTGAGATACCAACCAGTGTGTTTGTGATATCACTACATCATGAGGATGAATCACTTGTTCTTGGGATTTACCATGCTTTCAGAGACAATCATGACAAAGCCATTTGACACAGTTTTCAATGTCTTTTGCTACTTGGAGTCAGCAGGTATTGTAGTCTGTTGCATAATGATCAGAGCAGTCACAGACATGATAAATCCCAAAAACAAGTGATTCATCCTCGTACAAAGGCGCAGATCTTCGGCAGTTCTGCTTCCGACTGTCTATTCTACTCGTATTACACACCACAAAAAAAACCCAGAAAGCCAGCAGCTTGAGTGTTGGCAACGGGTGGGTCCAGGAGCCCCTTACCCCTGAAATCTTTTTTGTTCCCGTCCACGTGTGGACTGGCTTCTCATTGCCTCTCGCCGCAATCTTCACTCCTCCAAAAAGTTTGATGATCCTCTCTTGGAAAACAGTGGAGAACTTTGTTTGCGAAGACGTTCAGAAATCCCATACAAAGATGATGGGAAACAGAAAATCCAACAATGTGACACAAATCGCCAACTGGGCAAAGCGTCAACTGACTTGGCATCCTTTTTCTTACAGTTGGGAGGAACCAGACAAAAAGAAGGATTACAGCTACACGGTGACGATCTGTGCAGGACCGAAAGGCTACCCCAGTGCTGGTGTCCTACAAACAAAACTGCCGGAGCACGTGCCAAAAATTGTGGTGGGCAACATCAACAACACCAGCATCATGGCAGGAAGTAAGTTTTGTTGTGTGCGAGTCACACACACACACACACACACACACACACACACACACACACACCACGGAGCTTGCAGACCATCTCCCTCTTATGCACTTGAAAGGCCCACTGACAACCCAAATTTAGTGTCTGAAGAAGTGGTGCTGTGTCTTTTCATGATTGAATAAATCTCAGCACACCTCAGCGTGTTCTGTTCACTTTCAGCTGGGTGGGTGCAGTTGGAGTACAGCGATGGAGACAAGTACAACTCCCACTGCAACAGCGAATCGAGACGGGCGCACATCCTCCTCATATGTGACGAATCCAACTGGCAGGTGAAGACGATGTGCAGTCAACACTATTATGCTCGTCGCGCCAGTTTCTTGACATTAGGGAGTTTTTGCAAATTGGAAACGTAGACGTGGGCGTGAACGTAGGTCTACGTAAAATCTCACCCTGTGGGACATCATACTCCTCAGATACTAGATCTATGGTTGGTCTCTTGTTTCAAAAGAAATCTGCACTGATAGTAAAATTTCAAAGGAAAATACCAAGACAACAAAAAAACTGCAAATGTATCTGGCAAAGAGAAAAATAGATGTCTGCTGCTTTGGACTTCTTTCTTCTGTGGTGTAGTGGATCCCACAGGGTGAGATTTCACGTCTACGTTCACGTCTATGTCTGCGTTTTCAATTTGCGAAAACTCCCTAATAACACCCTTTCAGTGTTGGCATTCAAGTTGTGGACGTTTGTGCTTTCAGGGGACGTTGAATGTCGTCGAGGAAAACACCAACAAAAGTGAAAACTGCTACTATTTGTTTGAGCTTTCGATCGCTGCTGTGTGTGACGCTGCACCGGCTCGTGGCCTCAGCACCGGCAGCGTCTTCTGCGTCGTGTACGTTTCACAGACACGTCTTGTGGCATGTCGCGCGAGGAAATCTCTCTTGCCTCGTGTCTTACATTCATCAGTGTTGCAGCTCACAGTTCCTTTTCGTTCCAGGTTCGTCTGTTTGGTTGGAGTTTACTTGATTTTGGGCTTCATCTACCAGAGACTCGTGGTCGGCGCGAAAGGCTGGGAGCAGGTCCCCAACTACGCTTTTTGGAAAGACTTCGGAAATTTACAGGCCGTGAGTAGGATGCGCGTGCAGAAGCTCGAGAATGAAATGTGTGTCGATGAAAAACAATGTGGTTCAGCACGACGTCGCGACGCGCTCCCCCCTCCTCCCGAGAGTTATGATTTTGGATGAGTCGGCAACAGCTGTATCAGTTTACTGTCGTGCAGGTGCGAGTGTCATTGAAGATGCAAATTGAACTGTGAAAGTGTTTGGACATTTACGGAGGTGGTGTCGGCACTGTTACCTGCAAATATCAATTTCACCTTGTGCAGTGTTTTCCAGCCACAATTTTTCTAAGATTGCTAAGAGTGCTAAGATTCGTCAGCAGATCCATTTTTGCTGCCTCCCTGTGTGTGGTGTGGTGTGTGTGTGTGTGTGTGTGTGTGTGTGTGTGTGTGTGCCTGTGTGCCTGTGTGCCTGTTGCTTATTTCCAATTGCCCTTCCCTGCGGGAGGACGGGAGGTTGTGTTTTTTTTTGCGTCTGTGACAACAACAAAGAGTGCTTTTGTTTTTCAGCCCGCGGTCGCCTTGGGCCGAAACTGCGGGCTTTGTGCAATTGGTCTCTGAATGTCTGTCTGTCTGTCTGTCTGTCTGTCTGTCTGTCTGTCTGTCTGTGCAAAATCTCGCTAAGTTAAAGGAGGGGTAACTCAGCTGGCTTGTCCATAGGTTTCTGCATGTGTTCCTGGCAGGGTCACTCAGCTGGCTCAGCTGGGTTGCCAACACATGTAGAAACCTATGAACACGCCAGCTGAGTGAACCCCCCCCCCGCCGCCGCCGGTAACTCAGCTAAGCCGGCACAGTTGAGCCAACTTTGCTGGGCCCAACTCTGCTGGCCCAGCTGAGTTACCCGTCACCATTACCCGTCACCAACTGAGCCAAGTTCAGAACCGCGGACTTTCCAAGCGTAGCTTTCTTGTTTCTTGGTGTTTGCAGGACGGATGTGACTTCGTGTGTCGCACGGGAGCGAAGCGCGGGTCGCGGGAGTACCGCGGCATCGGCGACGACCAGCTGCCCGACGAGACGATCGCCCATGACGACAGTCTCTTGCCCATGTGATGCGAGTCTCTCTCGGCGCCACGAGTACGTCAAAATTCCTATTTTTATGTGCATTGAGATTTTGCTGAGTCGGACCCCAATGTTAGGAACGTCAGGTTATTCCAGAATTGTGTGCTATTTTGTTGTCTCCGACCACAACAACTGCTGGAGAAGTGTAGGATAATTCGATGTGAAGGTTCGGTCTCTGCTGTCGGAGTTTGCGGACATGATTGTCAAAGCGTTCAATTCAGCATTCGATAATCCGTGGACAAAAGCGGGACGCTCGTCATTTCTAAGTCAGGTGCGAAAGAAGGCGCCGTGTTGGCGCAGCAGTCGGACACGTCTTGTTGTTTCATTCCAAATTTGGTGTCGGTGCCTTGTCATTCTGGGTGCAATGCGCTTGGTTTGTGTTTTTGAACATTTGATGTATCTTGATTTGAACCGGGTTCAGGACCCAATGGTCGTCTTTCATGTGTGTGAGCCGAGCCCTCGCCTCGCGAGAGGCTGATGCCTTTGTGAACACGTGTGTTCTCTTGTCGTGATCCAACTTTAGTCGTTCTCTGCAACATTCCACTTGGAGAGCGAGTTTGGCAGTGAGTGTGTGTACTCGAGTCAGTTTTGGAATGGTGCGTGTGTGAGAGTGGTGATCATCGCAGCGTGTGCTACGATGCGGTTTTTGTGCAGTCCCTGTTCTGCGATCAGGTTGGTCGCGTTGAAATCTCATTGTTACGAGTGGGTGTTTTGTGGAAACAAAACACGAAGTTTGGTGTCGGAATAAAACATTGTTGCCTTGTTGGGTGAAACTGAGCTTGAAATGTGAGCATTCGCTTCAAAGAAATCAAGTTTTCTTGCGCTAGTTGTATCTGAATGGAAGATGTTCACTTCTGTACTTTTTGCTTCAACAGGAGCAATACAGAGTTGGAGTTCTGAACTGAGATTGGCTTTGTTTTTCCGTCAGAACTGTATTGTGCTTCGCCGTGTGTGGGAAAAAATGTTCCAGTCTGTGTGAAGTTGTGGTCCGCCGCCTCACACAGTCGGAACTGTTGCCAAACAATCTGTTGAAAGTCCAAACTTGGTAGACTCACGGACTCGGAGTGTGATTGGGACTGGTCAGAGCCGCTGGCATTGCGGCTCAAGTGCAGTCACCAGAGTCTGGTCTGGACGTGTGTGCACATCAGAAGGACGGGTTACTTCTCAGTTGGTGAGGATGTGATCCTCTTCAAGGGCATAACGACGACCCTGCCCCACCCCCCGCCCAAGTGAGGCACCCTCAGATGCGCACGCTGGACACCAGCTTTCGCTTGCAACAGTGGGGGAAATTGCAGCTATTCAGGGAGTTTGGAGAAGCTGAGAAGTGTCCCCGAAAGTGTCGGGAAAGTTGTTTCGTACCAAAGGAGTTTTATTCATCTTGAAAGAAAACAACACACTCACAAGTGCCCATCGAACAACAGCAAGAGAAAAGGAAATCGCTACAAGTGTACAAATTGCAACACATTTCTTCAAAACATCGAATTTTTACAATACGAGTACACCGCACATTTCCTCTGCGATGCCTCTGAGTGCTGTACATGAGAAGAACGAGTTTGAATTCTCGACTGCTTGTGCAGGTGCCGATTCAATCTGCCTCGTCACAATAGCGCTGCGACGGCGTGAATGGTGCATTGTTTGAAAGATGAAGCGACTGACATGTTGAGTAGATCCTCCAGAGAGATTATCCTGGGTTGGTGGGTTCATCGTTGCGGTGAAAGTTGGCCTGACGGACAGAGTGTGTTGGCCCGAGCTGTCCATGTCTGGAAGGCCAAAGAGATTCACTCACTCGGTAAAACAAGTTCGCAAGTTTTGAGCACACGAAAGTTGTCGCCACATGTGATTCTCCCTCGAGTGCGGTTTGGCGTTTCCGGTTCGCTTGAGTCAATCAGAGAGAGACTTCAATTTTCCTGTTTGTCTCCGGAGCCGTTCTGCTCAGTGCCCGCTGAACTGCAGTTCAGTGTCGTGAATTCGTACTCTGTGTGAGGGTCATTCTTGAGTTTTTTGCTCACTTTACTACTTGCGCCCGCATTGTAAGCGTGATTATTGTTGCCAATAGTTGTCCCGGTGGCGGAATTGTATTCTGAAGTGCGACGGCCAGACATAATGGGGTCTCCTTTACACCAGAACGCATTGATGAAACTTTCCCTGAAGTTGTCATTGGTGAAGGCATACATCAACGGGTTGACCATACTATTTGCGTAAGACAGGCTGGTGAACACTTGGAACATGTAAATTTTCCACACGGGCAGAGAGATCTGGTCCTGCACAATGAGGTGCAGCTGGAAGGCCCAGTACGGCAGCCAACAGGTGATGTAGACGCAGATGATGAGCGTGACCAGCTTGGTGACCTTGCGGTGCGAGCGCTTCTTCTCCGCAGACCTGACCTGGGGCCCAGTGGATCGAAGGCGGATAATGAGGAGAGTGTAGAGGATGGAAATCAGAAAGCAGGGAACGACGAACCCAAGCAGGAGCGTGTAACAGATGAAGGCTTTCTCGGGGCTGATGCCGCCTCCAGTCGGCCACTGGATGTGGCAGGAGAACCAACCCTCTTTGCGCGGGTTGGGGATCTGCTGCGCGTACAGCACGACGGGCAGCATGACGAGGAAGGACACGATCCACGTGCCGGCGATCGCCAGGATGGCGTAGTTGGAGGTGCGGTAGCGCATCGAGGAGATCGGGTAGCAGACGGCGAGGTAGCGGTCGCCGCTCATCACCAGCAGCGTGAAGGCGCCCGTGAACATATTGATGCACGTCTGCATGTAGTAGATCTTGCACATGGCGAAGCCGAATACCCAGTGCTTGGTGACCACAGTTGTCATCAGCATGGGCAGCCCGACCATGAAGAGGAAGTCCGCGATGGAGAGGTTGAGGATGTACATGTTGGTCACCGTCTTCATCTTGGTGTAGCGCAGGATGACGAACACGACGAGGCCGTTTCCGACGAGGCCGATGACGCACATGAGGCCGTACGTGACGACCATGATGGCGCCGAACGCTCCGAGGGACGGCGCCGGGAACTCGGCCTCGCACGTCTCGTTCGAGTCCAGCTCCAGGCCCGTCAGGTTGTTGGAACAAGTCGCGTTCGTCGCCATTGTGGAAGTGGAACGCGGTGGAGGTGGAAGTTGCAGAACTCGAGGCGGCTTTGGTCCGACACTTCACACCACACCGTGAACAGCAATTGATCCTTCAGCTAAAGCGAGAAAATGGAGCTGTTGAAACAAAAAGATTTTGCTGAGATGCGTGCGCTGCCGCTTGATGTTGTTCGCATTTGGTCGCGAGCATCAAGGCTGAAACAAGTACGTCCGCCGGCGCAGTGGGATTCGCTGCGCCGCGCCAACAAATGTGATTTGCAATGATTCACTGAAACTGGTAACCATCTCCAGAGGGAAGAGGGCGATGTCCGACGGACCGACTGTTGTGCCATCGGAGTCCCAAGTCGCACACCTCGCCCCCTGCAGCAGGACTTCAACGCATGAGCCTCAAATGCGGAGCTGAAGCTTGCGGGGCCCGTGAAATCGAATGCGACCGGTGGAATGAGATGAGGAGACCCGGTATTTTTAAGACCAGGGGTCTGGTCATTTTAGGGTGTGGGCTGGCTATTTCCAGTCGATTTGAAATGGCCAGATCCCAGGTCACCTCTCCGAGTGCAATCAGTCAAGGCTCAGAGTCACAGAGGTCTCTTCGTTTCTGAGGTCTGGCCATTTCATTACACCGGTTCAACGCTTGAGTCGGCGTGCGTCGGCCGCTCGCTCAGCAGACTTCCTCCACCCACATCACCTCGAGACATGGGGCCCGAGGTGGGAACATCCGAGATCCACTCCGATCAAAAACAGAAACCTAATTTCCTGCTCTTTCTGCCCTGTCTTTCTCCCGACTGCCCGGTTTGCGCAGCTGCACGTTTTGCCACTCCGATGCGTGCAGAAAGCAGCTGTGACAAGGTGTACGCTTTTTGCTCTTCAAATAAAAACGCACTGCAATGGGTTTGAAATGCAGTGGCTGAAAATGCAAATGGAAACATTTGTTGTCATCCAAACCTGCCGCTGCTGTAACTCACAAGACAGCTCTCACACATGGCAGCCCGCTTGCGAGGGAGGAAGGCATCCGAGAGTACCAAAAATGTTTTTTGAAACCTCCGAAAGTGAACGCTTCTTCTGTTGACCAAAGCTTGTGGGAAAAACTGTTTCTCAACCGCAGAATTCGGGGACAACACTCTTGTCCAAAGTGCGAATCAAGTTGACCCCACCGTGCTCTGCAATGCCAGGGGTCCCCCCTGCACCATCTGAGTTTGCCTTTTCAATGTTTGATGAATCCGAGTCAATTCAACAGTTGTCCCGAAAGCAGAGTGCAGATCTACAGGCACGACGGAATTCATTGCCTTCGCTGTCACGTACTTCAGGGAAATTCGTTTGGAGCAGGAAATTGCAGTTAATTCAGTTTGTATTTCGACCACGCAGCTTCAAAATGAAAAAAAATGTTATGGTCTTCAGGACTTTCACCTCCAAACTCAATTTTGTGGTTTCAGTGCACGGTTCCGGTGAAAGCAAATTTATGTGGGCGTCACTCTCGTCAACAGGCTGAGTTCCCGTGCACCGCTCTAGATGTCAAGGCTCAGGTGCAATCAAACGTTCCAGGTCCATGGTGTCCAGACGGCACCCTACACTGTCGTATCTTCTTTCAGGATGATGATCAAGATACGCGGATTGCACGACGGACATGAATGTACGGCGCACAACGTCTTTCATGTCTGCGGCCGTGTCTGTCTTTCTTGTGCTACGGACGACCCCGATATGACTCGTAAAGTCTTGGTGCTGAAGTTCGGGCAACGTGATGTGGATAGATAGAGGGGAATTGACGGCCAGCGGCTGTTGGAAGAAGCAACCCTTTGACATGTGAATACGGTCGTGTTTGGCCTTCTGAAGCCAATGCCAGCGTCGGCTGAAGAAATTCTGGCAGATTCACTGCTTGATCTTGTGTCGAAAGCGCCGACAGCTTTCAGAAAACGTTGTCCGCACCAGTTTTAACCTGTTGGTAAAATGTCAGGCCTTACTGCTGTTCGTGCAGTTGATCTGAGAGTTGGGTCCGTTTCACGTGGAGAGTGAATCGCGTCCAGGCGGACAGGGAAACCCCGACGCGCCCGCCATCATGGAGAGAGGTCGACGCCACGAACACTAGAAAACTCTTTTTGCCTTGATCCTCGTTTCGAACTTGTTTGATTGTGGCGTCTCGCGCCTCGATGGCCACGCAGAGAGTTCAGATTCTTGCGAACGCGTTTTACATCGCAGTCCCACTCTCCCGCGCAGTGGGTCGACTCGCTCACGCACTCGTAACTCTCTCCTGGGCGCCTAATCGAGCATGTTCTTCTCTTCCCCTCATCTCCTCTCCAACTCGAAATGAACCTTTTCAACAAAATGGACTTGTCACCAGACAAGGCTTGAAAGGTGACGCGTTCTGTCTGGCCTCGAAATTCCCCAGCTGCTTCTGGAAATAAACTTTCAACTGAAAATGCACCTGGAATGGGGTCTCTTTGCCCCTTTGCAGTCGCGTGTTGCGTGAGGTCACCACGACTGAAAGGAGTGCGTTGGGCTGACACTTCCTGCATGCAGTCGGAACAAAATAGCGCGAGCAGAACCTTCCCAAAAGGCTCGTTAGTTGACCCAGCTCTTGTTATTGATGCAAATGGACGTTGCTGGGCTTTCTGTCGTGTGTTTGTTGACGTGTGTGGTCCACCAGATTCAGAGAGTGAATGGTCGTACGATCGTACCTTCTCTCGGTGAGCGCACACAAACACTTCTTGCAAGCTCTGTCCATACCTGCGTGTATGTACTGACGAAAAACGAGCATGCTTCACAGCATTGTGTCGCGCGTGCCCCCAAGATAGATGTTACCTCTTCAACTGCGAGCATCAAAACAATACTGATGCTAACTCCAAGGCCTTGAAATAATACTTTTGCATATTCATGAGCCCAGCTGATAGATTGCTACACAAATTTCAGGGCTTCAAGGGCCTTTATGGTATGAGATAGATGTTACCTCTTTGGCCACCAGTATCGAAATTATACTTGTGTTGACTCCAGGGCCAAAGTTCTTTTCACAGGGAGGGGGCAGGGGGTCCTACCTTGCACTCCGGACAGACATATATTCACAATATTAGTCGCGCCAAGCGCCACTACACAGAGCAACTCAAAACATCGTTCCCACTGAGCAAGGAACCGGAATCAACGGTATTCTGGTTCTGAGGCTTTTGTGGATCATCCTGACTCAATGCAATTTCAGTCTGTTTGATTCTGCGCAAAGATTCTGAGGTCCCTCAGATATATCAATTTGCGGCATCTACATAAACCAGTCTTGTTCGTTTCGTAAATCAGTTGCCTCAGGGGTTGTATTTGTGACCTGTGAGTCTCGGTGCCTAGTCTCCTGAGACGACGAGAGTTGCGAACAGCCTTGGGGCTAAAGACCTGCAGGGAGAGAGACAAGGTGCTGGGATTGCCAAGGACGAAATCACAAGCACAAAGTACCAAGGTCTTCGTTGACTTGCAATGGTTCATTGACACGCGGCAGAGCCATGTTTGAGGTTGTACCGCTGACCAACAACTCCCATATATTCCGCCGAGATTTGCGAGGCAACCTATGGCGAAGATGGTTTGCGTCAATCCAGGCACAAACGCTGGATAAATTCGGCATGAAATCTGAAGCCAAATGGAGTCTGCGCTGGTGTGGAGAGGAATACAACAAGGTCCAATAACAATCCAATTGGAATTGTATCGAAATCGTTCACCAGTCTGGTATCTTCAATTTGTGCTCCAAGTGAAAGAACATTTTTCGCCCCATCAACATGTCTCAGTGTCTGTAAGTTGTGTCTTCTTGGGTTTCGCTAACAGCGCTTCAACAGCGAGTTCCAGAAGCAAAGTGGTTTCTTTGCAAAAAACGAATCAAACGAATTCTGAAACGCCTTAAAACCACTGAGAAGCTTTTCAGCACACATATTTTTTTTTTCAAAAGTTGCCTTGACAAACTTTCAACATTTACTCGTACTGCCTCCGCTTTGTTGTTTACAAGCGCCGTAAATTTTTGCTGAAAGTATCTGTGATGCTTTATGGCAAAGAGAATCTTCCGATGCTTCCTGCAAGAAACCTTGGTGAACGTCGTTATTCTTCAGACTATTTCCTGCGACCATTGTATGGAGCAGCTCCGTTTATGCGTTGCAGGTGCTTGGCAGGGCTGAGACTTGCCCTGCAGCTGATAAGAACGCATTTTCCTGACACACACGTGTGCAACATTGGCTCGCAATTCGTGGTCGTTCCAGACGAGCGAGGAAGAAATTGGTTCAGTGGCCGGTGTCCAGGCTCTGGCTGCTGCTAACTCATCATCGCACACGCTCGAGTGCGTCATTGTTTTATTTACAATTTCCGTCACGTCCCAGAGGTGCTCGCAGTGTCTCTGTTTAATTGCGATTTGTCACTCGTTGTTGAGCGTCGGGTGCGGGAAGTTGGAACTTTCTCCGACTCTATTTTCGCTTTCCTGCGGCAGTGGTTGTGACCTGTCCTTTTCCTGTCGCGAAACAAGAACAAATCGAGGGACTGGCCCACAAGAACTGTCGGAATCTCACGTGTTCTCTCACGTGTTCTCTCAGGTGCTACCTGAGCAGGTTCTCCATTTCAGACAATGACGTGAGCCGAAAAGACAAGAAAAATCTTGCACATGGGATGACATCAGATCGATAAGTCTCGATGGAGGCACGTCGTTCGCCACGTGCGATTGTGAAAAAACAGATTCAGCTGAAGACAGAGAGGATTTTCTTGTGCGAAATTCAGCTATCTGGAGACGGACGCAACGTAGCGGACCCAAACGTGTTCAATGTGATACAGAGGACTGTGGAGTCCTCGTCGAATCTTCCGGAGATCCACTTTTCGATCATTCACGTCTTCCACACAACTCGCGTGTCCCAAAACAGCGATGATCAAAACTGCATCGCCAGAAGATGGATTCCCAGTTGACAAGTAACAGGTTATTGATTGTGCAGGGAAAAATCAACTCATCGAAAGGGTTTTCAGTTTGATGCTCTTCAGGGTATAATGTCAGAGTGCGATTTCACCTGCTGGAGAAAAGGAAAGAAGGTTACTTGGGGAAGTGAGACGAACAAAGAAGGGTCCGTTTTTCTCCAGCCTCCAGCTTGCAGTTGTTTTGGCTTTCTCAGATCAGCACAGCCCGCTCCGCACGGTCTGGGCGCGTGTGGCTCAAGAGCTTGGAGAGCTTGGTTCTGACTTTGCACCCGAGACAACTGCGAAAAATTCATTGCCGCTTGTACAAACACGCAACAGGCGCGCATTTATTGATGCGTTGTTTTTTGCTCCTCAAAAGGAACACCCATCACACTTTACGTCCCACAGGGCGACGTGCGAAGAGCAAGATGCAGTTGCTTTTGGATGATGCGTCTTTTGATTGAGTCCGACAATGGAAAACACTCATGGCACTTGTGTGGCATTTGTGCTGTGTGAGCCATTACTGCTGAGACACCAATTCAATTCAAGGCAAGATTGAATGCCGTAAGTGCAGCTGTGATCCTGCCGACCTTCAAATACAAATGAAGATTACGTCCCAGGGATTCAATTTGTAGGGTTGCACTCGCTTTTGACCAGCCATCAAAGTACATGTTGTTCCCAGTTGTTTTCTTGGAACTGATTCGCTCGATGCCCACGCCAAGCTACAAGAATTTGCCTTCGGAACACAGCGCGAAGCAAAACACCAGGATGACATTTCTCTGTTTTGAAAAAATCCTGCAAAATTGAAACTTTGAAGTTGGTGATGATCAGAACGGCTCACCCAAACCCAAGCCCCTCACCCTGACACTTCGAATATTGGCACCAGCTGGAAATTAAGGGTGTGTGTGGAGTACAGGACGCAGTGTGAGTGGAGGTCGAGGCACGAGCCATGTGGAGTGAAGGTTCTGCCTCAAATGGCATGACTCGAGGTCTCAGTTCTGGCGATGTCCACCCGCGCCGAGTCAGAACAAAGCGAGCCACTCCATCCACAGGATTCAATTTGCCAGCTGCACTTCTGAGGCCAGCAAATGATCTCGTACGTGACTGCACGTCACGAGGCAGGGGAATTGACAAATGGCGACCAAAATTCAAGTATACTTGTATTCCTTTGATACACTGTCAAGTGCCAAGGAGTTGCACGTGTAAGCTGCCTGCCTGTCGTAAACCAACGTTGGGCACATTTTGCAAAGTGAAGCACAGATAACCAAACACAAAAAGATGATGTCTCCTCTCACAATTGGTCCCCTGAGACTTGGAATAATGGAATGCATTCTCCATCATTGATGACTGTAGGGAGACATATCAACATCAGTTCCACTGATTGCAGGGCGATGCTTGATTGCGCTGATGTATGTTGAATTGGTTTCAAATAGGGTCCATAAAACTTGCCCAGATTTTGAGCGCAACGACAGGGCTTTGTACCGTGGTTCGCTGCGGTTCTCCACATCTACAGACTTCGGTTGGGAGACCAACCCACGACGCTGATTGCGATGAAGAACATTGCTCTCAATTGTCAAACTGTTCCACTCGTTTGAGCATGCACAAGTGTTGGGACGTTGTTTTTGGTTTTTGTTGTTTCGCCCAATTGCCAGGATCACAGCTCCCGTGAAAGATGGTTGTGGCAAAGCCTACTTGAGCGGGGGGATGAAGCACCAACAAAACACCGGTAATTAACATCGTTACCACTAATTGTTGCTCCAACAACGCCTCACTCAACACGCCTGGAACTGTGTTTGTGTTTTGAGCAGCAAAAGCAATATATATTTCTTGAGTGTCAGCGATGTTGGAATGTTCAGAAGCGTTTCTTTTGTCAACTTGTGGGTGTCAAATTGATGAGATGCTGTGCGCGCGCGCTTTGTGTTGTGCGAGTGCGCAACGTGCTAACTTCAGGAACCCCCCTCCCCCCCCCCCCCAAAAAAAAAAAAGAAACAAAGAAACAAAACAAAAACACAATCCGCTTTCTGACTGCATGTTGCTCACAAATTTCTTGTTTGACAGGCTTTCTTGGACAAATAAAAGCGAGGGACATTGTCACGAGCCCTTTTGTCTTGACAAAATGAACTGGTGAGAAACTCGCACAGATCTGTGCTGCTGCAAATTGTCACGCCAACACCTTGACAACACTTGTTTGAACAACCAAAAGTACAAATTTACTCGTGGGTTGTTTGGGCAATGTCAGCAATGAATGCCAATGAAAATGACTCGACGTTGATGAATGTGGAAGACGAGAGATACACACGGGTCGTCAAATGCACGAGCCTTGCAGCCACTCAACACTTGGTTCTTTTGTGACTCGAACAGTGTCCTTGGACGAAAAACAATTGCAGATTTCTGATGAAGGGACACAGGAAAGGTGGTCGTCGCGTGAAGCTTGTGAAGGCTGCGCCCGCTGCGCCGGGAAAGTTTCTGCTTGTTGATCAACAAGCCTTCAAAGCAAATGATGAATTGGTCATGTCGGATGCGTCTACACCGAGCCTCTCCAAACTTCAGTTCCCTGCTTCCTTGCGTGTTTGCCCTCATTAGACTGGACCCTGCGTCTAGGTCTGCTACTGGGTGTGGGCTGTTGATCATCGAGCTTCACCTGTCTGTTGCTTGTCACAGGTTAACTCCGTTGCTCCGATGAGCTTGACCACCACGCTGTCTGCAGTTGGTTCAAAATTTTAGTATTTGCTTAAATTCTGAAAATGACCCTGTGCACCTTGTGCAGGAACTTGGTCAGACCTAGGGCGATTGTTTCGCAAAATATATGTCCCAGTGTGACTTTTTCCATTTCGACAGAGAACATGACAATTTTCCATCATCTGTCTTTCCGTACCAGCAAATCATTCATTCCTGTCGCATTGCAAGTGAACCAACCGCACGAGGCAAATTTTCATGGGATAAAACAGAGCTCGTGCGCGGGGTGTTGTCTGCATGCATGACAAGCAGCTTCCGCAAAAGATAAAAAACAACCTGCACAGACATATTAACCTGTTTCCTTCTCGAAAACCGAAATCTATGGTTGGTGCGGGAAACATTTTATCAGTCTGTGCTGTTGGAGAAAAAAAAACACTTCGATGGGCGAGCGACAGAAATTCTCAGGGTTCTCGTTCTGAGCGGAATCGACACTTGCAGCCATTAGTCGCCGTGTTCCCTCAAAGTCGCCGCTGAAACCTGTCACTGCACGGCCGCAGTTGCTGTTGACGCGCGGATGCCCCAACCACTGCGACGTGCACGAGGAACAAAAGCAAACGAAGATCCGCAGAGTAACGAGGCTGCCCACCGCATTCTTTTTTCAAAGGACATGAGGGAAGAAGTCACTGCGTGATCATGGCCATCATTAGGAGAAATAACATTCATTGCGCAGCCGTCCAAGTGCAGCAGTTAGCCTCTGCTGAAACCAGCCATCGCCCAGTCATCTCTTCAGCTCTTTGCACAGAGAACCACAATGAGATTTATTACATGCAAGGAAGCCTTTGAATTCCGACAGAGAAAACAGATGAGATTTCCTAGTTCTCGGGGAGTTTCTTTTGTTGAGTGGGGTTACTGCCGAAAGTCGTGGCAGTTTTGCAGAGACTCGTCCTCAGCGCACCTTTGAAGTTTCTTTGTGTTTTCCTCAGCAAAGGAATATATCTCTTTTGTGTTTCGAACCACAAAAGCATGGAGAGGAAGGTTTGATCTGCCACTTGAGTCACCAACAAAGGGCATGTCTTCACGTCTGGTAAAAGTACAAGTTACGGCGCCATGGTCATTTTTTTAGCGAAAAAGAAACATGTACTTCGAGTCGATTTGAAGTTGAGTCAACTTTTTTTCAGAATTCAAGAAAACGAAGGTTGTTGGGAAACCAGAACACAAATGTGTAGAAGAATCCAAAATGTTAAGAGCTCCGCAACAAAAGTCATTGAGGAAGTTAATTTCTACATTTTAAGACCTTTTACACATTTTTGAAAAACAAATCAATTGAAATTTCTCTGGGTTTTGAAAGCTTTCCTTTCCTTTGAAAACTTTTGACTTCCGGAAAAATTGTGCGTAAAAAGCGAGTTTCTGTCTTTACAAACATTTGGTTGCTTGCAATATTATTTTTGAGGTCTCACAAATGACTGTTGCTCTCAGAATTTGTGAAATTTCACATATTGGGCCGCGTGAATCACGGTTTTCTGCGCTCCAAAAACTTGCTAAATTTGCTTTATTGTTGCCCACACAGAACAAGACAGCTTCTTAATTGCCCTTCATTGGCGTCTTTTTTTCAAACCGTTGCGTGTTTTGTCGATTCCATGCACGCGCAAGCCGGTTGCCTAACACTTTTCTCTGTCGCAGACTCCACTTTAACGACGCGCTCCAACTGCAGTCCTGAAACAGTTTGGTTGTGCTCAGCGAGTCCGCACGAGAATGAACCGAAAGGATCAGTTCTTCACGTGTTCATAGCAAAACTGCCAAGATTCCCCATCGACAAATTTTGGGAACATGGGTACTAAAACTTTGTATCTGTGGCGGGAAATCGATATCATCTGAGTGGCAACATGGAGAATGGAATTCCATTTCCTTCAAAGGCTTCAAATGTATGGTTCCTGTCCAGAGGGCATGTCACAAGCTCGCTCGTAAATTGGGACCTTCATCCGTTGACCCGGACAGAGCGAACGAACGAAGCCGACTCTCCGCGGACGCGCTGTCTGTTTCCATCCAGTTTTCCTATGTCACGACAGGCGAGTACAGAAGTTCGCGTGTCGGCTCCAGGTTGTTTTGTTCTGTTACTTCATGCATCAACAATGAGAATCGTGCACAAATTTTGCTCATTGGACAATGTTACGCACACAGAAAATCCAAACTCTGTCCTGCTGAAATGAGACACGAGAACCATGGCATAGTTCGCAGCATCACGAAGTGAGAAATCCAATCCAGGACGGACCTTGGGATCACGGGAAAAATCTGCAGGTAACATGTGCGAAAATCGCTCGGGCAAAAGCGGCAGAAGAAGTGCTGAACGCACATGGGAACAGGTTTCTTTCAGTGAGGAGAACCCGACTCTAAATTTGAGCGCCTTCAAGTTGTCCTGAGACGCCTCATGGGGAGCCAGCGAAAAAGCATCGAAAATGTCTGACTTGTTCCTGTGACCGCACCTGTTATGGCTTTTTTTTCCAAAAGTATCCGGCAATTATGGAAGCGCGAAAAGGCCAGCAGGAACCTGCAGAGCTGCGGCTGAGGGAAAAGACCCATTATATTACACACACAACATTTAAATTTTTGATGGCTGAGGAAGAGAGCGAGCAAGGCGTCGTTTTGTAGCACACGTATAAGCATGTGTGGGTTTTAGTGAAGGAATAGAACCGTTCGTGAGGGAATGCGAACGCGTCAGCGTTGTGGAGGGAATATTGATCAGCCATGAATATTTCTTAAGAAGCAAAAGGATCAAGTTTCACCCCGGTCTCATTACACCCTGATGCAGGCATTGTGTGAAATCTCCATGTCAGGGGAGCGGGTTCGCCTCGAGTTTCTTGTGACGTCAGAACTGGGCGGGTCCACCGCAACTCAAACGCCCCCTGTTCTTTCTGGAACTGGGGAAACAAAACTTCTCTCACCGCAATCAGGCAGGAAACCCTCAATTTTCTCGTCGTTATATCCCGCAGAGATGTGCATTCTCAATTGTGAGATGCGAATCATGATCAACAAGTTTCTTGGGAGGGGCGTGGAAGACTCAGACTTAATCACCGGTGCATGTACTGTTTCAAAACAAAAGAGACGCTCTTGAATAAATTGCGTACGAGGGTGAAGTGCAGAACTGTGGACTGTGCGTTGCTCCCAACCACTGCTTCATCCCATTTATCGTGGAGATTTCAAAACCTTCATTATCGAGAAACAATTTCATGTCCGCAGCAGATGATTTGCTGTCTTTAGCCCAGTAAGTTTGGTCTACTCTGAGGCTCTCAAAGCCTGCGTCGACAAAAACGACGAGAGGACAATTGGTAGGACGGGCAGGATATCATCGTCCAGTCTCGTCACATCATCAATGATTTGAGTTGACGACTCACGAAGGACAGAACTCCCGCTTCTGCAGAGAACCTAATGCCCCGAACTGATGCGTCCAGATTGTAGTTTTGCTCAGAATCAGTTGTCAGGTGCTCCAGAGAACCAGAAGGTAATTTAGCTTCTGCACAATTGGACATCCGGAAATCTTCGGCTTCACGCAATCAGATGGACCATAAATTTAAGTTGGCGGCAGGACACAATTCACTTCGTCTGCATTGGTCACAGATGCAAAAGAAAGTTTTCAAAGCGCCGAGGCGAGGAGACGAATGAAGATGCTCACGACATTGCGCAGGCAGCCGTGCATGCACCGCGAGTCCGCCGCCCGTCCAGAATCCGTCTGCTCGGACCTCATTACCTCCCAGAGCTGCGCCTGAGAACCACCTCAGACAGATTCATCAAAATAAATCTCTTGTGGACACAGCATCTGGGGTCATCTCAAGTCGCGGGTTTCTCTGCGGTGGTGACAACTGCTAAGTGCACTGGACGTGACAAATATTATGCTTGTCGGCATGTGGCTGTCGACGCAGTTGCACACGAGATTGGACGCCGCTCTCGCTCCCCATGACCAACGCCAGCGGTCCTCGGGCGACTCTGCTCCTACCTGTCCATCACCGCAGGGATAAAGTCGAGATCGATATCATTAGGGAATCAATGGCGACGGAAAATTCACCTTTTCAGCGTCGGGAGGGAAGCAAGAAGGATTTGGAACTTTCTTTCCAGAGGCTGGCGCACCGGATTCTTTTGATGTTCCCTTGTGAGATCCATTGACTTCTTTTTGATCCAAGATTTAATTTAAATTTCGTTTGATGTTGGTTTGATGGAATGGAGCAAAATACCACTAGATACATCCCGTTGGCATGTGAGTTCATGTTTATTTCCAGTGAATCACACAAAATTCAATTCGTGATGATCTCGCATTTCTCGCCACAGGAAGGCTTCTGAGTGCTGACATTTCGTTGCCCCTGAAGGAGTTTCTCTCAATTGCTGATATTCTTGGTCACCCGGGTCGGCTGGGAGCCCCGTGTAAGAAGACTCACAGCCGCGCACAAATTCACCATCCCCGATAATCGGGATTTCCTTCTCTTTTCCACACCTGGACCCTCCCTCCCATTTCGAGCATTTGCCTCGAGGACAAATCGGAGAAATGCCAAGCGGAGGCCCAAAGGAAACAAGAGTGCAAGAAACCACGGATGTTCAGACAGAAAAGAAACCGGCTTCCCTGCAACATGGCTGCAAGCGCATTTCGACGGTGACCCAGTGGGACATGTTCAATTTTCTTTCCAGTTCGAATTTGGACAAACACCAACTGATTTCACTCCTGTTTGTTCTTTTTGGCAGCCGAGTTACGTTTCCTTGTAACTTTTCGATGTTGTGCAGAAAAAAGTTCAAAACACGCACGCAGACGATTTTGTGGTTCAAGTGGGTGTGAACATGCAGTTGTAAGGTTTGGAAAGTGCCTTTGGTTCACTCGAACAAGCACCAAAGTTACTGCAGCAAAGTTCGTGCTGAGCGGAGACAAAAGAGCACCAAATGGTAAAGTTCAGAGACACTCGTATGAGAAGTTGCTCTGCGACTTTAATATCCTGTAGCCATATTTATCTTGGGCAAAGTATGTAATGCGACAACGTCGACCTTAATTACCTTTCTGATTCTTCTCATTTCCCGAACCGTCCCTCAACCTAAAGCACCGGGCCCTTTTAATGAAAGTCAATTCAGTTTTCCCCATTGTCCAGCATTGCATCACATCTCGAGCCTGACAGCTGCTTCGGTCAAACAGATCCCAGATCAACAGAACAAAGAAGCTGCTCATTGCTGGCCAAAAGTTTCTCTGCTCTTTGAACGTTCTCAGCTTTTGAATACATTTGTCTCAGGTTACAAACAAGGCACAAAAAAGGCTTCTTCTGACGACCACAAAGGAAGGCTTCGCCAGTTAAGGACGGGGCCTTGCAAGGGAATGCCATCTTTCTCCATTTATAATTCCCTTTTCATGAACAAAGCGAATTTATAGTCCTCTTGTTGAAGCAGCTTGGGGCTTTGTGGTATTTTCTTTCTTTGCAAACCCTGTCTTCCCGTGTACACAAAATACTCTGAAAGTGAACAGTGAATTGCGTTCATGCACAACAACCTATCGTTCACGAGAAGCAAGTCGTCGCGAGTATAGACCTCCATGCAGCTTCACTTTTGAGATTTTGTTCTGCCTGGAATGGAGTCGTGATGAGCTCCCTGCCAGTCCGTCTGCGGTTGTATCGGAACCTCGTCACGTCACGTCACGTCACGTCACGTCACGTCACGGCTCAGCTGCGACGCTCCCCGCGGACGGGTGGACGAGTCCCACCACTGGGCGTCTCCGCGCGCGCCCCCGTGCGGCAGGACGTGCACGTCTCCAGACGTGACGTGACGTGTCACATCTGCTGTCCGCGAAACAGCATCAAACCGTCAATGCCATCCGGTGTGTGAGCTTGTGCTTGTCACGTAGTTGAGAAAAGAGAACCCAACAAAGTTTTGCCCTTGATGTACTTGATGATCTTTCGAGGGTCAGTTCGCCCAGTTCCTGAGGCTTTCGTGCGTCCAGCAGAGTATCCGAAAGGCGAGAGAGAGAGAGAGAGAGAGAGAGAGAGAGAGAGAGAAAGAGAGAGAGAGAGAGAGATAGAGAGAATGTGTGTGTGTGAATGTGAAATCAGTGAGGCACAAAAGACAATGTTCAAATTGAGGATGCGAGACAAGTTTCTGCCTCTTTCCTGCGGATGGATTCAGCAGACTTCCAGTGTTTTCCATCAAGACTCCTATGCTGGCGCTGGACACCCCTTGTGAACGCCCACATTGGTATGCTCGATTTGGCTGGTGGATTTTCAGTGGGTCTGATGATATCATAAATTGCCCACATCCAACAGCTCGGCTGCGTTCCCTGGGCCTGTCAAACAACCCATGTCACGTCCTCATGATGAGTGGAGCAACCAACCACCCACTCGCTATTGAACACAACTCTCCCTCGGGTCACAAGATACCGACTCACAAGTCGACAATAAACGTGTGCTCGCAATGGCCTCTGGGGTCACCAGTCACTTTGTGTTCAACTTCGGGCAGACGTTGTGCCTGAAAAAAACTCTGATGACTTCACTGGATCATCGGTCTTTAGTTTGTCGAGTCGGGTGAACGTTCGAGATTGGCTTTCTCTCTGAAGGGCCTGAAGTCTATAAGACACCGGTTCAGTCTTAAATCCGTCAAGGTCGTGGGATAAAAGTGTCCGTTTCACCTTTTGTGCTGAAACCTGAAACTTGTTTGTGCCGCGGGTCAAATTCAGCGGTTGGTGTGTGAGCGTCTTGTGCGCAACTTTCCGCTGGAATCTGCGAGTTATTGCTGGTCACATTTTGCTGCAGGTGAGCAAACTGGAGGCTCCCAGAACAAGTCATGCGCGATGCCAAAGAGCTCTTGTAATGCGGAGTCACGATGTGTGCAGAAACAATAACCAGCCGCATCGATCTGAATTCTCCTTCGTGAATTGTTGCTGAGAAGCCTTGCAGTGGGCCCACAAATTGACATTGTTGTCAAACAAGTTTCACTGTTTCTTCTTTCGTTTTTTTTTTTCGAAGCAATTCCTGCGACAGCATCAGCTTGCTGTGTTTGAAGGTGAGCTGCCATTTGATGGGCAGCATTACAGCGAAACTTTCAACGCGAAGGAGTCGCAGACAATTTGGTTGGTTCCCGCGACGACAAACGGCACCCTGACTGAGGAACAGGAATTCCACACAGTTTGTGGTGACAGTTCGTGAGTGGGTCCTGAGCCACGTTCAATAAAACCGAGCTTGTTGTTGACCACCTGAACGACTGCAGAGAGCCTGTCCGCCAAGACGTGCGTAATCTGAACCGCAGCGAGACAAATGTCAACTGAGTGAAAGGAAAGTTCTCACTCTTCACTGAAAAGCAGCCAAGTTGAGGCAAACTCCGTGCAAAAATTCCGACACAGCACGGGGCAAAAAGTGTCTTCGTATCGTTGCCAGTGGTTCGACTCAACATCCAAAGAGATTCAGTGAGTCTCAGTGGAAATGTAGAACTGGTCCAGAGCATCCACGTTGTGAAGGCTGTCGAGACGGAACAGACATCGAGACTGCCTTCAAGCTAAGGAACTACGTAGTGACCAGTTCTTTTGTTCAGGAACAAATATCTTCGTATCACGAGCGTTCAAGACCTGGTCACCAAGAGAAGACAACGAGGGTTTGGAAATGCTTGAGACAACTTCAGTTTCTCGCTACGTTTGTGCGGTGCTTGCCTGGTCTGTGGGTCACTTGTGACACACGCAGAGCCTTCACCCGGGACGTCCGAGCCTTGAGGCCCTGGGAGAGACGGCCCTGAATCCACCCCGACTCGCTTGATGCTGTCAGATTTACGGTATGCAGGCGACTCGTGTCCACATGTCCCACACGCCATTAATTTTGCCCGCAATTGAGCCGGAGGCTCATCAGTAGCTGCGAGGGATTGTCCGGAATGCTTGTATTATGCTTTGCGCAGTTTATGTCCATTCGGCAAAGTGCCTGAAAATAGGGGAGAATCCACCCACCGCTGATTGCTGTGACATGTTTCTGGAACAAAGCAATTGTGATGCGTTTCCTTCTCTCCTTTGCGCGGGGCCAATGCAGGAGAAGCGTAGGTTTTACCTGTATTGAAGTGAAATGTCAGACATATATTGAGAAAAGTAGTCGAAGGATAGAACGCTTAACTGCGTCTCCACACAAGAAGGTGTTTGGGCTGAAGCTGTTTTCCCCACAAACTTGTTTGCAATTCAGAACCTTGAATCGCGACTCATGGAATCCAAACCATCGGCAAATCGAATTTCAGGTGTCACAGGCGCCCGAGTCACGATTGAAGAAGAAGTGTGTTTTTCGTGTTGCCTGCCACGCTCCACCCACGTGGAAACGAACAACCTGAGCTCGCGAGCACAACAACAACAACAACGCACTCGTGAGGAGTCGACTTCGTCTTTTCCCTGTGTGGGGAGAGCAGAATTCTGCATCCGGCGTCGTGTAATATTAATTTCGAGCTGACGTCTCTGACATGGACTGAGACAGTCCGACTTCGTGCCGGATGACGCGAGGCATTGTCTGCTGGTTCAGATTTCCCATTGTTTGCCTTTGTCTCGCTTGCTGCGCCAGAAAATGACAAGTGACCATCAGCAGAGATCTGTCCTGCAAAGTGAATGGTCTTGGTTCAGCTGGCTTGTTTGCAAGCAATGATCAATGTCAATGTTTTCTTGACAATTTCGGAAACTTTTGTCATGTTATTGGCGTGGGCATGCGTTATGGTTCGCTTTGAGGGAAACCTGTGGCAGCGGTGTCAGTGTCAGTTTTGCGGGTTTGTGCATGAAGGAGCCACTTCAGTCCAATGACCACAGACCTTTCAACAGCTCCGAACAAGATCGACTGCTGAGTCCACAGAACAGCCACAGGAGGCCGGTGAGGGTTTTCGTCTGTTTGCCGGGACCATCTCGGTTGACGGTGAAGTCACCACATACGACGTGTAATGAAATGGCCAGACCCCAGAAACCAGGAGACCCCGGTGTCTGGTCAGTGTGTGCACATTGTGATAATTTGGTACCTGTCACTCAGAGCCTTGATTGTTTGCACTGAGATGTGGCTTGGGATCTGACCATTTCAACCGGACTGGAAATGGCCAGACCCGTGATCTTGAAAATGCCGGTTCTCCTCATTTCATTCCACCGGGCGGTGTGCTATGTTCGGCATGGATCGTGAACTGTGTAAACTTTCCCTGTTGGTGTCATGGCAAACAGCCGTCCGACTGCTGTCAGACTGCTTCTTTTTGAAGTGTCCCGGTTGTCCTCCATCTCTGCGGTTGAGATTTTTGGTGGTCCGTCAGACCAGGCAACATTGCCGCAAAGACTCTCTCCAGGGTCATATCCCTGCAAAGACCCCAATCCTGGATCCTCTGAAGAAGACGTAAGATTTGTTTGTTCAGCACGTTTGCAAATTAATTGCACCATTTTCATCAAGCTCTGCCAAAAAAAATGGCGCCTGACGACGTCCGCGGTGATTCGAACATAAACATAAACATAAACGCACGGCACGCGCGTGACATCAAATAATCTCCGATACTATATCTCAAAGATTGCATTTTTCATACCCACCAAGAATCAGTGACAAAAGTTAAAAGTTTTCAAGAAACAAAAAAGTCAAAAATGCACTTTTTGTGATTCTGAAAAAATTAAACATAATTGATCCACAAATGAATACCACCAAGTTAGTTGTAATGGCAAAGTTGTAATGACTTTGCCAAACTAC